>LUML01000115.1_pt1 | contig 35099 bp, 43 predicted proteins | sample 729661 | NCBI WGS metagenome assembly LUML01 (sample SAMN03860264, study PRJNA289734) | marine metagenome | biome: seawater column; feature: ocean; material: water; isolation source: Red Sea water column Station 22 - depth 10m | place: Saudi Arabia: Red Sea | collected 2011-10-15 | depth 100 m | reverse complement strand
GTTCCATAGAAGCGTCTCCGGTTTCTGTGTCATTTATCACCTCGTAATCAGCATCTACAAACACGCTTGGGTGCGCCTGCCGGAGTTCAGACAATCGGGATTCGATCTCTTCGCGGCTCATGTTTTCGATAGCGTGGAAGTGATTCGTCTCGCGCCTGTCCGTCGTCAATCCGCCCAGCGCCGAACGTGTCTTCTCCGCGTTGATGGCCGCAGAGAACTGGCCGGCCTCTTCGGCGTTTTCCGAAAGTTCGCGCAATCGCTTCAACTGCCCCATCAGGGTGACGCCATACTTTCGTTCGCGCTCTTCACGAAGTTCCGCAATGTACTCCGCGACGTGCGGGAAGTCTTTCATATTCAAAAGTTTGTGCGCTTGGATCTTCGCGATCCCGTTCTTGTCAGAGTACCCGGCCAGGCGGGCGCACTCTGCATTTGAATGCGTCCCGTCTACAAAGTGCCGGGCAAAAGTCTTCTGACGGTTCGTAAGTTTGCGACCGTGCGCTTCCTCGATCTTTTCAGCTTTTGAGTCGATTCGACGTTTCATGTAAGCGGCTCCTCTATACAGGCATTTTCAAAACTAACCCTGTTTCCGACAAGCGTCAAACAGCTCTTCGGCTAGAAAAGTGTAACGGGAAGCACTAAACTGTAACGATGTGTAACGGGAAGTGTAACGACTACTTTTCAACCAGATCAAAGGTTTAACACCTGTTTTCAGGTACTCGTTACACTTTTACACTTTTTTTCGTCCATAATTTTATTTTCAAAACGTTTTTTTGAATTTGCCCGTATATATGTGACGGGAAGCATTTGACCTTGGTCCATGTTTCATGTTACTTTAACGAACTACCACGTTTTATAGAAAGGAGAATGGGATGAGAAACCAAGTTATTTCCCTTTACGATTATACGGGTGAGGCTTTGCGCCCCTGGGCCGAGGCTGGTTATCAGTGCTTCGCTTACGACATCCAGCATGACGGTGAGCGGACGGAAGGCAACATTACCTACATCCACGCCGACCTTTATGACTCGGACACTCTTCTTAAAATCACTGCTCGTCATGCACGATGGGCATGTTTCATGTCTGCGTTCCCGCCTTGCACTGACCTTGCTGCATCGGGTGCGCGGTGGTGGTCCAAGAAGGCGGAGACCAACCCGTTGTTTCAGTTAGAGGCCGCTGCCCATGTTCAGCGGTGTATGCTTGTTGGTCAGGCGTTGGGTTGCCCGTTCTACATTGAGAACCCCATCGGCGCGTTGTCGCGTTTATGGCGCAAGCCGGATCACAAGTTTGATCCGTGCGACTACGGCGGGCATCTTCCGGAGGACGACGGGGATCCGCGTTGGCCAGATGTTATCCCCCCGCGTGACGGTTACAGGAAGAAGACCTGTCTTTGGACAGGCGGCGGTTTCAATATGCCGCGCCAGAATGCGGTGGCGCACAAGACGCTGACGTATGACCGAGCTGATCCAAAGAAGGCGGGTAACTTCTCTCCGGTTGCCGGCAAGACGGGCGGCAAGTCCGCTAAGACAAAGAACATCCGCAGTGCTACCCCGCGTGGATTTGCACGGGCGGTGTTTTTAGCGAATGCCGACTATTCGTGGAAGACGATAGGCTATGCGGGGCGGGGAGAAGTCGTCTTGGCGTGTTGAATTAATATGTGAATAATTGACGCTTGTTTTTGTAAATTGTGGCGTTCGTGATTATGGAAACGGTGTTATCGTGAAAGGACTGATTGACTGATGAGAAGAATCTGCGACATGTGCCACGGCAACGGCTACGTTGCTATCAATATGACTGACAACGGCAAGGGGGCAGTCTATGGTGACTGCCCCAAGTGCCACTGCGAGGGAGAGCTGGAAGATGGACTTATGGAAGCGCATCAAGCGCAAAGAGAACTGGGAGAGTAGAATGGGACCGGAATACTTTTTGTTAATCTTCGCCGGGAGCGTAATCTCCGGCATCCTGATGTACTGGTTTTAAAGGAGACTAAGCAATGGAAGACCATAAAAGTTTTAGGGTGGTTATTGAGTTGGATTTTGATCAAAGACCGGATCACCAAGACGTTTTGGATTACGTTAATCAGTTGGGCCGTGAGTTAGATTATAAATTGCAAGAATTTCGGAGGCCGGACCTTCCATATGTTAACAACAGTTGACCTGTTCTCCGGGATAGGCGGATTTGCCCGTGGCCTCGAAGCCACCGGGCATTTCCGGACCACCTGTTTCGTGGAACAGAATCCGTTCTGCCAGGCGGTGTTGAAGCACTACTGGCCCGATGTACCTATACTGGATGACGTAAGACATGCCCGACAATTCGACTTCCCCGACTCCCGACCCGACCTTGTTTGCGGAGGATTCCCTTGTCAGCCGTTCTCACAGGCAGGAAGACAGCTCGCTCAGGACGACCCCCGACATCTCTGGCCTGAGATGCTTAGGGTTATCCGGGAACTCCGGCCCACTTGGGTTGTTGGAGAGAACGTTGTTGGGCTCATCAAACTGGGCTTGGACGAAGTACTCACTGACTTGGAAGGCGAAGGCTACGCCACAAGGACGTTTAATATTCCAGCTTGCGCGGTTGGCGCCCCGCACCTCAGACAACGAATCTGGGTTGTTGCACACGCCGACAGCGAAAGCGAACCAGACGGCACCTTCGATGGCAACGCGAGGCAGCGGCAATTGGGTTTCGAGTTTGGGGGGAGCGAAGCCGCACCACATGATTCCGACCCCGACGACCATGGATCATATCGAGCGACAGAATACGAACCCGACGCCCAGCACGGGGAAACTCAACTACGAGACAAACAAGTCCGTAAGCTTGGATCGGTGGGTCAGGATGTGGCCGACTCCGACAGCCAGCGAGGGGACAGGGCCGCAGGAAAACAAGGGGCGGCGGGGCGGAAGATCACTTCGAGAAACCATCCAGATGTGGCCGACTCCTCAAGCAGCGGATTACAAGAACATGGACACAGCAAATCAGAAGATGTTGTCCAGCGAAGTGAAACTGTACCCGACTCCGGTCACACCGACCGGCGGCGGGGAACGAAGCGGCGACAGAGCCGGAACGGGGACTTTGGATTACATGGCGAGGAGTGGCCAGCTAACCGACCAGAAGAGTGGTGGGAGTTTGAACCCGATGTGGGTCGCCTGGTTGATGGGCTACCCAACCGAGTATCTCAACTCCGTGCCTTGGGAAACAGCATCGTCCCGCAGATCGCGCAAGAAATCGGACAAGCGATAAGGATCGCACATGACGCATAAAGATAAGATCAACAAACTGACAGAGGTGATGGAAAGGGCGAAAGATCCGGATTTCAAGGAAATCTGGCGACATAAGATCGACTACTTTCACGTGAAACACGTTGAAGAAAATGTAAGAAAGGAGAACTAAAATGAAGTTTCTTGATTGGCTACTTGGCAGGAAAAAGGCCCCAGCCCCTAAATCAAAATCGAGAGCCGAGCTAGCGAGAGAGCTAGAACCCGGCCTCAACGCCCTTTTTGGCCCGCTAATGATGCCCGTTCCCAAGTGGACACACGCCGGCAAGAAGGGCAAGACGATCTACTGCCCTCACTGCAAGAGCTCAACGCACGTGTACAACTTCGCGTGGTCAGCACTGGTTTGTCCGTCATGTAAGGCGGAAGTCAACAAGTACCTGTGGCTGATCTCGAAAGATGTATAGGTCAATGATGTTGGCTGCGGCGTTGTTTCTAGCGCCCAGCCATGCTTTGGCAGATGAAAAGTCTTGTCTGGCCGAGGCCATGTATTACGAAGCCCGAGATCAGGGTTGGCGCGGCATGTTGGCCGTGGGCATTGTAATCCAGAACAGGGTCCGCGATGACCGCTATCCGGACACGGTGTGCAGCGTCGTCAGACAGGGGCGCTATCGCAATGGCAACCCGGTCAGGCACAAGTGCCAGTTCAGCTATTACTGCGACGGCAAGCCAGAGCGACCAGCAGAGAAGCAACCCTGGTCCGTGGCCCTTGATCTGGCAACCATGCTGCTATCGAACAGGGTTCAGATGGTTGGTCTGGAGGACGTGACTCATTATCACGCTACGTGGGTCGAACCATCGTGGGCCAGTTCCATGGAAAAGAAGAAGCAGATCGGCGAACACATCTTCTACGCTCAGAGAGACGGCACGAAGTGAATCTCCCGTGTGTTTTCGTTTACATACGCGATGCGAACGTTGAGTTGTTTCTGGAGGTTTGATCGCTTTCGGTGGATGCGATGGTCCATGTTACGGTTCGGGTTCTTCCGGAATCTGTCGGCCTTTGAGTCAAACAGAAAGATTTCTGCCTCCGGAGTGATGGCGATAACGTCAATGGGGCCATGCTTGCCGAGAGGGATGAATACCCACCATCCTTTTCGGAGCAAGTACTCTGCGAGGATGCTCTCGCAAACGTCGCCCGTCTGGTGTCTTGTGTTTGGCATTGGCGTCAGGCTGACAACCAAAAATTAAAACATCAAGACAACGACATATGATATAAAGGGTGTATGGCAGAGAAAGCGACACAGACGTATCAGGCCCCAACCAGGACCAGGCGGCGGAACCGCCCCCGCCCTCTTAACATCCGTAAAAAGCTGGGACCAAGGAGCAGCGCCCGTGGTATGCGGAAGCGCAACCGGGGTCAGGGCTGAAGCGCGTCCAGCTCATAACCCATGGCATTTAAAAGAGCCTCGATTTTGTAGATCGAAGGCTCTTTTATTTTTTGGCGCTCGTAGTTTTCGATTGTGTTAACGCCAACACCGGACAGCTTTGACAACTCGGGGCGGGTCATGCCGCTTTCTTTCCTCAAGTCGTAAAGTATCTGCGCCCAGTGTTCTGGCATCGGTCAGTGCTTTGTTGAATCATCCGGATCAAAGTTCTTCAGGAACTCTTCAAAGACGTCTCCCTCTTCCGCCATGGCCAACGTGCTTGTCAAAATCTTCGACATGACATGAAGAATGCCGAGAATACCAGCGGCGGCAGCGCCATTTTCAATTGCGACACGGAACAGAACGACGGACTTGCCCATTTGATCCAGATCGGTGCAATCGTAGGTGGTCTTGCTCACTTCTTCATAGAAACTGTCCAGGAGAGTTTCGTGGTCCGCCATTGTCTAGGCTCCCTTCTCGGACAGCGCCGCGTACATCGACATGACGCTCGCGTCACTCGGCGCCTTCTCGGATACCTCTACCAGGAAAGATATCTGTTGAGCTGGCGACCGATGATTCTTCTCCGCCATGTCCCATAGCTTCTCCCACGTTGGGATCGGAACTGCAACGGACTTGTACTTCTTCGTATCAGGCATCAATAGTCTCCTTTATGTGTTTTAGTTGCTGATTCAGTTCAATAAAAGTTTCTAGAGAATCCGGAAGACATTCCTCAAGGACTGCCTGAACGATTTCATCCCGTTCGAATCCCAAGGACTGCATTTCGCCTATGTACATACGAGTAAGACGATCCGCCCCCAAAAAGTGAGACTTGTCTGGTCTCATTTGAGCCACTCCTTCAAATCTTCGCCCATGACCACACTGGCAACGTCCATCTTGCCTCGAAGAGTTTTGACAATCCGTTCATCGATTGTGCCTTCTGCGATCAGGTCTATGTAAGTAACGTGTTCTTTCTGCCCGATCCGGTGAGCCCGGTCCTCAGACTGCATACGAACGGCCAGATCAAAGCTGTTCGCAAAGTAGATGACCGTATTGGCGGCGGTTAGTGTGATCCCGTACCCACCTGTCTGTGGATTTCCCACGAAAAACCGCGCCCCACCGTTCTGAAAGCTTTCGATGGCGTCCGACCGTTCCGTATCCGACGTGTCGCCAAAGTAACTGACCGTGGACCGTGGGCCATACTTCTTGGTCAGCGCCTTCTCGATACGCTTTATGTCGTAGCGGAACCGTGACCAGATGATAGCTTTGCCATCGACCTCTTCGAGACAGTCCATCAGTTCATTCAGCCGATGGTCTTTGATCTCTATCGTTTCTCCGCTGTCCACCCGTGTGTGACCGGACAGCACTTGCTGCATCCGTAACAGCTGGGTCATCACATTGGTCGTGGTCATGAATTCTTCGTCTTCGATGTGCGCCAGTGCATACTCTTTCAGGTCGCGGTAGATCCGGGCCTGGTCTTCCGACAACTGAACGTTGCGCCGGGTGTAAATCTTCTTTGGCAGATCCAAGCAATCATCCTTCATGACGCGGCTACTGAACGTCTTGAGCAGGCTGGACAGCTCTTCCAAGTTTCGATAGCCGACGATTTGATTAAAGCTGTGTGATCCGACGTTGCGCCGATTCATCACGGCGTACCGATACTGGAACTGAAAGAAGTTGTCACCCGTCTCGCCAAGCAGCCGCTTGTCCATGAACCGACACTGCGACCAGAGATCCATGGGCGATTGCGTGACAGGGAATCCGGTCAGGATGCGCCGATACTTCGCCAGGTGCGACATCCGAAGAAGAGCCTTGGTCCGTGAAGCTTTGGGCGATTTGATCGACGTGCTTTCATCTACCGCCAGCAGTGCGTTCGACATCTTCAACACTTCGGTCAGATATTTCTGTCCCTTCTTTGTGCTGAGTGCCTCCACATTCATAACCAGTATGCGAAAGCTTTCTGCCGGACGCATGAAGCTGGCCAAAGCTGCCTTTTGTGCCTTGTTCGGGAGAGGGTTCCAAAGCGCAGACAACGCCGCCTCGTAGTAAACATCGGGCAGGTGCGTGGGTATCTCGGTGCGCGACCAGTTACGGTATACACCTTTCGGCGCAATCACGATGAATGTGTCAATCTTGCCGGCTTCGTAGAGCATCGCCGCCGTGTCGATACACACCTTCGACTTGCCTGTCCCCATCTCCATGAAAAACCCCCAGTTCTCTTTCGACCAGGATTGACGCAAAACATCGTCTTGGTGTTTATAGGGCTTGGTTTTGTACTGATAGTCCATGGTTAGCAGTATATATTGCAACTTTCGTGTTGCATACCCCCAAATGATGGATTATGGTGCAAAAATCAGAAAGTGAGAGATTGATGGCAACTGTCTACGTAACTCAAGAAAACCCACGCGTTAATATTGTGTCCGCAAACAAGTGGGGGGACCTTGAGCCGCTTACGAATCCCTTTGATCAGATACACGTAAACCCTGGCCGCATCGTGTCGCAGATACGACGCAAGCTTCGGAACGTTAGTGATGACGATTGGTTGTTGGCCATGGGTGACCCGGCCATCATCGGGGTAGCTTTTGCCGTTTTTGCGGAACGAAACTATGGCCGTGTCAACATCTTAAAGTGGGACCGTATGGAGAAAACATACTATCCCGTAAGGCTACAGTTGCGCGGTGGTGGCATTGAGAACTTAACCCCTGGCGAGGAGATACGTTGATGAATGATAACGACTTGTGGAAAACGATTGAGGCCGATGCGGAAGCTGACGCCGATGCGTTTAACAATCTGAGTACAGAAGGCGCCACCGAGCTCGCGTCGATGATCCGTCACCTCAGTGAGTTGCAGACGCAGCTTGGTGAGGCGGAGGAGCGGTTGAAAGGCCTGAAGCGGCAGATCAACCGCTATACCCACGACCTGATTCCGGCAAAGATGCAGGAGACAGGTCTAGATGAGGCGAAGGTGGGGGGCAACAAGATCAGTTTGGCCACCTATGTGAACGGCTACATGCCGAAAGACCCCTTGCAGCGTGACATCGCGTTGTCGCACCTTCGTGAGATCGGCGCGTCCGATTTTATCAAGAATCAGATCAGCGTTGATTTTGCTGTGAGCGAAGACAATCGCGCCCGAGCAATGCAAGCGGATCTGGAAGCGCAAGGTTACGACACTGCCGCCAAAACGTGGGTGGAACCCCAGACGCTCAAGAAGCTTATTCGTGAGCGGATGGAATCAGGTCAGGACATCGACCTGGAACTGTTTAACGCGTCCATTGGAACATATGCCAAGATCAAAGGAGAATCATAATGCCTAAAAAAAACGGAAAACTACCAGCAGAACTTGCCGCCGCGTTTGAGGAAGACACCGCATACGGCTTCGAAGAAGTCACTTCGTCAGATTTGCAGATACCATTTCTACGAATCCTTCAGGCGCTGTCCCCGCAGCTAAAGAAAAGCGACCCAGCTTTCATCGCGGGAGCCAGCCAAGGTGACATCTTCAACACGGTGACCAACCATGTGTGGGACGCCGAAGAAGGTGTCGTCGTTCTGCCGGTGCATTTCCAGATGAAGTTTTTGGAATTTGTACCTCGAACCCAAGGCGGTGGTTTCTTGGGCGAGATTGCAGCGGACTCACCGGACATTCGGGCCGCAGTTCGCGACGATGATACCCCTGCCATGGAACTTCTGCCGAGCGGTAACGAGCTTGTTCGTACCGCGCAGCATTACGTCAAGATCGTCCATGAAGATGGCAATCTTGAGAATGCCATCGTTGACATGAAGAAGACGCAGCTGAAAAAGAGCCGTCTCTGGTTATCGATGATGATGATGCAGAAGCACAATGGCAAGACGATGCCGTCGTTCGCTAACACCTACCGTCTCAAGTCAGTTGAAGACGGTAACGACAAAGGTTCCTGGGGGTCTTGGAGCATCGCGATGGAGGGCACCGTGCCTTCCCTCGAAGCGTACAACGATTGCAAGGAACTGCATTCGTCAATCAGTTCGGGAGAACTAAAGATTGCTCCGCCGCCGCCGGAAGTTGAGGCGATTGCGGATCAATCCGAAGAAGTGCCATTCTAGGTGCGTGGGACCCGCTTAATCGCGGGTCCCTACTTTTTCGTGGAAGATTCAGCGCAGAGGTTTCTTGACCTTTTTTCCGGGTCACAGGGAGCCCATGGACAGACAGACGTTTTAGGTCGTCAGCGGAACGGCAAGCAACAGGCGAAATATGAGATCGTCCGTGAACCGTTGTCCGTGGACCACGTTCAAGATCACTTGGACGGACGACTAGGTGTTGGGTCGATACCAATCGATGAAACGAACAAGTGTCAGTTCGGTGCGCTGGACATTGACGACTACAACCTCGATCTGCCGCTTCTGTTTGCCAAGGTAAAAAGGTTTAAGCTTCCCTTGGTCCTGTGTCGGTCCAAGTCTGGGGGCGCTCATTTGTTTCTATTTATGTCAGAGCGGATTGCAGCGTCCGAGATGCGCGACCGTCTGGCCGAGTTTGCCGCAGCGTTGGGTTGGGGCAACTGCGAGATATTTCCGAAGCAGGAAGAATTGCTGGCGGAACGCGGCGATGTAGGCAACTTTATCAATCTGCCTTATCAAAACGCGAAGTACACCACCCGGTATGCGCTGAAGAAGAACGGCGACTCCATGTCACTGGAAGAGTTCCTGGCGGCGGCGGAGAAGGCGCGGATCACCGCCAAGCAACTAGCCAACATATCCTTGGGCGGCGACAACGAGATTCTGCCGGATGGACCGCCTTGCCTACAGCAGCTTACCGAGTTTGGTACGCCGGAGGGTGGCCGCAACATGACGCTCATAAACATCGGCGTTTATTACAAGCAAGCCGCGCCAAACGATTGGAAAGAACTGCTTGAGAAGCATAACCAGGATTACTGCAATCCGCCGCTGCCAGCGCGTGAGGTGGTCATCGTGCAGGAGCAGCTGGAGAAGAAGGAGTACTTCTACACGTGCAAGTCGGAGCCCTTGCATAGTCACTGTAACAAGTCTCTTTGTCGGTCGCGGAAGTTCGGGGTAGGGGATGCGAACTCGCACGTCCCTGTCGGTGGCCTGACGGTTGTGGAGTCGGAGCCTCCTGTCTGGTTCGTGGACGTGGACGGTGCCCGACTGGAGTTGTCTACCAAGCAGCTACAGATGCAAGTGGAGTTTCAGAGGGCTTGCATGGAACAGATGTACAAGATGCCGGCACGGATGAAGGAATCGGACTGGCGCGATCTGGTGGACAGCCTGTTGAGTGACGCGACAAGGATATCGGTGCCGGAAGGCCCAGAAGAACTGCTGACAGGTAAGCCGTGGACCGAGGACGGCGTTACGTATTTCAAGCTTAGTTCTCTACAGGATTTTCTGAAGCGCAATAACTTTACGCAGTACACGCGGGGTCAGATCACTGAGCGCCTGAAGGAGATGAACAACGGGGCGGAATCGGACAAGACCTACAGGTTCCGTGATAACAACGATAACTGGAAGTCGGTGCGGGTTTGGTTTGTACCGGAGATGCATCGTGGTGAAGTGGACCTTCCAGAGGTGACGTTTGAGCCAGAGGATCCGCCGTTTTGACAGACCAACACGAAACCATCCTTGGTCCACCAGGCACGGGCAAGACGCAAACCAACTCCAACCGAATACGAGAGTGCATCGAACAGGGCATCGCCCCAGACCGCATTGCCTGTGTTTCTTTTACCCGCAAGGCCGCGAAGGAAAGTCGGGAGCGCGTGTGCCGCGATTGGGGCATTGATGAGAAAGACATGCCCTACTTCCAGACGCTGCATTCCATGGCGTTTCGATCCGGTGGCTACAGCTCCGATGATGTTCTGAGCGGCAAAGACATGAAGGAGATCGGTCAGGCGGTAGGCATACCCTTCGGCAGCAAGTCCGGAGGCGATACCGAGTCAGACTTCGATACGTTGGGCTTGGCCAAGGGTGACTTCTACATGAGTCAGTATCACCTGTCGCGGAGCAAGGGACTAAGCCTCGAAGAGATGCACAGGCGTCTTGGGGACTACAACGTCGATTGGCCGGAGTTGAAGCGTCTTGTCCTAGCCTACGAAGATTACAAGCGTGTCCGTAAGAAGATTGATTTTACGGACATGATCACGAACTTCATCAAGTCGGACGATGGGCCAGACATAGAGGCTCTGTTCGTAGACGAGGCGCAGGATTTGTCTACCCTTCAGTGGTCCATGGTCAATGTTCTCCGGAAGAAGCCTCGCATACAAGTGTTCACGGGCGATGATGATCAAGCTATCATGGGGTTCCAGGGCGCGGATGTAGGGGCCTTTCTGAACGCGACCGAAAAGAAAACCGTTCTTCAGCAATCTTACAGGTTGCCCCAGGTGGTTTGGGCAGAAGCTCAAAAGATTGTCGGTCGGATTGAAGGCAGGGCGCCAAAGGAGTGGCGACCAAGGGACGAAGAGGGCAGCTGCCACGTGCATCAGAGCATTTGGGATGTTCCATTTGACGAGGGCGAGTGGTGTGTCATGGCACGGACCAACCGAATCGCCTCGCACTACGCGCAAGCTTTACGCGACGAGGGTTGGGTTTACAGCCGCAATGGCCACCCCAGCATTCCGACAAAAACATACGAGGCGCTGCACGATTGGGAGCAATGGGCCAAGGGAGAGCCGCTGACGCCCGCGAAGATCCGGAACGTCTACACCTTCATGGAAAGGGGAGAAGGCTACTCACGGGGCTTTGGAGCGCGTTCTAAGGCCCTTTTGGGATTGGACCCGGAAGCAGAGATCGGGATGTCGGAAGCGCGAGACAAGCTGGGCCTGTTATTGGATGGATCTGTGCGGTGGCACCGGGCGTTGTCCAAAATCGATCTCGATACGAAAAACTATGTGCTTAACGCACTGAAACGAAAAGATAACGTGCGTAATCCGCGAATAAAGGTTAGTACTATACATTCTATGAAAGGCGGCGAAGCAGATAACATTTTAGTGGTTCCGGACCTATCTTATGCTGCGTACAAGGAGTACATGGGCAACCCCGCAACCGAGCATCGGGTGTACTACGTCGCGGTGACCAGAGCCAAAAAGGCGCTTCACATCATGCTGCCGGAAACAAACAGGTACTACGAGATATGAAACCTGATGAGTTTCTTCAGACCGCTGCATCTCTTGTAGGTGGCGATCGTGCGGAACAGTATGGAGACTATTGCACGTTACACCAACGGGTGGCAGATCTTTGGTCCGCGTATCTCAAGACAGACATCGCTCCGCAACAGGTAGCTTTTTGCATGGCGTTGCTGAAAGTAGCCAGAAGTGAAGTGGGACAAAACAAGCCTGATAACGGTGTAGACGCTTCTGCGTACACCGCCTTATGGGCGGCTATTATGGAAAAGAACGATGCGTGAGGACCTGTTTGACGAAAAGGTCTGGTTTCCGCCGGAACATCTACCAGACCTGTCCGGTGAGAAACTGATCGCCGTAGACGTTGAAACGAAGGATCCGCATCTAAGAGACTTGGGGCCAGGGTGGGTAAGGGACGATGGCAAGCTTATTGGCATAGCCGTCGCCGCCTCTGAGTGGAGTGCCTATTTGCCGATAGCCCACGAGGGCGGAGGTAACATGGCAACGGACCTCGTACTCAGGTGGCTCCAAGACCAATTAGACCACGGCATGCCCGTGGTATTTCACAACGCTCAATACGATCTGGGATGGCTTTTGTCGGAGGACATCAGGGTAAAGGGCCAAATCCTCGACACGATGGTGGCGGCGCCCCTCCTTGATGAGAACAGGTTCAGCTATTCGCTCAACGCGCTAGGGGCTACGTACCTTGGAGAGCGCAAAGCGGAGGAGGATCTCCGAAGGGCGGCAGATCAGCATGGCGTGGACGCCAAGGCGGAGATGTGGAAGCTACCAGCCGAAAGGGTGGCGGCGTATGCGGAGATGGACGCAACGCTGACACTCAAGCTTTGGCATGTTCTGCACCAGAAGCTGATTGCAGATGACTGCGAGGAGATTCTGAAGACAGAGCTGGCGCTTCTGCCTATGATCTTTGAGATGAAACGACGTGGTGTTCGGGTAGACGTGGACAAGGCCGAGCAAACCAAGGAGTTTCTGCAAAAGAAAGAGGACAAGCTGTTAAAGGAGGTCAAGGATGAAACGGATGTCCACCTCGAACCCTGGAACGCCAAAAGCCTGGCAATGGTTTTTGACAACCTTGGCCTCACGTATGAGCGGACGGCAAAGTCAGACGCGCCCAGCTTTACAAAGCACTTCCTTAAAACCCACGAACACCCCATTGCCAAGAAGATTCTGGAGATTCGTGAATACAACAAGGCGAATACCACCTTTGTTGATACGATTCTCAATCATCAGCACAATGGCCGTATCCACTGTCAGTTTAACCAGTTGCGCTCTGACGAAGGTGGAACTGTGTCGGGACGGTTCTCATCAAGCAATCCGAATTTGCAGCAAGTTCCGTCCCGCCACCCTGAGATAAAGTCCCTGGTCCGTGGTCTGTTTATACCGGAGGAGGAATGCCGGTGGGGCAGCTTTGACTACAGCGCCCAAGAGCCACGGTGGATGATGCACTACGCGTCGTTAGCACCGGCCACGAGGGACAACGAGAAGGTCAAGGAGATTGCGGAACAGTATCAGAACGATGATCTGGACTTCCATCAGATTGTCGCGGACATGGCCGGCGTCAGCCGCAACCACGCCAAGACGATTAACCTGGGCATCATGTACGGCATGGGCATTGGCAAGCTGGCGGCGACCTTGGGCGATATACCGTTTGAAGAAGCCAAGCTTCTCCGCAACGAGTATGACGAGAAGGTGCCGTTCATTCGGACTCTTGCCTCGTCAGTTATGGATGCCGCGTCCAAGCGTTGCGAAGTGCGGACGCTGTTGGGCCGCAAGTGCCGGTTCCCCATGCGGGAACTGAAAGGCTACTCCAAGGAGTACAAGAAGCCGATCCACGTGGAGCGCCTCGAGGAGCGGTGGCGAGATGTTCTGGCTACGCCGGTCGAAGAGCGAGACAAAAATTGGGCAAGCCTGAACCCGGAACGGTATCAGGTAGCGTTCGTGTACAAGGCGCTAAACAGGCTGATACAGGCGTCGGCGGCGGATCAGACCAAGTTTGCGATGAAGGACTGCATGGACCATGGACATTGGCCCATGATTACCGTTCATGACGAACTGTGCTTTTCGATAGAGAGCGACGATCAGGTGGCCGAGATCAAGTCACTGATGGAGAACTGTGCGCCGGGCTTGACCATACCATCCAAGGTAGACGTAGGCTTGGGCGATAACTGGGGCGAAGCGAAGTAATTAGAAACTAAATTTACCCCTGACGCCAACCGAAGTCTCATCGGGGCGACCTTCATTCAACGCTCTGGATCCGTACAGAGAAAGTATTCCGCGTTCCATGGGGACGGCGACAGAGCCCTCAAACCTTCTGTCGAACTTGTTTGGTTCTTCATATTGAACGTCCACAGTAGGTCCACCAAACAATACGGCCTGCCCGCCTATCCCTCTGCGTCGGTTTGTATCAACGATACTTTCTCCGAAGGGAGTGGTAACCTCCTGTCTTGACCGACCATACGAAACATTGACTCGTTTTGGTCGTAAAACATCTTCCATAAACTTAGGCAAAACTTTTCCGGGCAAGTGAGCCGCTATCCCAACATTGTAAGAAGTTTCGTCTATTTCTAAATTTTGTACGGGAGTTCCCCTTTCAGACATAAATCGCACAAACTCTGAAGGCATTCCTAAAGCTTCAGGAGTTCTTTCGGAAGATCCTGAAAAGTAATCTCCTGAAAAAGTAACAGGTCCTACGGATAAACCTTCTTCTGGAGTTCGGATACGAAATTGAGATTCTCTAACTCCGTCTTGATCCGAAGTTCTGTAACCTCCTAAATTTTCGTAAGGGTATTGTCTATCAGCAGAATCCATTACAGCGGTCTTCCCTGACAACAGTCTCCGTCAGTCACACACTTGCAATCGACACACTGGTAGTGTCCATGGACAAAGACCTTTGGTTTGTCACACCCACAGCTAGGACAACGGGGACCAAGTCCTTCCGTCGAACCGTTTTGATTCTTTTCTGTTTCGTTCTCCGACATAACTACAATGTACCCATCCTGAGTCCGGTATGCTTTCTTTGTAAAATTCTAAAAGCAATTGGTCGTAGTCCAAATGCTCCTTTATCCATAGCGCGAGTTCCATGTTGGGAACTCCAGGTATTTCAAAATCAACAGCTTGCCCCGTTATGTGCTGGGACTTGCTTGAAGAACCAACGGCCTTGTTTAAATCAAAACATCTGAAACCGCTCGAGGGCGTAAAGGGAATGCCGTAATGTTCCCGGACAGGTTCCAGTATGTTTTCGCACAAGGTCTTGAGGTTCTCTATTTCACCATCGTTTGGTGTGTTTTTAATTCCCTTTCGTTCTGCTGTTTGTGATCTTGTTAATTCCTTTAGAGAAAAGTGTGTCGAAAGGCGTGTCATTGTATGCCCATTAATTTTCTAAGTTCCTGATTCCTGAGAGAATTTTGTTGCCTTAAAAAATTGGGCGTACCGCCTTGGGGATTAACCCTAGAAGGATCAAATAATTCTGGGCTAATTCTAGGACTTCTTTCACCACCAGTAGTAGGTAAATTTCTTATAGTAGGATCTTCTCCGAACTCTCTAGTTTTAGTTTCGATTTGTTTTCTTTCTTCCCCACCCATTTCTCCAAGTATGCCACTACCGGCTATCAAAGAAGCTTCAGAAGCAAGTATCGATCCCAATCGGTTCAGATTATAAACTTTTTCTCCTTGAGCCTTAACAACATTAAGATCTGGTAAATCAGCCCCAGCTTTTAAAGCCGCCTCATAATCACTTTTTCGCATCCTTGAAGAAGTAAGAAGTCTTAAAACATTATTGTTTCTCATCACCCTAGACAGTAAAACAACCGAACCTAAAGCACCCGCTGCGGCCATTATTTGACCGCTAGCGGCAAGAGCTATCAAGCCAACTGCGGCAGGGGCCGCTGCAATTCCACCAAAACCTTTAATAGGCCCACGCACCGCTTTGAATACTTGTTTCATTAAAACCTTGCTTCGATAAAGATCCTCGAAGAAGATTATTCATAACCATGTCTTTTACACCACCTACTTTTTCTAACTCTGCGTCTCCCACAACTTTTCTTAAAGAGTTGTAAGAAGTAGGATTTTTCAGCAATCCATTTACAAGAGTAGAAGGTGAGTCTATCGATCCTGTTCGTATGGCTGATAGAACTTTGTCTTGAGACTCCGCAGCCGCTTTTTCTGTAATTTCTTTTAGAAAAGTTATTTGACCTTTTAAAGACTGATTGGTCATGGTCGGAAGTGCGTTAAAAAGTTGCGCTGCCGTTTTTTCGTCTAATGAACCTGCCTGAAAAGCCTCCATGGCCTCTCTCATGGATGTAGCATTAGTTTTTCCAAATAAAGCATTTTGAAGATCCTCGCCCAAAGCCGTAAATTTTGTAGCAAAATCTGCCGAATTAAATTTACCCAAGCTATCTGTAGCACCTTCTTTAGTTCGATTTATCCAAGTTTTAGCTAAAGAATTCCTAACAGATTCTCTCATTAACTGAGGGTTAGCACCTGATCGTGCTAGCTGAGATAAATTTGTTAGCTCTTCCATATAAGCTTTTTTCTGGGATATACGAAATACATCCCCCGCTGGAAGATCATCTATAAAACCTTGAATTTTAGGTATGATGCCTTCTAAACCAGAATTTTTAACAAGTTCCTCTGCTCCTTTAAAGTTATCAGCATCTACCAATTGCTTGACGTTTTCAATTAGATCTGAAGCACCAGGACGAGCTAACTTTTGAGTCATGTTTAAGGTTGGCGTAACAGAGTTTAGATACATAGCTAACTTAGGAGCATTTCCAGCCTCTACAACGGTGTTCAACACATCAATGTTGCTGTTAAAAAACTTGTCTTTTGCAGATCTTAGTATGGTATTTACAGCCGTATTATTAAACTTTTTTTGCCCCTCTTTGTAAAAAGCGTTAGCTTTAGACCATTGATCTAAACCCTCTCGAAGAGTCGCCATTTCAGATGGATTTATATCAACCTTGTAGTATCTTCCCCCTATACTATTTCCAGCAGAATCTACAGTTCCCGCTGGATGTCGAAGCATTCGGAACCCATTAGCAACGTCTCTGGCCAGTTCAATTTGTTTGGCATCCATTAAACCGTCAACGGTAGAAATAAGTTTACCTATTCCTCCTTGAGCCGCACTAGAAATAAGGTTGGTGTCCCCTCGAGCAACATTGAGGGCAGACCTCAATTGTTGCAATTCTCCGATAGACATACCGCCTTGAGCCGCCCTTTCTTTAATGGTGTTAAACAAAGAACCTGAATATTGAACAAAAGGATTGTCTTCGGCCAGTTCATCAATTTGTTTAACAACCGAATCAATATTAAATATTCCTTGTTTTCCTATTGTCGAACCAGCTACATCATATAAATTATTAGCTTCCGTTTTGAACAACGTAGCGGCCATTTCTAAATTATTGGTAAATTGCTGGGGCAACAATTGCGAGGGAACAAATCTTGATTCATACTCTGCAAGTTCTTTCGCAACAATGTCATCAAGGTGTTTTTGTGATAACGCAAAAGCTTCATCAGGATCTGCAAGTTTTAAAGCAATAGAAGAAGCCACCGATGAATTATTATCGGCAAGCATTTTTAATGCTTGCTCTTCATTTAACACCCCTTCATCAAATTGTTTAATTACATTATTTATAAAGGTAGCATTGGCTCGGCCAACCTTGGGGTTAGGAGCTATTTTTTCATTTATGGCTAACGCTCTTGCCGCAAGAGATTTTCCAGTAGCCGCCTGTATGGTAGGTTTTGCTCCTTCTGAAATAAGTTTAGAATATCCCGCCAACGCTTCTTCTCTAGCTACCACCCTAGCTTGCCTTGGTTTAAAGCCAAGAGATTGCAATTCAGCTATTCTTGAAGCTGATACTTCTGGGCCAGGACCTTTAATTAATCGTCCTATACCCTTGGCTACAACACGACCCCCTCCTTCAAAAAGAGCGTTTGAAACAGCACTGGTTGCAATCATGCCAGCAACTTCTCCAGCCGATTGCCTATTTAATCCTTGACCATACTCAATAAGTTCATCGGCGGCTTTGGCCGCCCCTGCTGCCGCCCCAACTATAAGCATACCGGGAACTATTCCTACCCCAGTAGCCATAAGACTTGCACCAATTGCAGCTATGGTTTCTGGTCCAGCTTCTCCTCCAAAATCTATAATGTCATCCCAAGTAAACCCAGGCTCATCAAGATAGATTCTTCCCGTTTCCCCCAATCCGTATTTTTCCCGTATCGAAGGATCCAGTTTGGCCTGATCTATAACAAACGTGTCCTCTGCAATTCTTTCGCTAGTTCCTACGCCCAGCAGTTGATTTAAAAGATTTTGTTTTTCTTCATCGTCGTCCATTCGAGCTAGCTGAAAACGAAGCCAAGAATCCTCTACTTCTCCAACAGGAGCGGGAGGGGTTTCGGTTTGCGTTTCAGATTGCCCCGTAATGGTATAATTAAAATCTTCTCCTGTGGCATTTGGAAAAGCTTCTCTAATTTTAATCATTTCTTCTTCTGTGGGGGTATCTCCGCTTATGCGAACATTCCTAATTCCTTCAGGAGTAGTTATATTAATTATACCCATTTTAACCCCCTAAATTTTTGTTAAATCTAGATGGATGATAGGAGCGGTTTTTTCTTTGGTTATGTCAACGCCCACACGCTCTGAAACTCTTGCTCTAGTATCTTGCGCTTGATTTCTTCCCATGCCGTCCAAAATTTTTGCCGATTGTTCAGGAGACACTCTTCCAAACTCAATTAAAGCCGAAGCCATTTGACTGTCGCCCAATGCAATGTATTTGTTAATAACTCCTGCAACTGTTTGCAAAGCGTATTGAACATTAGCGGGGTTTTTCAATAATTGTTTATCCCAACCTTCAATTTTCATAAATCCATTTTCGTCTAAGGAAGCTTGATATCCTAAAACTTGAGCTACTCGGACTCTGTCCGCATCAGATATGGTTTTGCCACTTTCGCCTAATATAAAAGGAGCAATTTCAGCTAACACAAGTCTTGAGTTTACATCAAATTTTGCACCCGCTGAAAGTTGCTCACCGCCAAGCAAGCTATCTGCTAAGTCACTAGCAAAGGGTAAAGCGCGAAGAGCCCTCATAGTGTCGCCAATACGACCTTTAAGACCTCCTAAACCAGTAAGCTTACCAGATTTTGCTAATGTTTGAAGAGTCGTAATTTTGTCTCCGAGTGATTCAAATTTTCCGCGATATCTGTCGTAAGCTGTGTAAAGAGCCGCCCATTGATTGTCGAGCATCCAAGGACTATTAATTCCTTTTTTAATTCCAAAAGGTTGGGGCAAGAAATAATCTAATTTCAAGCCTTCGGCTGTTCCGAACGCAAAAAATGTTTTTTGTTTTTGTGTGGCTAAACGGTTCCAATCTTCTGGATCCATATTCGCGAAAGAATTAGGATCTATAGGAGTAGCACTTTTTATTATGTCATCGTAACTAATGCTAACTTTACCTGTTTCAAACAAAGGTATGCCCATGTTTTGAAGTCGTTGTGCGTCATCTCGAGACAAGTTCATTTTAGTATTGAAAGGAATCGTAACAACACTGTCTTCTTTTGCTTTTGGATCAAAAGTTGTTCCTGGAAGTGAGGTCGTTTTGGTAACCATGTAGTTACCCATTGTGCGACCTTCTTTTGCCAAAGCTCTTTTGTCAGCCTCGCTTGCCTTAAATAAGTCAATTTTAAGACCACGTTTTTGAGTTTCTAGGCCTCTTATCGCTGTTCTTGTTTCTGCTTCTCTAGCTAATTTAGTCTTAATAGCCATTTTAGCTATAGACATATCTCGGGCGTTTATTTTTTCTTTTTGTTTGGTTCTGTAGTTAATAAACGCGGGCATTGCTCTTTCAATACCTTTGCCCAAATTTACAACCCAATTTGGGTCTGTTCCAGACATTATTGCAGCCCCAAGCATTGTAATTAAAGCCCCTTCCATTTCAGGGTCTTCCTCTACTGTAGGCAATAAGGCATCGATTTCTCCCTTAAACTTTTCAACGTCAAATTTTTTATTTTCGAGTGCTTCAATGGCATCTGAAAATAAATTGTCTACAGTAGTATCTACAGTTTCAAGAGGGGCTTCTTCTGAAGATTTATCGGGGTTATCTTTTAACCACTTTGTTATCAGGACTGATGATTTTGTAGGAGAGTCTCCTTGTTCTCCGCCAGAACCATATACATTTTCTGTAATTTGCATATTGGCATCGCGTTCCGCTTCTGCATAACCGTCCCCAGACTGAATCCTTTGAACTAAATTTGAACCCGTTTTAGCAGCTATTTGTTGTTTAGTTAGAGTGGTTGATAACAATTCTGTAACATCCCGTTTCATTTCATCGCTAAAATTTTTATTCGTTAGAAAAGCTTTAAAATCTTCGTCATAATTTTTACTTTCCCTCAATCTGTCAGCCGTTGTTCTTACGCCTTCTAAATAACTAGGGTCACTTCGCATAAAGGCTGCTTGTTCTTCACGAGAAGTGCCTACCCTTTCTAATGATGTCGGAGCGCCAGCGGACTTTATGACCGTTTCAGCAACAACTTTTGAAGGAGGTAAAAACTGAGAAGTCTCACCTAATCGAATACCACCACCTTCTTGAAACACATAAGCTGGTCGGGTATCCACTACGGAACCACCCTGGGCCATGGACAGTGTATCACCGCCATAGGGGTTGTTAGCATCGCCAGCGATAGCATCGACCAAAGGCTGAGACGAGGCCATAATGCCTTGCGCCTCTCGCGGGAGGCCCATCTGCTGCGGCATCAGGTCCATATACGTAGGCTGTGGCATAGCGGTCGCCAGACCCCCGCCCATGAACATCTTCCTATTTGCGATAGCCGATAGTATCGGACGACGACGCTCAATCATCAGCTGCTCCCAAACAAATCGCCAAATGGGTTGCCCAAAGATCTATTCAAACCAAAGCCAGCGATACCAGCGCCGATTGCCTGTGAAATCGGACTTGGCGACGGCGCGACTTGTGTACCAAGCGTGGAGCCAGCGGAGCCAATCTGAGGCTTAAAGATATCGCTCATAAAGCTTACGCGCTGGAAGGGCTCAAAGGACTGCTGCAACTGTGACTGTCGAGCAGCGTCAAGCTCCCTTTGGGCCTGCGTCTGCTGCGCGGCTCCGAGTTGTGACAACAACTGCGTCTGCTGACCGATCAGATCTTGCGCGGTTCCGGCAAGGTTTGCCTGAGTTGCGCCGATGTTTGCTATACCACCGCCAACCCTAGAGGCCTCCTGCGCCGTGGTGCTGCCAAGACCGCCGAGAAGTTGCGCCACGCCTTGCTGACGACGCTGCTGGTTCTCAAAGGCTGTCTGCGCCGCGTTTTGCGCTTGATTGAAGTTGCGGCTCAAATCCTCAAAAATGCGGCGGCTTTGAATGTCGGCCAAGTTTCTGCCCAGTTCCGCTTCCGCAATGCCTTGGCGGCTACCGCCAAAAGCGCCGGCGCCCACAGCCTGCGCGGCCAGTTGATTGCGCTGTATATCCGCCTGACGCCGCATCTCTGCCAAGGCATCTTGGGTGACGGCCTCCTGATACGGGTCCATGAACGCCGCTGCGCTTGTTGGATCGTAAGCCTGCGTGGTGCCAAGAGCCTGCTGCTGCGCCTGTGTAAACAGTTCGGGGGCCATTGCTGCCCGTTCCTGTAGCGTGGCAAGCCCTGTTCCAAGTGTATCCGCGCCTGTTTGCAAGAAAGGCATGAACTGGCCGATGCCTTGGCCAGTTGTAACTGCTTGCTGTGTCAGTGGGTCAAGAGGTGCTACCTGTATATCCGGAATCTCTACGGGCGTCTCGCCTCGAGCAAAAGAAGCTTCAAGTATTCTCTTCTGGAAGTCCTCAAGAAACGGGGCTTGGCGAACGATTTGTTCTGTTGTGGTAACCATCAGGCCATTCCCCGCTCAAAGCGGGAATACTGTCAGAGGTTCCCGTGCCAGGCCCAACGATTTCACCGCCGCCAGCTGCTGCTATAGGAAGGCCAAGACCGGGTCCCAATGCACCGGTAGGAAGGCTGGCCACGCCGGAAGCGGTCCCCAAAGGTGTGATTGAAGCGGGCCCCAAAGGTGTGATTCCGGCTAATGGATTAGCGCCAAAGCTGCTGGCCAACTGCGATGCGCTGTAAGCTGGCTTGCCGTACCACTGTTCAAATTTAGCCAAAGCCTCCGGCGAGTTCTTATCCTCAATAGCCTGCCACTCTTCGTAAGCGACTCTGCGCGGGTTGTTGGCGTCCAGTTGTGCCATCAGCTCCGCTTGCGTTTCAACTTCCGGAGTCATGAAATATGTAGCACCGGCCAAGACGGCAGGGACAGCAAGCTGTCCAGCCGCTTTTGCAAGCGTCTCGCTACCAAGAAGAGTTGCGGGGGGGGCTTTAAGCGGTATGGTCTCTCCTTTAGGAGTTCTTAAAAAGCTCTGACCCTTAACTTCAAACACCCTACCATCGTCAGGGGACAAGGCTGCCGATTGGGCTGCTCGACCGGCAGTTGTTGGCACGTTTCTTGGTGTAAGAAGAATTGCTGCTCTCTCCGGATCAGCCTGCGCGCTGTACGCCTGCTCCGGACTAAAACCACTCCGCCTAGCCGCAGCATACGCCGCTGAATTATACGATTGCCCCTGTCCTAAATTAGCTAAATTAGCGGCGTTTTCTGCATCTATTTCAGCTTGAAGCGGACCTAAAGGTTGTGATGTTACAGGAATAGTTGATACTCTAGGTGCTGATAAAAAACGTCCTGTTGCAGGATTTATATTAGCGGCTTCTAAAGCAGCAACATTTTTGCAGGATCGACAGACTGACTAAAGAACGTGCCCGTGCCTCGAGGACCAAAGATGCCTTGAGCAAGCGGGTTTTGGGCTCCGGAGGAGAACAGGTTACCCGCCGCCTCGAACGGTGATGTAAGGCCCCTTCCAAATCCTTCAGCAAAGCGACTACCATACGTAGAGCCAGCCTTCGCCGCCCCTAAACCAAACGCCTCGCCGACACCTGTCCCTTGCAGCGCGCTGCCTATGCCTGAACTAAGGGCGCTACCAGCGTAACTAAGGGCGGCTGATTTCAGCGCGTCTCCCCATGATCCGCCTTGGAGCTTCGTAACAAGTCCTGATGCAATGAGGCCACCGATGCCCGGCGCGATCATGTTGCCGATAATAGGCGCGACAATCGGCATGACCTTCCTGGCAACCTTTCCGAAGGTTCGGAAGATCTTTTTGAAAAAAAACTCCGGCTGACCTGTTATCGGGTTGATTGAGTTAAGTTCGTTGCCCACCACGTAACGATTCGGGTTCTCAATGCCCATCATCGTCATTTGCCGGAACAGATCTTCTTTCAAACCAGGGTTAGCATCCAGCACCTCTCGAGGAATGACCGTCTCACCCTCTGCCGCATGAACCATGTAATTGTCGCCGTAGCGACCGAGTGTTGCCAAGCCGTTTGCTAATGCTTCAGCCGTAGGCTCACCGGAATATTTAGGGGACGTATCAACCAACATCAGGATATCTCCAAAACACTAGCGAAGACGTTAATCTTCGACGCTGTATCACAATTCATTATGAGCGTATCGCCGGCCTCCAACACAAAAGGGCCAGCGAGAGACGTGTCTGCGAGAGTTCCTATGCTATTCTTCTCCAGCGTAACGGTCGTGGAGGAGGAACTGTCGGTAATCTTTGGGTAAACTACTATAGTCCCAGAGTGACTATTATACAAATTTATGTTTTTTACAATGGCTTCTGTCGCTGCGGGACAGGTATAAACCGTAACATCGCCCGTAGAGCCTACCACAGTAGCTATGTTTTTATACGCAGAAGCCATCAGTCCATAAACCAGTTAACGCCATTAGTATCGTCTTCCCCGCTGATTACAGCCGGAAATTCCATTTTTGTAAGGGCCATTTCAATATCGCGCATGATCCGGACAAACGTGTCCGCATCGTACTCGTCAGGAGCCAGAGGCATGGCATGATCAAGAAGTTTCGCCACTACCGCCTCCCATCCGGGCGAAGGCCCAGACGCAAATCGCCCAAAGTCCACGTTATATCGGTCGTGTCGCTTTCAATACGCAACGCAACCTGACGCGACCGGCTACGCAGAAAAGCCTGCTGCGTGCTGGATTTGACCGCGTTAGTCGAGTTGGTCGTTAGCGTGTCCCCAGGATAATTCCGCGTCTTCAGTATATAGTTAACCGAAGCGTCCGCATCTGAGCTTGTAATGTCGATGTCCGGAATAAGCCGGTCCACAAACATAAACTGTTCGCCGTCCCCAAGGTCAAAGTCGGCGGACTCAATAAACGCCGTCATTGGAGAACCATCGTTGTCGTCACCGCTTTCATGGATGTACACGAAGTTCGTGCCGCTGGCGGTTCCGCACCCTCTTGGATTATCGTGGATGCCGTAATCCACCCAAGCGGTTCGAGACAACGTACCAAGGTCCCAAGTATTTTCCGTAAAGTTGAACTTTACATAGCGGTCTATCTCTGTTGCATCCGCACTCGGATAGAACCAGAACACCTCGTCAAACATCTTGTTGGAGGCCGCAAAGCATTTGAAACTCTGTTCGAGGTTGATGTCATCGAACACATATCGAAGCAGCGTACACGGGATGGTCTGCACACGGCCCGTATATACATAGAAGTTTTCACGATCCATCCAGAACACCTTGTCCCCCACCGTGGCTACGGCGTTCGGGCCTATGATCGACACGTTGTTCGCCAACATGCTGAATCCAAACGTGAACGGAGGGCCTGCAAACCGCATGGAATGAAGCGACGTGTCCGTAAAGATAAGCATTTCTTGGCGCGTCTTCTGAGCCGAAATGATCTCGGAACCTGAAGATATACGCTGCGACCCAGCGGTGTTCGTGGCTGTCGGCGTCCAATCAAATGGGTTCTCTTGATCGGACCAGCGCACCATGAGCAAGTCTTGGTCCGTTTCCCCTTGCGGGTTGCAACCGAAACAAACCACATGCCTATCTGTGGTCGAGGTCATTAGCCTGCGGGTTATGGTCGGTGCGTCGGAAGCACCAGACTGCGAAGAAAACGCAGAAGCCCGGTTACCAAGACCAAGCGTCTTGTCCCAGTAGAACAGGTTTCCGTCGAAGACGTTGAACATCAGGTCTTCGCCCCACAGTGGTGCCTCTCGCGCCTCGGGCAACGCCTGCGTTTATCGTGTTCGTAGACTTGCCGGTGTACTGGATAAGCTCATCTTCCATCAGCACGAGGCCGACAAACGTAACCGTATCGCCGCTGGATGAACTTGCAGCGGTGGTGCCATCATCGCCTCGCGTCAGATCAGCAAACACATTTCCTGAGTTGGTTCCATAACGGATGTTCTCGCTACCAATCTTGATAGTCCCCTTGGCAGGGAAGCTAGAAGAATCGGCCACGGATATCGTTGTGCTTGCCGCAGTAAGGTTTGCAGACGTTGTTGTGGACGCTGTCTCAAAATCAGATGCGCTTGTCAGCGTGAACGACGTATCTGAGTTGCTTATGCCGCCAGTGTCATTGAGCGTGGTCTGAGAGTAGTCTGTGCTGTAACCACCCCACGTTCCTGCGCCCCAGCCGTTTCCGGAGACAACGGTCCCCAGACCCGTGTTGATCTGGTACGTCGCTACAACGGCAGATCCGCCGCCAGCCGTGTTGCCGGAAGACGCTGTACCAGCAGTCGTTACCGTGTACGAGTTTGAGTCAATAACTGTGATCTCGTGTTCAGTATTTAACTGAGCGGCGGTAATGCCGTCCGTGGTGGTCGCGCCACTGAACGTGACAAAGTCGCCACTAACCGCACCGTGACCGGGCGCGGTTACTGTTACCACCGCGCTGCCTGACGATCCGGTTTTTAAAGGGTTCGCGCCAAGCGTAGTGGTTGCTCGAATAGGCGTAACATCGTTGTAGCCACCACCCTCTTCGATATAGAACTTGGTTTCTGTACCAAGGCCCATGTACTTGGAACCATTCAACGCGGCCCATACGTGCAGTGAACGGCCAGTGCCTTCAATTGTGTTACTACTGAGGCGCGTCCAGCCACCCATTTTTTCGGGGCGACCCTTGCGAAATCGAATTAGGTCCGAGTTAAACCAGCCGTTCTCGTCTCCATAAGACGTAGTTTCTCGGTTAACCCCAGGACGAAACTGTATCTTCGACAGAGGCATTTAGTCACCCAGTTCAGGCCAATCATAAAGAATGCCAGACTTGTTTCCGTCTTTATCATAAGTAAGAAACAGCGCAGCCATTGCGTCCGTGTTCGCTGCACCGTCAATTGCATTCTCCATCGCGGTTGCCTTGGTGCGGATCGTATCCCGGTAAGTCTGGATATTTGAAGGGATTGCTGTCCCTTTATCCGCTTTACGAATAACTGCCCAATCCGTTTGAGCCAGCAAAGAGCCTTGTTGGACTTTAACTTCTTGTTTTAGGGTCCATTTGACACCACGATTGATTACCTGATCGCCATCCTCATCTTTAATTTTATTCCCGTCCTCATCCACAGCATCGGTATCGTCTAAAGATTTGGCAGTTTTACTTATCTTGCCGTCTGAACCCATGGACCAATCATACAAGCGGCTGTCGGGCGGCGTTTCTTCCACAATCTCTGTAAGACCAGCCGCAGCTTTTTCACTGGGGGACCAAATGTGCCAATTAGCAGGATGCTGCACACCGTTATCATCGGTCCATGCTTTACCTGTTCTAATTGTTCTGCCATTATATTTCCACATTATTTTATTCTCCTATTGAGCGTTTGCAGTTTTAAAAGGTGAACTAGCAAATGCTATGTATATGTACGTGTCACCGCTTGCATTAACACTACCAGAAGTATCTCGTGCCTTGAAGCCGTTACTTAAAAAATCAAACTCATGGTCATTACTTGCTTCGGCAGCATTAGTATTTGCAAATAGTTGATTACCAACACTATTAAAAGGTTCTCTAGTAGAGTCTAAGATATCCCAATTAGTACTAGAACTGCTTGCACTCTTTACCAGCACCCATGCAGGTTTGAAATCCGTATAAACCATTGGACCATCAGAACTACCATTACCAGTGTAGCTGTCAATTTTGCTGAAACCTTCTATCTCTGCAAACGCATATATAATGTAGTCGTTGCCGCTGCCGTTTGAGCCGCCGCCGGTAGCGATGTTGACAACTTCCACGACCGGCTGTTGTCGAGGTCTTTCACAATAACCATTTTGGGGGCAACGCCCAGCCCATGCCCAACAGTGGTTGCAGAACCTGTGCCCTGATATTTGATGATACTGAAACCTGCGGTAGCATTGGCTGAAACAGTTGCAGTTAGATCACCGTCTTCGTTACTGCTGCCGCTGCCGTTGGCCGCCCACTGCCATGCGGCATATTTTTCCGTATTTGTGTTTACTTTATCATCATCGCCCAGCGCAAAACCGTCTGACTCAAACGCCGTCAGCGTGTCGGCGTCAGTGGCTTCTGCTGCACTGGAGTCCGATGATATAATTTTTGTCGCACCCCTGACTGCATCAGTTAAAACGTGACTGTCAGTAGCGTCACGATTTTTAATCCAGACCCAATCTGGCTGGAATGTCGAATTGCCTGACTGATTGATCGACTGGGTTGATCCATTGCCGGTGTACAGCGTGGTCTGGAAACGCGCCGACGGATCGGCAATGGTTGGGTCGGGCAGGTTGGCGGTGCTTATAGCCTTGTATCCTGTCGGCGTCGTTCCCCAATCCGACGCATCAAATCTCATTTCCCATGCGGCTGTGGTGCCGGAACCAGCATCGTAAAACACTGTTGGTACCATAAGACCAGTTAGCCCAGTCTTGGCTGCGGTGCCGCTGTTTTGAATTGTGCCGTCGATGCTGAAATACAAAGCCCCGGCCTTGACGAGAACGCCGATCACCTTGTCCGCTGTACCCGCCCAAGCAGAGCCGTAGCTTGAACTGCTACCAGCGTCATTGAAGTTGCCGTCACTTCCGGTGAAGCTGTAACGGCCTGTGCTGTTACCAGAAAGCGATGTCACCGCACCAACTTGCGACGGGCTTTCAACCGTTCTAATACCCACATTTGGATACGTCGCGGCAGTTGTAACCTTGGCCTCAAAATAGAAGCCGTCGCTGTCGGTAACGTCAAAGGCCATCGTACCTATTGCCGCGCTGTCAGCGGCGGCAGAGGCGACTAGATTGCCATCGCTCAGTGTGTGACCGTCCACCCAAAGCGGGTTAAGGGTGCAGTGGTTGTCAGTGGGCGAGTCGGACATTTGATCCGCCGCAGCCAAGCCACTGCTGGTAAAGTCGTTGCCGTTGCCGCTGCTGTCGTCGCCCAGCGCAGAACTGTCTTGGCCTTTTAGGTAAAATCCGTTCGTTCCGTAGCTGCCTGTGTATTCCTTCGGCACCCACTGGCCGGTGTCGCTGTTGGTTTCTCCGAAGCTGGCAGCGGTTAATGCTTGCCCGTCAATAAAATTAACCTCGGCCATGTAGCCGTCAAAATAATTCGTTGCGTCGTCCCTCATCTTGCCGATCAAATTGGCACGGGCAGTATTCCATCGACTTTCGTCGTTTAAACTTGGCTCAGTGATTGCAAACGCATCGGTCGTTGCTCGTTCGCCGTTTATGTAGAGTCTTATTCTATCTGCCGAAGTCGAGTTAGTTGTGTCCCAAACCAACACAAAGTGCATCCAAGCAGAAGGATCGCGAAAAAATCTGCCGCCTGATTTGCTGCCTGAATAACTCGTGATCCGCCCTTGCGTCGAACCGCTTTCACGAAAAAATATGTCAAGAGTGCCTTCTTCATTAGCAGGACCAAAATAAAATAGTGTGTCATTCGTGTTGTCTGCGCCCGCACTCATCAACGTGTACGCAGTTCCGCCAGCAATCGCACTTCTTTTGAACCAAACGCTGTACGTCCATGTGGTCAAATTGCCATCAGATGATGGTGTGCGTGACAAATGGGATGAGTCGTCATTATTGAACCGGATCGACTGCTCGATGGTATCCCCACCAGGGTTCGCCAGCCACTGTGAGGCAAACATAGTCATTAGCTGAACGCCTTCTGCACAGCCCCCAACTGGATTGATCCAGAAGCCTTCACAAAATACGGGACAACATCCACCGCTGAAGCTGCCGTGCTGAGAGTAATCCCAGCCCCTCCAGCCGTCTCGTAGTCCGTACCTAGACTCAAAGTTCGAGAACCTGTGCCATCCTGAATAAACACAAACACTCCAGCCTGACCAACCTGTTCCGTAGAGGGGTTGGCTAGGGTGACATTTCCTGTGAGCGTCAGCACAAAGTTTTGGTTGGCTCCAAAATCCAGCGTCACACTGCCAGTGTTACTTGTGTCAGTGTCTGTAGTTGCAACCAACGTACCAGTAACCGTAGCGCCTGTTGCAGAGGTCGCAAATTTAGCTGAATTGTCGTGGTAAAGAGTCACAGAATCATTTGCCAGAGCTACTACTGCGTTCTCTGTGTCATTAGTTCTAAGGTAAAGCCCGCCTGTGGTGTTATCTAAATAAGAATTTGTGCCGTTGTGGTAGATTTGTAGGTCGCCACCAGTACCAAGCTGCAATTCAGCATCATCGGGAAACCTCAGATCATCAGTTCCAGTTGGAACGCCACAGACCTCCCCATCAGCATCGTTTTTAATCGTGACATCGTTGGTTGAACCTTGTCCTGTGAGGATAAGGCCCTCGGCAGCGGTGTAACCCATCGCAGCATTGTCGCCAGCAGAAGTGTCGCCGTCCGCATTCACAGTAGAAGCAGTTACATCTCCTACGATGTCAACGCTAGTTCCGCCTGTCGCAATCGTGATAACGTCAGCATCTGCATCATTCTTGATGGTAACGTCATTCGTGCTACCCTGGCCGGTCAGGATCAATCCTTCAGCAGAGGTGTAGCCCATTGCTGCTTTGTCGCTTGCGGCAGTGTCGCCCAGAGCGTTAAACGTACCACTCGCAGTAACGTCCCCGGACGCGGTCAACGTAGCAAGTTGAAGGTTGGAAAGAGCGTCTACTACAGCCGCGCCACCACCCGCACCGTCCATATAAACAACAGCGGACTTACCATTTTCTACAGTTATATTTGCTCCAGAACCCTGCGTAAGAATTACGGAGTATGGCCCACTAGACCCAGAATCTGTAGTGGCGTTGATGATAATAAAGAAGGCGGCAGTCGTATTAGGGGCTACCGTAACAGTATTGTTTGCCCCCAAAGCACCCGTAAACTTAATTACTCGATACATACCATCCTGAAGATTTTCCGTACCGGAGTCAGGAGAGGCTTCTCGAACCGTTAGTGTATGAGTAGAACCAGAAAGGCCCACAGCTTTGTATGAAGCAATTCGGTCCAGAATATCTAGGTTGTGGTTTGTCGTCGTTCCCCACGCTCCGGACTGTTCTCCAGAACCTATTTTTTCGATACCAAAGCTAGTTGTGTATGATGATGCCATAATTTTATTCCTATGCCGCTATTTCCGTCCAGCCCGGCGTCTGCGCTGCGTCTATGGTTGAATAATTCGGCGTCTGAGACGCATCTATTACTGTCCAGATGTTAACCGTGTTCACCGATCCGGTTGCTGATACACCATCAACAGAGATCGCAAAGTTTATCTGCACTGATCCGGTTGCGCTTGCCGCTGAAACGCCACTTACCGAGAGTATGGAACTTGCACTTACAGAAGGAGATCCAACAGAACCTGTCGAAGACACCCCTGTAGGCGTAACCGTCACAGGGATAGTAACAGAGGCAGATCCCACCGCACCTGTCGCCGAAACTCCGGTAACACTTACTGTTATAGGTAAGACTACAGATGCGGATCCTATGGCACCGGCTGCGGATACACCTGTGACCTCAACCGGAACGGGGCTGTTCCACGCTCCGGAGTTCCAGGTACTCCTATCCCAGCCAGTAATCAGAGCCATTATGCAATCCTGATTATCGCGTTGTTAGCATCGTTCGCCGGATACTGAATCGTAAAGTCTCCTGAACTGGAAGACTGATCGCTCCCAAAGTTAATGACCGCAACCGCTGGATAAGCCGCAGCCGTAGTCGTAGAGCCTGTACTTGCACCACTTAGCGTAGAGTTATAAATCAAGGCTCCCCTTGCACTGCTTATTGTTGAACTGGACCAAGTAGTATCCGCAAAATCAAGATAAGCCGTAGGAACACTACTGCTATTATCCCCTAAACTATTCGTTACACTTCCAAGAGCAGCGCCACCAGCCGTATAATTGGTTCCGCTCACCTCGTTGCTTGTGGTGTATCCAGTAGTGTCGGCGTCTATGGATGCACTATTGGTAAACATCGCTATCTTAAATGTATCTGCCGATATAGCACTGGAATCCCCACGGCTAGCCGTAGTCCAACGGTGGATACCCGCAAGTATCTCTCTTTTAAAAGTTCCGCACATTGCGGATGAACCGATAGCCATTACAGTCTCCTTATAATCTCCGCCACGTCTTCATGGCCTTGTTTCTTCATCAAAGCCCAGATAGTTGTTCTTTCGCTTTGACACATACGTCTCATATAAAAGATTAACACTTCTTTCAAACGTTGTCTGAGAGCATACGCCTGTTCCCGTATGACAGGCGGTGCATCTTCCGAAACACTCATTATCTTATTCAGGGCCATTTCAGCCATTTCCTCTGGGGAATGACCTCTGTCCGTTGTTGTAAACACTAACGGGTCCGTAACCCCGGATTGGCTTTCTGTATCCAGCATTACGCTGTATCCCTCCGCAAACGGTCGTACCTGTACTGATCTCGAGTCTGTAATCCTTCACCCAAGTTCTTCAGCCACTGCAAGGACTCTTGGAACCTAGAGTTATAAAGGCCCAAAAGATCAGGCTCGCCCTTCAGGAAAGTGTAGGCCTCCACCAAACTTCCATACAAAAGGGATAACTCAGCGTTTGTCCCCAGCCAGCTAGTGCCGTCTCCGCTCTCCGTAATCGACGTTGGCCGATAAAAATAGTGAAGCTCCACGTCATACGCTGCATCCGGTGTAGGTGCTATTAGAAACGTACCTTCATTCCAATCAGCATAGTATTTTGGCGTTCCTGTTGTCGCTGGGTTAGGGGTGTAGTCCTGAAGAGCCGTAACTTGTTTGTACAGCAGAAACTCTTTGCTCGAATTGTTAATTACGCTTAAAGAGTTCTGCGCTAAAAAGTCCGTAGGCTTTGAAAGATACTGGTTTCCAGACGTAAGATTTCCAGAAACGTTTTTGCGGAAAACGTCAAGCTGACATTCTTTAAGAATGCGTTCTTCCGCGTTTACGATAAAACGAGACAAGTTGTTTACAAACGTGGTTTCCGTGCTTTGCACGTAATCCTGTATCGCTGTTTTCAGTGTCGTAAATGTATAGGCCATATTACGCGCTCACCGTTACCGGGCCTGCGGAGGCGAATCCGCCGCCACCTTTTACATTTCCTGTCGTAGCGGTTCCGCTACTGGCGGTGAACGTGTAGTTGTTATCATCCACCTTGGTTATGGTGTATCCAGAGGAGCCTTCCAAGACAGCTTCCGTAAATCCATCAAAAGCTTCAACGCTCCTGAAACGCACGGTGTCTCCGGTGCTGCGGCCATGACTGATCTCATTAACCGTAATCACCGCAGATCCACTGGATCCAGATTTGAATGAGTTAAAAGGCAGTAAAACTTCTACCGCTGGTTCCGTTCGCGCTGGGCGGCTAACTCGCAACGACTGCGGGTCAGCTCGAACTCGCCTGGGTTCCAACTGAGGTTGCTTTGACTCATACTCATCGGGGCCTACAAGACTGCCGTTCCATTCGAGAAGCATCGAACGCAGCGGATAGGCTCTGCCGGACCTGTCCGAAATCCCCTTTGCGTATTTTCCTGCGGCGTATCGGGGCATCTTACACGCTCACAGAAGAGTAACTGGGAACCAGATACAAGGACGTTCTCTCGGCACTGTATGCGGCGGAGACGATAATATATAAGTTGATCGGTAGAATTCTCCGGAGAAGGCCACATGGTGATTGTGGGCGTCACTTGTCGATCCACAAAGAACTCAGAAGGTCTTCCCTGGTCTGTCTTATCCGGTATGTCGATGTAATCACCGCGACTAACTCGACTGATGCTTATGTCAGACCCATCTCTGCGAATAACGGCTTCCAGAACGTCCACGGAAGACTGAACATCCACCAAGCTTGGGTCTGCGCTGATTGTAGTACTGGCCGCGCTGCTAGATCCTGTAATCGTTTCTCCGGCGGTAAATGATCCAGAGGGGACGGTTAGCGTAATCGTGGTGGAGGACGGCTTGGTTATGACCGACGCCGTAGTGCCGCTAGACGCGCCTGTAATCGTTTCTCCGACACTAAGGTTTGTCGATGCGCCAACCGTAGCCGTAATCGTTCCAATCGGGTACGTAGCGACCGACGATGATGAAGACAGTTGAGCCAAGGTCTGCGTGATCTGCTCGACTGTCCAGAGATTGAGACCTCGATTGGCCCACTCCGCAAAAAGGAGATTAAGAGAGCGCCTAGCCGTTTTGGCATCGTATCCGGTGCGATACTCTAAGCCGCACCTTTCAAAGGCCTCTTCTGTAATTTCGGCCATATCTAAGTTAAAATCAACCGATCCAGAAGTTGCCATTTTCAATTCCTATCCAAAAAGGGCCAAGCGCACACCAACAGCAAGCTGACCAAGTATCAAAACACCTACCCCCCATAATATTTTATTTATGATGTCCAAAGATTTTTGAACATGGTGTAGATCATTTGTCTTTATCGTCTCAATCTTTTCAGAAATGACCTGGAGTTCGCCTCGTATTTTGACAATCTCAAGCTCATTTTTTCTTTCTGTCTCAGACATGACTAGTATTCTTTAATACATTCCAGTACCACTGTGTATGTATCACCAGAACCATGACCTACTGTAGTAAATCTTATATCCCCCGTGGGGCTAGAAGCACTATTTACAAGCCCCCCAAAAGAAGAAAAGTCAAAGTCTCCTTGATACCCAGAAGGAAGCTCTACAGCCAAAGTATCAGTGCTAGCGTCCCACAGAATTTTTAGAGACAATCCTATTGTACTAAACCATATTTTCTTAAGTATCAACGTAAGTATAGGCAAAAGACTTAACAAAATTCCTGGGACCGTCTTCTATGACTTTTTCTGTAAAAGTATCCGCCATAGCCTACTCCTTAATTTCTCCCGATAAGACCATCATTTTGTATTTGGTCGTACCCGGAGAAGGAAGGTCCTTTTTGGAGTTTATCCCGTAGGAATATTTAGTCTCCTTTTTCGGACTTTCCTTGGTTTTAGGTTTTTTCTTTTCTCTATTGGCCATGAACTACCTCCTAAACGGCAGAACCGTACTGAGTCATCCCATCAGTGACACGTTGTGCTGCTACATGAATATAATCGCACCATGCAGCATCCGCTGTCGTTGTACCAGACATCGCACAGAACCAAGGAGTTAAAGCAGAAGTAGGAATATTAGCCGTGGTGGTAGTTACCAAGACACGATCTACATAAAACTCTACCTGACCTGTTCCTTTTACGATGAAACCCAATCGTCTACTGTTGGTTATGCTGGAACTTGATTCCGCACCATCCGCAAAATCAACACCCGTATCCGTCTTGGTTTCTGTGCCACCGCTATCACAGTTTGCGTAGATATCGGCGGCGCCCTCCACGAGAAGAAAACCTATCTGGTTGTTAGCCGTGAAAGGAACGCCAGTGGCAAAAGTGCCGTTTTCAGCAAGACCCACAAACATATCCATGTCATCGGCATCTGCTACAGCTACGCTGGCCTCAAAGTAAATGTTCTTACTGGCTTCGGCCATAAAGATCTCGTTGCCCTGAATTGAGCCGCCGGAATTATCCGTTGAGCCATCCCCAGTGGACTTGGCCCACCCACCGACATGATCAGCGAGAAGTGTCAGGGTTCCACTGTTAAGAACTTGTTTCGTCCAGTCATCAGTGTCATCAATGTCCACACCCGTAAAATCATCATATTTGAAGACATAGTCGGGGTTTACATTAATAGGGAGATTCTTAAACCAAGAACCAAGCGCACTGGCATCGCTACCGTGACCACTGTACATAACAGGGCCAGAAAAACGGGTCGTACCCATAATAAATTTCCTTCCTTACAAAGGTTTTGCCCTAAAGTCTTGTAAGCGTCTGCTGGGTCAGTCGCTAGGGCTAATGTTCCCAGATAAAGCAAAAGGGGTACTAAGTACCCCCCTGCTATATTTTATTAGGACGATCCGGGGCTACCGAATACTCCTAATGGGTCAGATACGCCAAATGAATACCTTTCACGAGCTTTATATCGTGCATTTCCGGTATCAAAGTCTCCATCCATGCTGGTACTCATCGGAGTACGAACAAAATGTTTTAGACCATTCGGGATATCTGTAGTGATGAACCAAGCGTTAGTGTCCGTTAGGAAATTATTCACAGAGTAACCC
>LUML01000010.1_pt1 | contig 36013 bp, 46 predicted proteins | sample 729661 | NCBI WGS metagenome assembly LUML01 (sample SAMN03860264, study PRJNA289734) | marine metagenome | biome: seawater column; feature: ocean; material: water; isolation source: Red Sea water column Station 22 - depth 10m | place: Saudi Arabia: Red Sea | collected 2011-10-15 | depth 100 m | reverse complement strand
GAACATTTTGACTTTCGTTTAAATGGTAGCTTTGAGGGCGACGACACTAACTCATATTCAAGAACTAATTCTTATGGATATGCTTTGTATCGTGATGAACTTAAAGCCCAAGATAATTGCAACCCAGATATTTTGATAGAGCAAGAGGGCAAAGATCAAAACCCCCATTTAACAAAATATACTGATGCAAATAATAAATATCTTGGTGACAATGATAGTGGCTATGGCAAACAATGGAACTTAAAATATCAATTAGATTTAATTGGTAGAGATTATTGTAGAGATAGGTCTATCGCTTGTACTCAAGAACAATTTATGATGTTGAAACAATGGAAACAAGCAAAAGGACAATTTGTTATCGCTCATAGAAATTGGATTAAAAGTATTTTAGACCAGATGAAAGAAATTAAACTTGGTCTAAAAGGTTATAAGTATCTTGACGAGGCAATAGAGTTATGTACTGAACTTGGTATGGACATTACTGAGGCAGAAATAATTAGAACTAACTCAACCGGCTTGACTATCTATAATCCTAAAAATCTTGCTGATAGGATTAAAGGTATGAAAAACAAAAACACAACTAGAGAGGATAAAATAAAGGCGAGATTGTTGTACGAAAAACAACAACAACAAAGTGTAAACTAACACTTGACAGACCTATCCTATTAATGATAGGATAGGTCATTAATTAGAAAGGAATAAATATGACACAACAAATAAAATACTTTTCATGGTTTATGAAATCAAGAAACAAGTTTGCAACATGTAGAGGTGTAGACACAACTGATACTTTTCAATCAAAACAATGGACTGATAAGAACGGCAATCCTTGTTATAACTTTTGGGATATTGATAGCAAACACCCAAGAACAGCAGTTAATTATTCTGTGAGGAATGCATGAGTTATAATTGGTGTCATGGTCCAAACTGCCATACTAATCACACTCAATCAAGAATAAGAGGGTCCGGCCGGAATAAAGTTTTAAGAACTATTAAAATAAAACACGGCAGATATAATTATGGTAGTACACCAGAACAGCCGATGATTTGGGATTACTTTTGTAATCAATCTTGTTTAATGGATTATATTAGAGAACACATAACAAGTGTCATTGCCATTGCACCAAGGCGCGAGGCTCTTGAAACACCTATCAAAGTTGAAAAAGAAAAGTATGAGAGTTATAGATATGATTGGAATAGTGATGACAATGGCGCAACAAGACGCGTTCCATATATGGCAACAAGGACTGTAATTAAATCAGTTGACAATAACAATGGATAATGTAGGATAACCATTATGAAAACAATTAAATATAATAACAAAACATATACAATACCTAAACCATTCGACCAATGTGATTTTAGCGATGACCCATTAAAAATGGAAACTGTTTCAAATCCATTTTCCGGCGAGTCAATCGCAATGCCAAGGTTTGCAGTTGCTATCTATGATACAATCATCGGCAGTCAACAAATCGCATCTCATACCGATCAATTACATGGGGACGGAGCATCTCCATTATGGAACACAGTTCGTAAAGGTCTTGATTGGTTTAGACAATACTTCGCAAAAGAATACATGGTCTTACTAGACTAATCATCAACCAAGGATCCGGCGACATGGTCGCCGGCTCTACTTTCCCTAAATCAAATAGAGATACTACTTCAGATTGAAAATTTCCGGCCGGCCGGACCCCCATCCCCCCTTTTTTAAAAAAGGGGTCCCACTACTTCAGGTTGTATTGCAAGTTTTACACATTCGTGTATACTGAAAACATATTGGTACCATGGACTTGAATAAGGTAAATATAGAAAAATTACCCGCAGATGTTCGTAAGACCTTCAAGCAGATGCAACTTCTGCTTGCTGAAAAAAAGATACAGAACAAAGCTAAAAATGACTTCTTGTCTTTTGTCAAATGTATGTGGCCCGACTTTATAGAGGGGTCCCATCACAGGCACATCGCAGAAAAATTTAATAAATTAGCAACGGGTGAAATAAACCGATTGATCATTAATATGCCTCCTAGGCATACAAAATCTGAATTTGCATCTTACTTGCTACCAGCATGGATGGTGGGCCGTGATCCAAAGCTCAAGATCATACAAGCAACGCACACGGGTGAGCTCGCAGTAAGATTTGGTCGTAAGGCTAAGAACCTAATCGACTCAGAAGATTATACAAAAATTTTTAAAACAAGATTACAAGAAGATAGTAAAGCAGCAGGACGTTGGGAAACCGCACAAGGTGGTGAGTACTTTGCAGCTGGTGTTGGTGGAGCAATCACAGGTCGTGGCGCTGATCTTTTAATTATAGATGACCCACATTCAGAACAAGATGCACTCTCTCCTACAGCTTTAGAGTCAGCATACGAGTGGTACACGTCAGGTCCTAGGCAGCGTTTACAACCTGGTGGTAAAATTGTTTTAGTTATGACCAGATGGAGTAATAAAGATCTAACGGGTAAGTTGATACAGAATCAAAAAGAACCAAAAGCTGATCAATGGCACGTGGTCGAATTTCCAGCAATCATGGATCATGGAGCAAAGAACGCTACTCCTGTGTGGCCAGAATATTGGAAACTGGATGAGCTTGAGAAGGTCCAAGCAACACTGCCCACGGGTAAATGGAATGCACAGTGGATGCAAAATCCAACAGCTGAGGAAGGGGCTATATTAAAACGTGAGTGGTGGATGAAGTATACAGATGAAAATATCCCAAAACTACATCATGTTATACAAAGTTATGATACCGCGTTTTTAAAAAAGGAGACAGCTGATTACAGTGCCATTACTACATGGGGTATATTCTATCCATCAGAGGATAGTCCAGCCAGTTTAATATTGTTGGATGCAATCAAAGGCAGATATGAGTTTCCAGAATTACGTAGATTAGCATTAGACCAATATGATTATTGGAAGCCTGAAACAGTTATTATTGAGTCTAAAGCATCAGGTTTGCCTTTGACATACGAGCTAAGGAAGATGGATATACCCGTTGTAAACTTTAGTCCGTCAAAAGGAAACGACAAGCACGCTCGTGTAAATGCTGTTGCACCTTTGTTTGAATCTGGTATGATATACGCGCCTGAGCAGAAATTCGCAGACGACGTCATTGAAGAGTGTGCTGCGTTTCCTTATGGTGATCATGACGATCTTGTGGACTCAACAACACAAGCTATCATGCGATTCAGACAGGGCGGTCTGATCGGACACCCTGAAGATTATATCGACGCAAAAGTCGAAAAACGTAAAAGGAAGTATTATTAATGTCAGTTTTTAAAGCATTTTTTAGTTTAGGAAAAATACCCAAAGTTATAAGATACTATGAGTTTGGTTCTTTTGATAATGTAAATAAAATGGGTGGTCAATTAGATCCAGATATGCCAATTATGGGTGGCACTCAAAAAAAAGAATTGTCTGAAGCTGCAATTAAAACTAAATTAGAAGCTAGTAATAAAAAATCAGCTGACAGAATACGTATCGATAAAATAAAAAAAGAAATATCCGATTTAGAAATTCAAATAAATGAAGCAGAAGAAGCTAGGAGCTTTTGGTCTGTAGATGAATATAAAAAGAATGAGGAAAAATTAAGTGATTTAATTACTAAAAGAAATGATAAGGAAATAGAATTAGAGTTGTATGAAATTCCAGAAGACATGGCACAAGGTGGACGTGCAGGATTTAAAACAGGTAAAAAACCACTAAGTGAATCATCACAAGTACTAGATCCAGATTTTGATGAAGATATTGATATGGAGGGTATTATAAAACTGTTAGAACAAATGACACAAGAAAGATGGAGAGATAAACACCAAACAGGCGGCCGTGTTCCATTCGCCATGGGCCGTAGAGCATTTTTACAATTACTTGGTGGAGTAGGCGCTGGTATCGGTGCACTTAAAACAGGTGCATTAAAAATGTTTGGTAAAGAAGGAGCAACTGTTGCAAAAGAATTAACACAAGTTCCAATTAAAAATATTGATGGCATGCCATCATGGTTCAAGCCCCTTGTAAATAAAGTCATTAAAGAAGGAACAGAAATTCCTTCAGGAGCAGAAAGAGTCATTGTTCATAAAACTAAACTCCCTAATTCAAAAACAGATGTTTATGTAAACCAAGATTTAAACAACGGCGATGTGTGGGTAGATCTTGGAATGGAGAAGCACGGTTTTGCAGCTGGTAAATTTGGACAACCGGTTAGATTAAAATATAAAGCATCAGAAGAAATTCCTGTTAAAGGAAAAAAAGGTTCAATTAAAACTAAAGAAGAGTTTAATGTTGAAGAAGCAGAATTTACTGGAGGACATCCAGAGAACGTAAAATTTGAAGAAACGTCTGTTAATAAATTTGGTCAACATGAATCTAATTTTGATGAAGTAGAAATGTTTGCTACAGGAAAGAAGAAAAAAACAAGAGACATTTCAAGTTTACAGAAACAAGATGAAGATCTTGCTGATCATTTTTCAAACTATCCAGAACCAGATGACTTTGCATCAGGTGGTATTGCTAGAATGTTAGGAGAATAATGACTCCAAAAGAATACAAACAAATGATGACATGGCTGATACGACCATCTAAGGCTCGTGGGCCGCGGAACATGCAACTTGCAAAAGTAAACGACATCCCAGATGCTTTCAACCCAGATTTAGAACAGACAGAAGTTTTAAGACCTGGTGAAACTTTAGAAGACTGGAAACCTAATCCATTTTTAAAACCACATGCTGAAGGTGGACGGATCGGGTTTGCTGGTGGACATGGAGTTGGGGCTAGTAAACAAAAACTTGATCAAGTAATAGGAGCTTATAGAAGATATCGTAGAGGAGAAAAGAACCCTAAACTAAATTTTAAAAGATTTTTTGAAATATACGCAAAAGAAAACTTTGCTGATGGTGGCAGAGCTGGATACAACGCTGGCCAACTAGTAACACCATCGATTGATGGATCGAGACCAGGGTATAATGGAAGATATGAAGACACAGAATATGGATCTAGAGTTAAATATGATACTAAATTAAAAAAATATGTAAAAAGAGTTGCACGAACTGTCGATGGAAAGAAAAATTATAACGTTTATATAGAACAAAAAACTAATGAAAACATGAAACAGTTTTTAGAAAGAGTTGCTGAAAAAGGTAAGTCTCAAATAAGTACAGCAAAAATAGCAAGAGATAAAATAAATTTAGAGCAGCGAATGTACACAAACAATTGGACTAAAAATTGGTTGGATCAAAATCTTGAAAAATATGGCGTAAGACAGTTTGATAAAATGTTAAAAGATATGTCAAATGCTTGGCAGAAACATGTTCCAAAAATAAAAATTCCAGGATCAGATACATCTGCGTGGACCACTAAAGTTTTAAAATTACCTAATATAACAACAAGTAGAGGATTAGAAAGCGCTGTAACCAAAAGACCTTTTACTTACGAAGGATTTACATTTTATACTAATTTAGAAAGTTCAGATGAAAAAATAAGTAAATCTAAATCTCAATGGAGAAAAGCATTTTTTAAAAATAAAATTAGAACAATACATGGTTTAGAAAAAAAAATGAAAGCATATTTTGATTTTATTAATACACCAGGTGTAGGAACTAAAAAAACTATGGCTTTTAAAGAATTTGCAGATAAAGATGTTCTTTACATTTTATCTAACGAAGATTCTGGTTTAATTAAAAAATCTAGGTATGAACTTTTTAATAGTTTTAAAAGCCTTGCTAAACCTTACAATGATTTTACAAGTAAAATAAATAGAAGTGAAACATGGAAACAAAATGCAAATTTAATTGAAGACAACTTAAGATCGCTTCCAGAATATAAAAATAAACCAAAAAATTGGATAAAAAATAGTTTAACCGCAGAAGGAAAAAAAATTAAAAAGTTATTTGATTTAAAAGGTTTACCAGACGGACTTGGATATTCTATTGAACATGGACAAGGAATATCTGCTGCTGCAAAGACAGGAAATGTAGAAATTATGAAAAGAGCTGTTAATGATTTGATTGGAACAACTAGAAGACACAACACACAGCTAGGATTTCATGGATTTGAAGCAAATAGAAATGCTTTAATAAGAGAAATTATGGAAGGTAGAAATGTTAAAGCTAATATAAAAAGTTTAAATACTTTAGCTAAAGATGTGTATAAAGATTTTGGTTTAAAAGGAAATATGTATTCCATAAAAAATGGTGTGTTGACAAGTAAACCTATATCTACTGCTTTAACGGAAACAGATAGATTTAGACAATACGCTATTCAACTTGCTAAAGATCCAGAAGGACTAGATTTTATTAAAAAAAGACATGGAAGTTTAGAAAAAATGTTGTCATTACTCTGCACCAAAAAAGCATCAGGAGGCAGGATTGGTTATTCAACTGGAACGCCAACTGTTAAATGTGGATCAAAAAGATTAGAACAAATAATTTTAAGAGGTGGAGCAAAAGAAGGTGAACAAGAATTAGCTAAAAAAATATTACAAGCAGGTAGAGGATTAAGAGTCATGTTTTCATTAAGTGGTATGTTTGGTCCTGCAGCAACAGCTTTTCTTGTTGGTACTGAAGCAGGTTTAGTTGGTTATGATATGATATCACAAGGTAAAACTTTTAGAGAAGCAGTTGGTGACAGTGTGTTTAATTATGCATTGGGAGATAGAACTAAAATAGATCCTGCTGAAGAAAGATACAAAAGATATGCTAAACAGGGTTTTGATGTTGATAAAATTAGAGCGTTTGAAAAAAATATAGATAGAATAGATGAAATAAATTTACAGTATGGTGATCTTTATAAAAAAGCTAATGTAGTTAATATTGGAGGACCACGAAGGTCAGATGCTATAAAACAAAAACAACAAATAATATCTGATAAAGCAATAGCAGAACTTCCTTTATTTACACAAGATTTATTTAGAACAGGTGAAATACCAAGATTAAGTAAATTTTTAGAAAAAGATTATGTTGAAGGTATGAAAAATATATCTGAGGCGGATAGATTATCTGAAATTGATAGACTATCTAATATTAATCCACTTGCAATAGGAAAAATTAGAGCAATGGAAGATGAAAAACGGCTTAGAGAATTAAAATTACAAAATCCAGATGTAAGAGCCTACATGGGCCCATACCCAACAATGTATGGTTTTGCATCCGGAGGCAGAGCAGGTTATATGGGTGGTGGTATAGCTGCAATACGTAAACCAAGCGCTATTCCACCTGAATCAGGACCAAACTCACAAGGGTTGCCAGGTCTATTAAAACGTGTTAGAAACTTATAGGAGTATTAAATGGCAGAAATAGACAAAGGACTCCCGAACACTAGAACTAAATTAGATATTCCTTCCGAAGAAGAGATAGCAGAAGACGTTGTTGTTCAGGAACCACAAGAAGAAAAAGGACCAATAGAAGTTATACCAGAAGAAGATGGTGGTGTAACATTAGACTTTGAACCAGGAGCTATCAACGTCCCTGGAACTGACTCACACTTTGACAATTTAGCAGATCTTTTACCAGACGATGTCCTTGAGCCGATAGGCATGGAGATGACACAAAACTACATGGACTACAAAACGTCTAGAAAAGAATGGGAACAATCTTATATACAAGGTTTAGATCTTTTAGGATTTAAATACGAAAATAGAACTGAACCCTTTCAAGGAGCATCAGGTGCAACACATCCTGTAATGGCAGAAGCTGTCACACAGTTTCAAGCACAAGCATACAAAGAATTATTACCAAGTGATGGACCAGTAAGAACACAAATCATTGGCACAAAAAATCCTGCAACAGAACAACAAGCTACACGTGTTAAAGATTTTATGAATTATTTAATTATGGATCAAATGAAAGAGTATGAAGCAGAGTTTGATTCTATGTTGTTTCATTTACCATTAGCTGGATCAACATTTAAAAAAGTTTACTATGATGTAAACCTGGGACGAGCTGTATCAAAGTTTGTACCAGCAGATGAATTAATCGTTCCGTACACAGCTACCTCATTAGATGATGCGGAAGCGATTATTCATACAATTAAAATATCTGAAAACGAATTAAGAAAACAGCAAGTCAATGGTTTCTACAGAGATGTAGAGTTAGGCCCACCAGGCACAGAGACAAACGACGAGCTTGCAAAAAAAGAACGTGACCTTGAAGGCAGTAAAAAAACTGGTAAGAACGAACCAGTTTATACTTTGTTAGAGTGTCATGTAAATTTAGACTTAGAAGGTTTCGAAGAAGTCGGTGCAGACGGACAACCGACTGGAATAAAATTGCCTTACATCGTAACTGTTGAAGAAGGTAATAGAAAAGTTCTTTCTATCAGAAGGAACTATGCGCCCAATGATCTAAAGAAAAATAAAGTCCAATATTTTGTCCACTTCAAATTTCTGCCGGGACTTGGATTTTATGGCTTTGGACTCATTCACATGATTGGCGGATTGAGCCGTACGGCAACGGCGGCTCTCCGTCAATTATTAGACGCGGGCACCTTATCAAACTTACCAGCAGGATTTAAACAAAGAGGTGTAAGAGTTAGAGATGAAGCAGCTCCAATACAACCAGGTGAATTTAAAGATGTAGATGCGCCAGGTGGATCTTTAAGAGATGCATTTTTTCCATTACCATACAAAGAACCATCTCAAACATTATTAAATCTTTTAGGTATTGTTGTTAACGCAGGACAAAGATTTGCAGCGATTGCTGATATGCAAGTGGGAGATAGTAATCAACAAGCTGCAGTTGGAACCACAATCGCTCTTCTTGAGAGAGGCTCAAGAGTAATGTCTGCAATACACAAGAGATGTTATGCAGCGATGAAAAAAGAATTTAAACTTCTTGCAAAAGTTGTGTCACAATATTTACCACCAGAATATCCATACGATGTTGTAGGTGGTGCAAGAAATATTAAACAAGCTGATTTTGATGATAGAATAGATGTTATACCAGTTGCAGATCCAAATATATTTTCTATGTCTCAAAGAATTACTTTAGCACAAACACAATTACAAATGGCTACAGCAAATCCACAAGCACATAATATGTATCAAGTGTATAGAACTATGTATGAAGCAATTGGTGTAAAAAATATTGATGCAGTATTACCACCACCAGCGCCAATGGCACCAATAGACCCGAGTTTAGAACATATTAATGCTTTAGGTGGTAAACCTTTTCAAGCTTTTCCTGGTCAAGACCACAGAGCGCACATGACAGCTCACTTAAATTTTATGTCAACTAACATTGTTAGAAATAATCCTATGGTTATGGCTGCAATACAAAAAAATATATTAGAACACATTAGTTTAATGGCTCAAGAACAAGTTCAACTAGAGTTTAGAGAGCAATTACAACAAATGATGATGATGCAACAGCAAGCAGTGATGAATCCACAGGTACAAGCACAGCTTCAAGCACTAACAAATCAAGTTGAAGGTAGAAAAGCTATCTTAATTGCTGAAATGACGGAAGAATTTATGAAGGAAGAGAAAGAAATTACATCTCAATTTGATTCTGACCCTCTATTAAAGCTAAAATCACGTGAAGTTGACCTTAGAGCGATGGAAAATGAACGTAAAAAACAAAATGATGAGGCAACACAAGACTTAAACAGAGCAAAATTAATGCAGGCGCAAGAAATTGCTGAAGATAAGCTGGATCAGAACGAAGATTTAGCAAAATTACGTGCTGGAGTCAGTCTTGCAAAGTCTGGTATACAACAAGCACAAGTTATGGTAGATAAAGATTAATAAAAGGAGTAAAAACTATGATGAACTATAAAAAATCAAAAGAAGTTAAGGTTCCAGAGCAAAGTTTAGAGATTGATCCAAGATCTAAAACTACTGCTGATGGTGCTTTTAACTACATTGCAACTGGAAAGCCTGAATTACCAGTAGGTGGACAAAGAGCAATGTTACCAGAAAAGAAAAGAAAATCTAAAGCGTATTAATTATGTGGTTCTCAGCAATTAAACTAGCGTTAAACGCAGGTACTCATATCTATAAAAAACGTCAAGAGACAAAGATGGCTATGGCTGATGCACAACATATGCATGCAGCTAAGATGGCCCGAGGCGAGGAAGCTTACCAGGGCAAACTTTTAGAAGCCCGTCAAAACGACTATAAAGATGAGGTGGTCCTTGCGATTCTCACGCTGCCTATTTTGGTGCTCGCATGGGGGGTCTGGTCAGATGACCCGGCTGCTATGGAGAAGATAAAAATCTTCTTTGAGCATTTCCAGGCACTGCCGAGCTGGTTTACAAATTTATGGATCCTTGTCTGCGCGAGTATTTTTGGTATAAAGGGTACACAAATTTTTAGAAACGGAAAAAAATAATGAGTGCATTTTGGAAAGCAGTTTTCACAGGTGGATCTAAAAAATCACCAACTATTACTTCTGTTAAAACCGCACCACATTTAACAACAAAAAGAAAAATACAAGATATGACTGTTGAAGCTGCTGATAGTGCTGCTAAAAAAGCTAACGTACCACCAAGTGTTAAAGCTTCATTAGAATTTAAACAATCTGTGTCTAAATCTAAAGTAAAAGAGGCTAAAAAACTTAAAGGGCTTTCTTATAAATGGGATAAAATTAAAGGAAAGAAAAAATAATGACAACTGAATTAGATAAACTAGCAAAGAAAAACCTACAACAAAAAATAGATGAGGGTCATAAAGAATTAAATATTAAACAACATAATATTAGAGCTGCTCAAAAAGCTGATAAAGCAGATACACCCCCTGAAGATAGAAGCTTACTTGAAAAAATAATTGGAACTAAAAAACAACACTCTCTTGCAAAAGAATATAGAAAAACAAAAAAAATTAGAAAATCCTTACGTAAAACAGAAGATAGATTAGATAAACACGGAGTATGGAGTAAGGAAAATAAAAAAGGCGCTGCAATGGGCCATTATGAAAAAAAGAAAATTATAGAAAAAGGATTTCCATCTAAAGCTAAAATGGCTAAAGGTGGAAGAGCTGGATTTGCAGCTGGCTCTAAGGGTTGTAAATTAGCAATGAAAGGTAAAGGCAGAGCTTACGGAAAGAATTCGTAATGAGAAGAAATGCAATTAGAAATAATAATCAAAAAATTAATTAAGTTTATTAATACAAGAACAGAGGCTTTATCCATAACAGTTACATCAGGAGGTGTTGACAATATGGAAAAATATCAATATATAATAGGACAAATAAATGCCCTAGAGGCAACAAGACAGGAACTCTCTAACCTGCTAGAAAATAAGGAGCGAAATGGAAAAGGAACAGTCATCGATATTAACACCAAACAATAAACTTGTTGGTGTAAAACCATCAAAAAAAGAAGAACCAAAATTACCAAAGCCAACAGGCTGGAGACTTTTAGTTTTACCTTTTAAAATGAAGGAAAAAACTAAAGGTGGATTAGTATTAGCTGAAACCACTTTAGAGCGACAACAAGTTGCTTCACAAGTAGGATTAGTTATGGCCATGGGTCCACAATGTTATAAGGATAAAGAGAGGTATCCTGAAGGTCCATGGTGCAAGGAGAAAGATTGGATTATGTTTGCACGATATGCAGGTAGTCGAATCAAAATAGATGGTGGAGAGATGCGTCTGCTAAACGACGATGAAGTGTTAGCAACAATTGATAGTCCAGAGGACATCTTGCATGAGTTTTAAACATAGGAAGGAGTAACTATGCCAGACGAAGATAAAAAAACAGTTGATATAGACACATCGGGTCCCGATACTACTATTGACATTGAAGAAACAAAAGACGAGTCGGTTGTAGAAACCGAAACGCCGAAACAAGAAACAGAAACAGAAACAACGGATAAAGATACAGATAAAACATTTGAAAATGAAAGAGAAACAAAGTTAGAAGAAAAAAAGGATGATGATAAATTAGAAGACTACAGTAAAGGTGTACAAAATCGTATTGCGAAATTAACTCGTAAGATGAGAGAAGCAGAAAGAAGGGAACAAGCTGCTATTGAATATGCTAGAGCTGTAGAAGATAAAAGATTAGCATTAGAAAAAAGATTTAAAAAAACTGATGCTGATTATATTAAAAAATTTGAGTCTACAATATCATCAGGTTTAGAATCCGCACAAAAAGAATTAGCTGCAGCGATTGAATCTGGAAATGCAGAAGCTCAAGTTGAAGCTAACAAAAGAATTGCAGCACTCGCGTTTGAGAATGCAAAGCTTGAGGCAGCTAAAGAAGGTAGAGAATCATCAACACAGGCAGAGAAACCTGTAAATCTTTCTCAAGGTGGACAGATAAATCAACCTGCTATGGATGATCCAATCAATCGAGATCCTAAAGCCGAAGCATGGGCTTCTAAGAATTCTTGGTTTGGAACAGACAGAGCAATGACTTATACTGCTTTTGAGATACACAAGGACTTAACTGAAAAAGAAGGTTATGATCCTAATTCTGATGAGTATTATGCAGAAGTTGATAAAAGAATAAAAGTTGACTTTCCGCATAAATTTGGTAATACTGAAACAAAGCAACCGAACAGGGCCGTTCAGACGGTAGCTTCGGCTAACAGAAGCGTAAAGCCTGGTCGCAAAACTGTGAGACTCACATCATCACAGGTCGCAATAGCGAAAAAATTAGGTGTGCCACTCGAAGAATACGCAAAACAATTAAAAAACACGGAAGGAGCGTAACATGGAAAAAGAAAAAAACACTTCTCGTGCGAACCAAACACGGTCAAAATCTGAGAGACCTAAAGTGTGGGTTCCACCATCTTCTCTAGATGCACCCCCTGCACCTGATGGATTCAGGTATAGATGGATAAGAGCTGAAGTCGTAGGATTTCAAGATACGAAAAACATAACTGGAAGAATTAGAGAAGGTTATGAATTAGTTCGTGCCGAAGAAGTCGAAAATGCAAGTGATTATCCAGTTCTCGAAGACGGGAAATACAAGGGAGTGATTGGGGTCGGTGGCCTTCTTCTTGCGAAGGTACCCGAAGAGATCGCGAAGCAAAGAATGGATTATATGTCTAATAAACATAAAGATCGAAGCGAAGCTGTAGAAAACGATTTAATGAAGGAGCAGGATAGTAGAATGCCTATCAATGTTGAAAGGCAATCTCGTGTAACCTTCGGTGGTACGAAAAAATAATTTTTTCAATCACTGAATTATATAAACCGTACTGGAGGCCGTTTTACGACGGCAGGTACATAAGGAGAAACAACTATGGCAAATAGAAACACTCAAGGTTTTGGACTAGTGCCTGCAGGAACTCTCGGACAAACTCCGGCGACTTCTGGAACAGGTAAGTACAAAATCGACGCGGGTTATGCTACAACCATCTATCAAGGTGGCGCTGTATCTTCTTCTGCTGGTTACATTGTCGAAGGTCAAGGGACTGCAGACAATCCTATGGTAGGTGTACTAAACGGAATATTCTATAACGCGGCTACAACTTTAAAGCCGACGTTTTCGAATCACTACGTTCAAGTAACACCAGCTAACTCAGAAGATATCGATGCATTTATATTCGATAACCCACAACAACAATACGTAGTAGCAACAGATGCTGCTTGTGCTCAATCTGGATATTTAGAAACGTATGACATGAACGCTTCTGCTGGTAGTACAACTACTGGTAAGTCTTCATCTACTCTAGATATCGGAGACACAAGTGCAGATGCTGCTGCCTTCAGATTATTAAGATCTGCAGAGGATCCTGAAAACGACGAAAACGCCGCTTACAGATCAGTTGTAGTATGTTTAAATCTGATTGAGCTACAATCGTAATAGCTAGAATAGGAGATAAAACATGGCAATATCACGATCACAACTAGTTAAAGAACTAGAGCCAGGTCTGAATGCACTATTCGGCTTGGAATACAAAAGGTATGAAAATCAGCATGCTGAGATTTATACTAACGAGTCTTCTGACAGAGCTTTCGAAGAGGAAGTTATGTTATCAGGATTCGGTAACGCACAAGTAAAAGCAGAAGGTGCTGGAGTATCATTTGATGATGCACAAGAAACCTTCACAGCTAGATACACTCACGAGACAGTAGCTTTAGCATTTGCTATCACAGAAGAAGCTATCGAAGATAACCTCTACGATAGATTAGCTTCTAGATATACAAAAGCTTTAGCAAGATCTATGAGCAATGCGAAACAAGTAAAAGCGGTAGAACCTTTAATTCAAGGTTTACCATCAACTGACAATTTTGATTCAGGTGATGGCGTTAGCTTGTTTAACACTGCGCACACAACGATATCGGGTTCTTTCAAGAACACGTTATCTACTCAAGCAGATCTTAACGAAACTTCGTTAGAACAGTCGTTAATTGACATTGCGGCTATGACTGACGAAAGAGGTCTTAGAGTTGCAGCAAGAGGAATGAAAATGATCATTCCTTCTGAGCTTCAGTTTACAGCTGAGAGATTGATGAAATCTCAAGGTAGAACTGGAACAGCTGACAATGATATCAATGCTATCGTATCTATGGGTATGGTTCCTCAAGGTTATAGAGTGAACAACTACCTAACAGATACAGACGCGTTTTATATCATCACAGACATTCCAAATGGAATGAAAATGTTCACAAGAGCTCCATTAACAACTGCAATGGAAGGTGATTTCGATACTGGAAACGTAAGATACAAAGCTAGAGAAAGATACTCATTTGGAGTATCAGACCCTAGAGGTATCTTCGGCGTTGAAGGTGCGTAATAACTAAAAATTTTGTGGCGGACATTGTTCCGCCACAATTACAAAATAAATGGTGAGAAAATGAAGAAATTCCTCGTAAAAATATGGGCATATGATCATTGTGCTTCTTTTGAAATAGAAGCAGAAGATAATGCCAAGTCTATTGAAAATTCTATCCTTGACAAAATTGGAGAAAAGAGTATAAAGTGGGAATCAACGGGAATGTTTTCGGACAATCCTAATAGAATAACCTATGAGGAGGTTGTTGATGGTACAAGACCTATACAAACAGAAAAGGTCCTTGGAGTTGAGGTGGCAGTTGGAGTATGAGCAAAATGGTAAATATACTCTTAATATGGTCGAAATTGATAACGCTATTAAAAATGTTATCACTGAGATTAAAGCCGAGGAACGTAAGATTGCAGATAGAGAAAATGCAATTAGAAATGCTGCCCCCCAAGTTTCTGTGGCAACTTAAATAAAGCCACATCGCTGAAAGTGTAATTTAGCTTAGGGATTACTTGCACTCTCTTAAAATCTACTATATAAAAAAATCACTATACAATTAATTAGATCATAGACGAGTATAGTCGACGGCCTAGAGACTATGATCGGAAACTAGGAGGATATAATTATGGCAAACACAACGTTTAACGGACCGGTACGTTCGGAAAAAGGTTTCCAAGTTGCAACTAAAAATGCAACTACGGGAGCAGTAACAACTAGAATGAGTTCAGGTATGCCTGACTTAACTGGTTTATCGGTATCAGATGTAGCAACTTCATCTACATTAACTCTTGCAGCAGATACAATTTCTGTTGTAGATTACGCTGGTGGAGCAGCGTGTGCATGTACATTGCCTGCGGCAACGCAAGGTACTGTTGTTGTTTACGCTCAAGCTAAAGATACAACTGGTGGAACTTCTACACTTTCTTTTGACTGTGCAGGATCAGATGTTTATGCAACTGGATCAGTAATTGAGTCAAGAGCTTCAAGTGAAGTAACTTTTGATACTTCAGCAGCTAGTGAAACTTTATTAACTTTCACACCTGCTAATGCAGCGACAAACCTGTTCACAACAGGAAGCATGATTGCTTTCATTTGTTATGAAAAAGGAACATGGCATATTGCATCTAAAATGGGTGGCGCAGATGACGCGACTACAGGTGCATTTGTTTTTGCATCGTAATAAATAATTTTAAGGTGCTCCTTCGGGAGCATCTTAATTAAGGAGAAACAAATTATGGCAACATCAGACCAACAGTTTTCATGTAGAACTTCTGACGGTAGATTTGGTAGAGCAACAGACGCTACAGGTTCATATATTGGACCAGCTAGAATAACTTATATTCAAGTTGAAGGTGTAGCTAATAGCAATATCAAATTATATGATGGAACAGATGGAACAGGAACTTTAGTATTCGAAGGTAATTGCGGAACTGAAGGGATTAGCATATATGTTCCAGGAAGCGGTATCAGATGCAGAACTGGAATATATTTAGATTTAACTAATACTACTTCAGTTACTATCGGTTATACTGGCTAGGAGTTTAAATGGCTAACACCACTTCGGGAACAGCAACGTTCGATAAAACTTTTTCTATTGATGAAATCATAGAAGAGTCTTTTGAACGTATTGGATTAAATTCTGTGGCTGGCTATCAAATGAAGTCAGCCCGGAGATCTCTAAATATTTTATTTCAAGAATGGGGTAATAGAGGCATTCACTATTGGGAAATAGCAGAAACCAATATTGACATGATTGAAGGTCAAGCTGAGTATAAATTTTTTAGAGCAAGTGGTGATGGTACAAGTGCAACAACTACTCCTACAAATGGTATTTATGGAATGTCCGATGTCCTTGAGGCACAATTAAGATCTAATAGAACTCAGACTACACAATCAGATTCACCTATGACAAAAGTTTCTAGATCAACTTATGGTGGTTTTTCAAACAAACTTTCAAAAGGTACACCTAATCAATATTTTGTGCAAAGATTCATAGATTACGTTAGTATTCAAGTGTATCCAACACCAGATTCAACTAACGCATCTAAAGATATGCATATTTATTATATCAAAAGAATTCAAGATATTGGTGATTATACAAATGCAACTGATGTACCATTTAGATTTATACCTTGTATGGTATCAGGACTTGCATATTATTTAGCGCAAAAATATCAACCACAAATGGTTCAAGTTATGAAACTTGCTTATGAAGATGAATTAGCAAGAGCATTAGCAGAAGATGGTTCTGCTTCTAGCACACACATAACACCTAAAACTTATTACCCAGGAGCATAATTATGGACAAAGATAAAATACAATCAATAGCTGATGAAATTGCTGATGAAGATTTTGGTCAAGCGTTTTATGACCTAAGTGAAAAACAACAAAACAGAGTTTTTAAAAAAGCAATGCAAAGATTAAATGATATGTTAGCTGATCGAGCTGACATGATGAGAAAAAATGAAAAATATGGTGGTCTTATTGATAAACCTTTAGGACCTGGTGGTAAAAAGAAGAAGAAAAAGAAAAAGCAAAAAGGTAAAAAATGACAATAATAACTAGAGGAATGGGAGCAATTATCAAACCAAAGCCAAAGCCCAAGGTAAGTGGAACAGGTAAGAAATTTAAAGGTATTAAAAATACAGATCCTAATTTTAGGAAAGGCGCAGCTCAAGCATTAAAAGATATGAAGAAGAAAAAATTTATTGGTATAAAAAGTAAAAAAATACCTCATGATTTAAGTCATTGGAAAGGTTATTTAGACTAATGTCAAAATACGCAACGGGTAAATATGCAAAAGCTATATCAGATAGATCTGGTTTAGAATTTCCATATAGAGAAATGGTCAGAGAATGGAATGGATCGTTTGTGCATGTATCAGAGTTTGAACCAAAACAGCCACAGTTGGAACCAAAACCATCAAGTGCTGATGGTATTGCATTAAGACATGTTAGAACTGCAAGAACAGAAAATGCAGTGCCGTATGCCATACCAGAAAATGGTTTTGAAACTTATCAAGCAGGATCAAGAGTTATTAATGTAACTGCACCTGGTCATGGTTTGACAAATGGAACAACTTACAGATTTAGAGGATCACCAGCTTTAACCACAGGTGGTGGTGGAACTTTTCAATATAACAATCCTGCAGACTTTGATGGAATTACAGGAGCAAATGTTGCAAAAGCAGCAGGCTATGCAATAACAACTGGAATATTTAGAGATGGTGCAAGAGTGAGTACAGATTATGCTGTAGCAAACTTTTTTTATTTTACAGTAGACACAGATACTGCTACAGTTGGTGAAATTAAAGGAGGAGGACCTGGTTGCTCAGTAGGACCAGTCACATTAAGTGCATGATTAAAAAAATTATAGAAAAAATAAAATCTTGGTTTAGACCTAAAGAACAAAAAGAACAAATGGATCCACACGAAGTAATGTTACATCCTAGAGGTTATTGTCTTGAACATAGTAAATATAAGCATCGTTGCCCTAAATGTAGAGAATTAGCGAGGATGGCATAATGGCTGGATTAAGTGCATCAGGATTAAAAACTCAAATAAGAAGTTATACTGAAACAGACTCTACTGTTTTATCAGATTCTGTTTTAGAAAATATAATATTAAATGCACAATATAAAATATTTAGAGATGTACCTATTGATGCAGATAGAAAACAACAACTTGGTAATTTTGTTGCTGGACAAGAATCCATTAACTGTCCTGCAGGAGCTGTATTTATTAGAGGTATACAAGTTTATGATACAGCAGGATCTGAAATTACAGGAGCTAATAGATGGCTAGAAAAAAAAGATGTAACATATCTTCAAGAGTATCAGGATATTACAGGAACAGCAGCAGCTCAAGGTCAACCTAAATACTATGCTATGTTTGGTGGTGCTACAGGAGAATCTGATACCACATCAGGTAGAATAATTGTAGCTCCAGTTCCAAATACAACATATAGATTTAGGGTTCATTTTAATAAAGCTCCTGATCTTTTAGAGGGTGATGGCACTAATTATATTAGTATGAACTTTCCAAATGGTCTGTTATATTGTTGTTTGGCAGAGGCGTATGGCTTCTTAAAAGGCCCAATCGATATGTTGACATTATATGAAAATAAATATAAACAAGAGGTACAGAAGTTTGCTAACGAGCAAGTTGGTAGAAGACGAAGAGATGACTACACTGATGGCGCTGTTCGTATCCCAGTTAACTCAGCAAACCCATAGGAGATAAATTATGGCAATAACATCGGCAATTTGTACAAGTTTTAAACAAGAACTTTTAGTTGGTACACATAACTTTACAGCAACAACTGGTAACACTTTTAAAATAGCATTATTTACAAGTTCAGCATCTTTAGGAGCTTCTACAACAGCATATTCAACATCTAATGAAATTACAAACTCATCTGGAACTGCTTACACTGCAGGAGGAGCGTCACTAACTAGTGTAACGCCAACAACTTCTGGAACAACTGCGCTTTGTGATTTTTCAGATGTTAGTTTTTCTTCTGCATCTTTTACAGCTAATGGTGCTTTAATATATAACTCATCACAATCCGATAAAGCTGTTTGTGCAATAGCTTTTGGTAGTGACAAAACTGTAACAAGCGGAACTTTTACTATTCAATTTCCAACAGCAGACGCAACTAACGCAATCATCAGATTAGCATAAGGAGGAATTCCTTATGGCATCAACCTGGGGTACAAATACTTGGGGCGCCAACGAATGGCAAGATGATGAAATAGTAGTTTCTTTATCTTCACCCGGAGCAACGACAGCATTAGGAACACCACAATCTTTCAACCTTGAAGGTTGGGGTAGACAACAATGGAGTAACTCTGGTTGGGGAGTTGAGTATTCTGTTGAGCCCACAGGTTTATCTATTACTTCTTCACAAGGAACTGCAACAGGGGTTCCTCAAACTATTGCTGAGTTAACAGGAGTCTCTGCAACTGCGAGCGTTGGTGATCTCTCTCCAGCTGATGTTGTAGGATTAACAGGAGTTTCATTTACTTCTACAGTAGGAGAATTAGCAAATGTTGGAACACTTGTAGGTTGGGGTAGAAATGGTTGGGGTGAAGAACCTTATGGGGATTCAGTTAACAAAGTCATAGTTCTTGCTTTAGGTTCACAAATAACATCAGGTGTAGGATCAATCAGTCCTGCAGATGTAATGGGATTAACAGGTGTATCTTCAACTTCTAGTGTTGGATCTGTAACACACGTAATTGATGCTACGTTTACTTTATCAGGAGTTTCTGCAACGGCTAGTGTAGGTTCTCCTGAAGTTACCAGTAGTCCAATTGTAACTCTATCAGGAGTTTCTGCAACGGCTTCTGTAGGATCTTTAGCTCCTGCAGATGTGATAGGATTATCAGGACTATCTTCAACAACAAGTATGGGAGATATTACTATAACCTCCAATCCCACTGTTGTACCAACAGGAATATCCGCAACTCTATCAATAGGTTCAATATCTCCTGCTGATGTTATGGGATTAACAGGAGTTTCATTTACTTCTTCAGTGGGTGATGTATCACCAACTCTACCAGAACAAATCGTGGGTCTTGCTGGACAATCAATAACTGTATCAGTAGGTATCTTATCTATTAAAGCATATGAAGATATTGACACGGGCTCAAATACGTCTTATAGTAATGTTTCAACAGGTTCGAATGATACATATTCGGATGTTGCAACTGGATCAAATACAAGTTATACTGACGCTGCATAGGAGATAAAATATGGCATCAACATACACACCTTTAGGGGTAGAACTTCAAGCAACTGGTGAAAACGCCGGTACGTGGGGTACAAAAACTAATACAAATTTACAAATTTTTGAACAAGTATCTGGTGGTTATACAGCTCAAGCTGTTTCTGATTCTGGTGATACAACATTATCTGTAACAGATGGTGGAACTGGTGCAACTCTTGCACACAGAATTATAGAATTTACAGGCACGTTAACTTCAGGAAGAAATGTAACAATTCCTCTTGACGTACAAAACTTTTACATTTTAAAAAATGGAACTTCTGGATCTCAGACTGTAACATTTAAATATGTATCAGGTACAGGAACAAGTGCTGCGGTTGCAGCAGGTAAAACTGTTATTGCATATGCAAAAGCAGATGATGGCACCAACCCTAATATTACTATGGTTGAATTTGGTGGTGATGTTGTTGATGATACTTCACCTCAATTAGGTGGAGACCTAGATACCAATAGTTTTAACATAGCTTTTGATGATGCTCACGGGATCAACGATGAAAATGGAAATGAACAGATAGTATTTCAAACAACAGGTTCAGCTGTAAACCAGTTTGATGTCACAAACGCAGCAACTGGAAATGCTCCAAGTATCTCTGCGACTGGTGGGGACACAAACATAGATTTAGCAATTATTCCAAAAGGATCAGGTGAGACTAAAATAGGAACTGGATCTGCAAACGCCACACTAACGTCTAGTGGTGCTCATGACCTTATTTTAGATACAAATTCTGGTACAAATGCAGGAACAGTAACACTTACTGACGGTTCAAATGGAGACATGACTTTAGCTCCAAATGGTACTGGTAGAGTTAAAATAACTAATGCTTCACCAGGAACAAGCTCAACACAAATCGCAACTACTGATGGAAAAGGTCTTGTCTTCTCCATGGTTTTCGGATATTAATCTAGAAGGAGAATAAAAAATGGCAACACCAAATCTTGTAAATATAGCAACACTTACACCTAAAAATGCAATGGGTTCTTTAGGTGATACTAATAGAACAACTATGATAGACGTTCCTGCAGAAACTGCAGTAAGAGTAGATTCTATATTAATAGCAAATGATGATGGAACTAATGCATGTGATGTAACAGTTGAAATTAGCAATGACAATGGTTCTACATATTACAAAATTGCAAGCACAATTTCTGTGCCCGCAGATTCAACATTAGATTTAATTAGCAGACCTCTCTACTTAGATGAAACGGATTTACTTGCGGTTACAGCTGGCACTGCTAGTGACTTAGATTATCATGTTTCTTATGTAGAAATGGTAGACTAGGAGGATTAAATGCCAAGAATAATAAAATCAGCTAAAGGTACTTTTACCACAGCAGACATCACCGTCGACTCTTCTGGAAGAGTAGTAACAGCAGCCACTGGTAGTGCTGGAGGTGGAGTTGACGTAGTAAGAGCGACTACAACAGCTGGAGGATCTGGAACTTATACAGCACCCAACAACGCAAACAACGCTTCAATTTTTTTAAAAGCTGGAGGCGGTGGTGGTGGCGGTGGCGCCCCAAACCAAGCTCCAAACTCTGGTGGTGGTGCTGGCGGTAAAGGAGGTTTTGGTTTTTATTTTGTACCCGTATCAGGGGGAACAGCTTATTCATATTCAGCAGGATCTGGAGGAACTGGAGCCGGTCAAAATGGTTCTGGAAACTCGGGTGGTGCATCTAACGTTACAAATTTAGCAACAGCTAATGGTGGCGGTGGTGGAAATAAAAATCCAGGAAACCCAGGTAGTGATGGATCAGCTCCCGGGGCAACAACAGATATAACAGGATCACAAATTATACTAGCTGATACAGGAGGTCCTGGAGCAGGTGCTCCTAAAGGTGGTAGTGGATCTTCTGGACAAGGTGGTTTTTTATTGATTTACGATAATACGGGCTCTTAATTATGACTAAATATATTCTTAAAAATGATAGTGCTAATAGATACTGTAGAATTTGTGAAGACACAACATCTAGAGATCATTGGTTGACACCAGACATATTTGTAGATCATAATAGTTATATAGAAATTTCTGATGAAGATTATACTTCATTACAAACTGGTGCTAAAGAGCTAACATCTAAAGATCCTTTAAATACTACTCTTATTGATTCTGAAATTGAAGATGTAAGTTGGACTGAAGAACAAATTAAAAACAGTTTAAATGAATTAATAAAAAATTTGGAGGGAGCTGTAAACAATACAAAAAATCCTCCATCTGGTTGGACAACTAATCTAGCTGCTCTAAAAGCTATTGATATAAGTTCTCTATCCTTTCCAATTACAGGTCGTAATTGGGTTGATTGTTTAATAAAAAATGATATACAAGTTCCATCCTCGATGGAATTTTAATGAATGAAAGAATAATTACTTTTTCAGCACATCATACTGTGTTTTCTGATAAGTCAATTTATCCAGAACCTGCAATATTACACATACCAGATTGGTATAAAAATATACCGAATCCAGACATACATACCGAAAGAACTCTTAAAGCTTGTAAACCTTTTTTAGACAGTTTAACAGCTGGATACATCTTAAAAAGTCCAATAGATCAAAAAATAAATTTTAATATGACTGATCCTAGTGGTAAAATTAACACTTGGGTTGAACGCTCAGATCCATTGGGAGCATTAGCAGATCAAAAACGTAATATTAATGTTAATATGGGCGATATAGGAGAAATACACCCGATAAAACAAGTAGGAGGAATGAAGTGTCCCTACGTTAAAGAAAACAAAGGTTTTCCAATATACAAACTTTTAAATCCTTGGGCGATACACGTGCCTAAAGGTTATTCAGTTTTATACACACAACCCATAAATAGGGCTGAAAAAAGATTTGAGATCTTAACAGGTATAGTAGATTCAGGTACTGACGTGCCTGTTAATTTTCCGTGTGTTCTTAAAAAAGAAGGTAGTTGGATTTTAAAAAAAGGAACTCCTATAGCAAGTGTTTTTCCTTTTAAAAAAGAAAGTTGGAAAATGCAAACTAAAGAAGATAGTGAAAAACAACAAGACTCAACATTCTTTAGATTTGCTAGCCATTTAATGAAATGGTACGAAAATACTGTATGGAATAAACAAAAATGGAGATAAAAAATTTAATTGGACAATATAAATTTTTAGAACCACACCTTGTGTCTACTTTTTTAAGAACTTTTACTACAATAAATGAATTTAGAGATGCTGAGGTTATACATAAAGATGGAAATAGTAAGATAGATAAAGATATTAGAAACGTTAAAAATTACGCTTTAAGTAAATACAAAACTTTAACGGAAGCTCATTGGCATAATTTAATATGTGTTGGTATAGGAAGAATTGCTTTACAATATTTTGAAGAAAGAAACATAAATTATGCACCATCAAAAATTGAGGCTCTTACTTTATTAAAATATTCAAAGGGTGGTTTTTATAAACCTCATATAGATAGTGGTAACATTCATAGAGAACTTTCCGCAATAATATTTTTAAATAATGATTACGAAGGGGGTCACTTACAATTTTTTGAACCTAATTCTAAAGATTTAATTTTAGATATAAAACCTGAACCTGGAAAAATTGTGTTATGGCCAAGTAATTTTTTATTTCCACATCAAGCAACATCAGTTACAAAAGGAATAAGATATACATTAGTGTCATGGATGATTTAGATAAATATGTTTATATAGAAAATATTCTTTCGAAAGATGAAAGAGAATTATTATTTAATTATGCAAAATTATATAATATTAATAATAGAGATAGTTTTTGTCCGCAAGGTAAATTGGGTGAAACTTTTCGTTATGGAGACCCTATAACAGATTCTTTATTGCAATCAAAAAAAGAAATTTTTGAAAGAGAGGCTAATTTAGATTTAATCGAAACATATAGTTTTTGGAGATTATATAAAAAATTTTCTTCTTTAGAAAAACATACAGATAGAGAATCTTGTGAAGTTACTATAAGCGTTAATGTTGCAGCAGATCTTGAATGGCCTTTATTTATAGATAATGAAAGAATAATAATTAAACCAGGTGACGGAGTTTTATATTTTGGCGCTAAATTTGAACATTGGAGAGAAGAATATGATGGTGATTATTCACTACAAATTTTCTTACACTATGTTCTTAAAAATGGTAAATTTACAGAATATCAATGGGATAAACGAGAATATTTGGGAGCACAAAAAAATGCATTTTAGAAAACATAAAAATACTACTGAAATTGTTTTTTCTAAAAAAGAAAGAAAATTAATTTATGAAAAAGGAAAAGTAATTATTGATTATAGAGATGGGAGACATTTTGTTAATCAATTAGCTATGGTAGTGGCTGATATTCACTTACACTATAAAGATAATGATCCTGATATTGAAAAAACGTTGAGTTATGGTGACGAAAAAGTTAGGCTAAAATGAGCTTTTAAACAATACAAATCTATGATATTTGGTATATTGTTAGAAAAAAAGGATCCTTATGTTACAGAAAATAGGTTTTCAACCAGGTATCAATAAACAAATTTCAAAAACCACGGCAGAAGGTCAGTGGGTAGACTGCGATAATGTTCGATTTAGATATGGCACACCTGAAAAAATAGGTGGTTGGAAGCAATTAGGAACAGACGATTTGACAGGGGCTGCCAGAGGTCTTCATCATTTTGTAAATAGTTTAGGTAGAAAATACGCAATCATAGGAACTAACAGGATTTTATACGCATATTCAGGAGGTGTGTTTTATGACATACATCCTATTAAAACAACAACCACACTTACAAATGCATTCAGCACGACTAATGGATCAGCAGTTGTAACACTGACTTTTTCTACTGCTCACAACATCGCTGCAGGTGAAATACTATTATTAGACAATTTTACTACAATAACAGGATCTAATTTTAGCGCATCAGATTTTGATGATAAAAAATTTATGGTAACATCGGTACCAACAACCACTACTCTTACAATTACAATGCCATCAAATGAATCTGGATCTGGTGCAACAACATCAGGTGGCATTAGAGTACGGCATTATTATCCAGTAGGACCAGCTGTACAAGCAAAAGGTTTTGGTTGGGGATTAGCTTCTTGGGGTGGTGAAGAACCTGGAGCTACAACTACAACTTTAAATGGTGCAATCAATGCTTCTACAACTACTATTGTATTAACAGACGCATCTCAATTTCCTAATTCTGGAACAAACTATATTTTAATTGGAACAGAGGAAATATCTTATACAGGTATTTCTACAAATACTTTAACAGGTGTTACAAGAGGTGTGAGAAACACAACAGCAGCCACTCATAGTGATGGAGCTACAATTACAGATACTTCCGATTATGTTGCGTGGGGTGAAGCGGCATCAGGTGACTTGGTCATTGAACCAGGTATGTGGTCACTAGACAATTTTGGTGACAAAGCAATTTGTTTAATTGCAAACAATGCATGTTTTGAATGGGACTCTTCTTTATCAAATGCAACTACGACAAGAGCTTCAATTATATCTGGTGCACCAACAGCGTCTCGTCACATGGTTGTATCGACACCAGATAGACACTTAGTATTTTTTGGTACAGAAACTACAATAGGTGATTCTGATTCACAGGATGAAATGTTTATAAGATTCTCAGATCAAGAGGACATTAATACTTATACACCTACAGCAACCAATACAGCTGGTACACAAAGACTGGCCGACGGATCAAAGATTATAGGAGCAATTAGAGGTAGAGATGCAATTTATGTTTGGACCGATACAGCATTGTTCACACAACGTTTTGTTGGCCAACCATTTACTTTTGCATTTGCACAAGTTGGAACTAACTGTGGGTTGGTTGGAAAAAATGCATGTGTAGAAGTTGATGGTGCTGCGTATTGGATGTCAGAAAATGGTTTCTTTAGATATGCTGGTAAATTAGAATCATTACCATGTTTGGTAGAAGATCATGTGTACGATGATATAAATTTAGAATCTGGTAATCAAATGGTATCAGCAGGATTAAATAACTTGTTTGGTGAGGTTATGTGGTTTTATCCAACATCAACATCCTCTGTTGTAAATAGAATGGTTGCATATAATTATTTTGACTCTTCACCACAAAGACCTGTATGGACAAATGGTACATTATCTAGAACTGTGTGGCAAGACTCTGCAGTGTTTGGAAAACCACACGCTACGTTTTATGATGCAGATACAGATACATCTTTTGATGTTGTTGGAAACACAGAGGGCATAACAACATATTATGAACACGAAACAGGGACCGATCAAAATAAAAATGGTACGATAACGGCCATCACTTCAAACATATCTTCTGGAGATTATGACATTACACAAGCAAGAGCACAAGGCACAGGACAAGTTACAGGTGTTGCAACGTTTAGAGGAGATGGTGAGTTTTTAATGAAGATAAGAAGATTTGTTCCAGACTTTATAAGTCAGACAGGAGCAACTAGAATTACATTACAATTAAAAAATTATCCTAATAGTACTCAATCTGGTTCTCCACTTGGACCATTCGATATAACATCATCAACTACAAAAGTAGATACACGTGCAAGAGCAAGAGCTGTAGCGATGAAAATAGAAAATACAGCTGTGAGTCAAAGTTGGAAACTAGGGACTTTTAGATTAGATGTACAACCAGACGGGAGACGATAATGGCAAAGATAGCACAAGTATTAACAAGAGCTAGTAAAGAATATGATTTTACAATTGCAGAATCACAAGTTAGAGATCTTGATGCAATTGTAGAAAAATTAAATACAACGTTTCAAGAAGAACTAAAGGATGAGGTAGAAGCATTTAACTTCTTTTTAAATTAATGGCTAATAGTTTTATAAATAAAAAAGCAGATTTAACGACAACAGATCTAACAACACTGTATACAGTTCCTAGTTTTAAAACAGCTGTTATAAAATCTTTGTTAGTTTCTAATGATTCAGGGTCTGGTTGTAATATAGATGTTACTTTAGTAGATGCTAGTAGCAACATATTTAGTTTGTTTAAAACAAAGACTATAGCAACCATTACCACAACAGAACTTTTAACTAATCCACTTGTAATGGAAGAAAGTGAAATATTAAAGGTACAGGCTTCTGACGCGAATGAGCTGCACGTCATAGCTTCAATATTAGAAATCCAGCCAAGAGAGGTAGTATCGTAATGCGTGAAATACAGCCAGATAAAATCATAGAGAAGATAACAAATAAGAAAACAGGTGAAAAATATAAGAATGATAAGGAGTGGAAGGACAAAGGTGTATCACCAGAAGATATACAAAAAGATGTAACTATAATCATGCCTAGCCTTGATTTATTCGGAGAAACAAAATAAGATAGAACGATGGCCATAACTAGAACACAAATAGCAAAACAATTATTAGCACAAGGGGGACGTATAGGACTTCAGGGTGGCGGAAGAGATCCTATGGCACAATTTACATCAAAGCCTTCAGAAAAAGCAATGAAGACCGCGAGAACAATGAGAGATCTTCAAAGAGAAGGTGCACAAAAAACTATTAGACAACAAACAAAAGAAGCTAAAAAAGGTGAAGGACCTTATGCTGATTCTTATCAAGAACCACTTTCTACACTTCAACAAAAAAGTAGTGACTATAGAAAAAGAGAATTAAGCAAATTATGGGATCATATTTATAGTGGAAGAAAACCGCAATGGCCAGGATTTTCAACGATAACTAGAAAACCAAACTGGAAGTTGGATGATTATTTAAAGTTTGATTTTACGGATGATACATTAGAGTTACCCGTAGAAGACATACAAAAATTACAAGACATACAGGCAGCTCTTAAACAAGATTATGTAGCACAAAGTGAAAATTGGAAACGTAAACCAGATGATATAAGTTTTGAAGATTTTTATCCTCAAAGAAAAGATAAACTACCAGAACCAGAAGGCAAAGGTGGTAATATAATCCCTATGTATGCACAACTTGGTTATCCAACTCAAGCAGCTTATTTAGCATCACTACAAGCACCAAGCATCATGGACCAAGGGCCAGAGTTAACTCCTTTGGAACAAGCCCTAGCTAATAGAACACCATATAGATTTGCAGCTGAAGGTGGTATCATGAATGGCGGAAGAACTGGGTATAGAAATGGAAATGATGTAGATCCAGATGATCCAGGACACGAAGGAGAACCTTTAATTATTCCTGATGATGCAGACATAAGTCCTGATGATTTTTGGGGTAGAAAAGAAAAACCATCTGGTATTATGATGGCTTCTTATGATTATAATGATGCGATGGCTGAAGCTTTTGCTGCATATAAAAAAGCTATTAAAGATGGAATTATTCCTCCAACTATGGAGTTTGATGAATACCTAGAGTTGATGCAAGGTAAAAAAGAAACTGCCCCACAAGGCATACAAATGGCAGCTCAAGGCGGAAGAATTGGGTATGCTGGTGGTGATGTTGTAGGTGGTGAGTTTGATTTTGAATCTGCAAGACAGATGTATGGTTTAGGTAAACTTGTTAAAAAAATTACAAAAACAGTTAAGAAGATTGTAAAGTCACCAATAGGTAAAGCTGCATTAATAGGTGGTGGTTTAGGATTAGCAGGTATTGGACCATTACAAGGATTACGACAATCTGCTCTTGGAAAAGGTCTTGCCGGTTTTTTTGGTGAGGGTAGTTTTAATCCATTAAGAAGAATTGTTGGCGTTGATAAAGATGTAGATTTTAGTCCTTTTGGAGAGTTATTTTCTAATATTCCAGGTGGTGGTGCAACAGCAGCCATATTAGGAACTTCACTGTTAGCAGGAGCATTGACACCAGAACAAGAAGCTGAAGCACAAACAATAGCAGATGAAACAGGTATACCAATAGCAGAGATAAGAGCTAACCCTGATAAATATCTAGCAAGAAGATTTAAAGCTGAAGGTGGTTCTATGAAAGAACCAGTGGCTAAAAAGACTATGCCATTACTAGATATGGGTGGCAAAGAAATGGATCTTAGAGAAGAAGGTGGTTTTGTACCTATAGGACGTATGGAAAAAGCAGACGATGTACCTGCGAGACTATCAAAGAATGAGTTTGTATTTACAGCTGATGCTGTTAGAAATGCAGGCGACGGAGATGTGGACAAAGGAGCAGAAGTTATGTATAACATGATGAAGAACCTCGAATCCGGAGGTGACGTATCGGAAGAATCGCAAGGATTAGAAGGCGCACGTAAAATGTTTCAAACATCACAAAGATTAGGAGAAGTCATATAATGGCAACAGAAACAGTAAGAAATTTACCCGCACAATTTGTTGAAGATCTAGGAAAAGATTTAGCAACACAAGTAGTAGCACAAACAGGTGTACCCGTTGTTGCAACAGGTATAGCTGGTATATCACAACAACCTGGCGAAACAGCAGAGGCATTTAAAGCAAGACAAGACGCAGCTCAAGCATTTACAACAAGACAACAAAGTTTATCAGGACTTGCACCAACGGTTGCAGGTCAAGACGCATTACAAACAGCAGCACAAAGAATAGCTCAACAACAAGCAGGAGTAGGAACAGCACAAGAAGGAATAGGAACTTTTCAACCATTTTTAACACAAGCACAAACAGCAGGAACTGCAGCAGGCACAGCATTGGGTGGAGTAGGTTTAGGAGCAACAGCTTTTCAACAAGACGTAGCAGATTTTATGTCTCCTTATCAATCACAAGTTATTGACGCTACATTAGCGGAGTTTGATCGTAATAAAGCTATACAAGAACAAAGTATACGAGATCAACAAGCAGCTTTGGGTGCGCTCGGCAGTGGTCGAGCGGGAGTGCAACTCGCAGAGTTTGGCACAGGGGCAGCGAGAGAAAAAGCATTATTACATGCAGGTCTCTTGCAACAAGGTTTTGGTCAGGCAACAGCAGCCAGACAACAGGATATAGCTAACAGAGGAGCGTTAGCATCACAACAATTAGGTTTAGGACAGTTTCAAGCAGGTTTAGGTCAAACAGCTGGAGGTATAACAGGAACAAATATTTCACGTTTAGGTTCGTTGGGCGCACTGAACCAGGCGCAAGCACAAGCAGAAGCTGATGCACAAAGAGAAGCGGCAAGACAAGCAGCATACTTACCACAAGAACAATTAGATAGATACGCTGCACAAGTAACAGGAATCATGGGTGGTTATCCTGCTCAAACACAAACAACAAACATACCTAACCCTACACCATTACAGACAGCTCTTGGTGTTGGTACAACAATGGCTGGTATTTATAGTGCATATAAAAATCCAGGGGGAACAACTTTTAATCTTTAGGTGACTAATGAACAGAATATTAAGAAGACCAATGTTTAGAATAGGTGGCCATGCAGGCACTGGTATTACATCAGGATTAGATCAACCACAAAAAATGGCTAGTGCTGGTATGGATATGAAGCTAAAAAAATTAACAGAAGCTTTTATGCTTTATAAACAACAAGGTGGCACACTTTCTTTTGAAGAGTTTTCTGAACTATATGCAAAAGAAAATTTTAACAGTGGAGGCCGTGTAGGTTATAAAACAGGAACGATGCCTACGTTTCAAGCAACAGGTTTACCAGGTTTCTTAACTAGTTTTGGTTTAAATATGTTAGCAACACCACCACGAGGTAATATATTTCAAACAGCTGCAACAGCTGCAAGAGATCCATTTGCACAATTACAAGCAGATCAAATGGCAGCTAGAAGGTTACAAGCTGAAAAAGAATTTTTAAGAAGTGAAAGATTGGAAGGTCAAGAGTTTGAAGAAGGACAATTAGAAAAAAGATTAAAATCAGCAGAAGATATAGCTGCTAGGAAAAGCGATCAAAGTTTATCTGTAAATCAACTAGCATCAACTTATCTTGATGACTATGATGGTGACTTAAATAAAGCAACAAACAAAGCTAAATTCTTTTTAGAGATAAGACCAATACTTGCAAATGAAGCAACTGGTGTTGGTGAGACACAGATAGGTGGTATTATCGAAGCTGATTTATCAATTCCAAAACAAGCTAAAACATTTGCACGAGCAAACAAACATAAAGTTGGTAAAGTATTCTTTGATATAAATACAGGAACACTTAAAAAATTAGTTAGAGACCCTGAAACAAAAAAATTAGGGTTTGTGCCTTTTTCTTTAACAGGTAGTACACAAACAGGAGCAGATGATCCAAATGCTTTTTTACCTACTGAAGAAGGTAGAGATGAAGTAGTTCCTCAAAAAGATATCTTTGAAGAGATAACAACACCAGGTTTAACTAGCACTGATCAAGCAATATTAGATCAAGTAGCAGAAAATAAAAAGAAAATACAAGAAGGTTATAAAAATATAGGACAGTCCGACTTCTCTGACCTTTATAGGTAAGGAGATTTAAATGGCAAAATTTGTCCCATTAATACCCGCCGAAGAAAATAGTTCAGCAGCTTGGTACACATCAGTTGGTGCTGGTTTAGCATCAGGATTAATTAAAACTATTGAAGGAGTAGTATCTCTGGGTGCAGAACTCATTGACCTTGGCGCAGATTCTAATGCAGTTGCCGATGTTGAAAGATTTTTTGATGACATAAATATTTTTGAAGACACAGCGCAAGAAAGAACAGTTGGTAAGCTTGTAGAAGTGTTTACGCAGATAGGTATACCTGGAGGTGCAGGTTTTAAACTTGCAACTAAATTAGCAGACAAAGCAATCAAAGCAAAAAAAGCTGGCACATATGCTAACTTAAAATCTAAAGCCGTTCAAGAAGGTATGAAAAAAGCAAAATCATTAAATGATAGAATACCTGATGGAACAAAAAGATTTGCAGCAGGTGTGTTTGGTGGTGCAACAGGAGAAACACTTGTTGCTGATGTAGAAGAAATAGGAACGTTTGGAGATTTTTTTGATGGACCTACAGCATTAGATACTTTTGAAAGTGAAGGTAGAGATGAGGCAGGTAGAAGAATATTAAACAGATTAAAGTTTGGTAGTGAATCAATATTCATTACACCATTTGTATTTGGTGTAGGCAAAGCTGGTAAGGCTCTTGCAACAAGAGGTAAAGAACTAGCTTATAGTAATAGTGTGTTTGAAAGATGGGTAGATAAATATATTGGTTCACCATTTAGACCAAGAGGAGATTTACCACAAGAAGTGTTTGAATCTGAAATGGCTAAAGCTGGATTAAAGGCAAGAGATACAGCACGAGCAAGAGAGATAGTAGAAAATATTACAAGAAAAGTAGATGAACTATATCCACGTACAGGTAAATTTTTTGATACATCAACAAACAAAGAACAAGTATCTTTTTATAAAAAATTAAATGACGTGTTGTTTGAAGGTGATTTAAGCAAAGAAATTAATCCAAAAGCTGTTGACGATCTTGTAAAATTTTTACAGAAATCCGATATAGGAGAAGAATCTATACAAAATATTATATCAAATTTAAATGCAGCAAGAGGTGAGTTCACTAATTTAATTCAAATACTAGAACGAAACGCAGGTAAAAAAATAGCTGCGGGTGCAAAAGATTTACAAGCTATTATGAAAGAAAGAATAGAAGGATGGTTGGGTGGTACTTATAAAATATTACAAAGACCAAAAGGATTATTTAAATTATTTCAAAAATTTAAACCAACAGATCAAGCGTACGCAAATGCTATAAATTTATTTAGAAGATATTTAGCAAAAACAGATAAGACTAAACAAGAAGGTTATATATTTGATCCTGATAGCATTGATTATTATGAACAAGCAAAGTTTGCTGTTGATGACATTATAAATCAAGTTCAAATTAAAAAGAAACCAACTGGTCTACCTGATATTACATATGTTGATGGCACAGCTATGGCTAAAACTAAAAGTTTTGATAAAGCAGTAGGTAAAGGAAGTAAAGTATTTAGAGAATTATTTGGTGAGATAGAGGACCCAAGATATTCTATATTTAATGCAATGACAAATTTATCTGCAGTTGCAAGAACTTCAACATATTTAGATGATATTAATCAACAAAATATAAAAACTCAACAAGCTGGTGGTAGAGGATTTTTTTGGGACAGTGAAGAACTTGCAAAGAGAGCCGTAAACTCACCACAAACAGGTATTGAAATTGTACCATTAGATTCTGTAATACAAAAATTACCTGGTGGTAACACACTAGCAAATCCTTTAGCAGGTAAATACACTACAAAAGAAATAGCTGATGCTATTAGAAATATTAATGATATCGGCTCTGGATTAACTCAAGTTATTAGAGGTAGAGAAGGTGCTAATCCTGCAGAAAAAGCAGTAACGTGGTTTTATAGAAACCTGTTATTGTTTCCAAAAGGTATATCACAATTAGCAAAAACAGTTTTATCCATACCTACACACTTACGTAACTTCTTTAGTGCAGGTGCGTTTGCTAGTGCTAACGGTATATTTTTTGAAGGACTAACAAATCCTGGATTATTAAAAAGAGCTTTTGCTGAAGGTATTGATGTATCAGGGCTCTTGAAACTTGGACCAAACTCACCACAAGCACAAGAAGCATATAGAGAATTATTAGAGCTTGGTGTTGTAAACTCACAAGTACAAATAGGGGATCTTATAAACTTATTAAGAGATGCAACAGGTACTCCTGGAGTTGTTAATACTGACACAATACTAAGACCATTTTTAACAAAATTAAAAAAGTTAGGTTCCTTTTTTCAAGGTAAATATGTTGCAGAGGATGACACATGGAAAATTACAAACTATGTAGTTGAACTAGATAGATTAAAACAAGCAGCTGTTAAAAGAGGTCTTGATGTTAATGATGCTACGGTATTAAAAGGATTAAAACAAGAGGCAGCAAACATAGTTAAAAACACAGTGCCTAATTACGCGTATGTTGGATCTGCAGTCAAAACAGCAAGAATATTACCTATTGGTAATTTTATGTCATTTCCTGCAGAAATTATTCGAACAACAACCAATATTGCAGAACAAGGTTTAAAAGAATTAAGACACACGCCAGCTGCTGGTGAAAGAATTATAGGTAGTAACGTTACACCATATGTAAACATAGAAGGTAAAGGTCTTGTTAAAAATAATAATCCTATGTATGGCACAGGATTAAAAAGATTAACTGGTATGGCTTTTACTTTAGCTGCTGTACCAACAATAACTGTTGAAGGTGCAAAAGCAATTTACAATGTAACAGAAGAGGAAATACAAGCTTTACGTCAATTCGTACCTGAATGGTCTAAAAATTCAACGCTTATTCCTATCAGAACAGACGATGGTGAGTTACGTTACATAGACTTTAGTCACAGTAATGCGTATGATGTAATTGCAAGACCTTTTAGGACTTTATCTAATAATATTATTGCTGGTGAAGCAAATGATCAAACATTGTTATCTGGATTTGTTGATGGTGTTACAGAAGCAAGTGCAGAAATTATGAATCCATTCATAGGTGAATCCATTTGGACAGAAGCAACAGCAGATTTAATTGTAAGAGGTGGTAGAACTAAAGAAGGTAGATTGTTGTACACGGATCAAACACCAGCAGGAAACAAAGCTGCTATTAGATTTTTACATTTAGGTCAAGCTCTTGCACCATCATACAGACAGTTTCAAAGATTAGGACAAGCTGCGTTTGGTATACCAACTAAACGTGGAGATGAATTAAATATAGGACCAGAGCTAGCAGGATTTATGGGATTACGTCCTATCAAAGTAGATCCACTAGCATCTATGGGATTTAAAATTGCTGAGTATCAAACAGGTATAAGAAATGCTAGAAGAGAATTTACTGGTGGTTACTTTGGAATATTAAGAGGTGGTAGAATAAAACCAAATGATGTTATTAATGCATACTACAATTCAAACCGAGCAAGATTTTTAGTGCAACAAGAAATGAATAAAAATATTTCTTCTGCAAATATACTTGGTGTTGATACTAGTTTGTTAAGAAGAGAATTTAGTGATAGACAAATAAGTGCAAGCACTTTTAACAAATTAGCAACAGGAGCGTTTGAGCCATACTTCCCATCAGCAGATATTAGAAAAAGATTTGCAGAAATTGCAAGTAATCTAGGTGATCCAAATATATATTTAGAGGTGGCTCCCACGTTAAGAGCGATGAGAAGTTTGTTTAGACAATTACCTTTAGATGGGGCTTTTGACGTTGAGTTAGATGATTTCTTATTTGAAGAGGCACCATTGATACCATTACCAACTACACCACAACCAGTTGTAAATACACAAACAAATGCGCAACAAATTAATCCAACAACTACCTTGACACGTACAGAACAAGCCCTATTATCACCAGACGAACAAGTTATCCGGGAGAGGTTAAGGAGAACATAATGGCGAGAAAATCAGCTATACAAAAAATAGAAGCGCATGAAAAGCTTTGCAGAATAATGCAAAAGCAAACCTTTGAACAAATAAAAGAAATCAAAGAACGTGTATTAAGAATGGAAAAGATGATTATGGGCGGAGGCGGAGCTATTATCCTTGCCTTGATCATGAACGCATTAAATTAATGTCAGAATCAGCAGACTATAAAGATATAATTACTGAGTACAAAGAACAAGTTCGAGTACTCAAAGAACAGATTTCAGAATTAGAAGATGCAAACAAATCTAAAGATGCAGCTCTT
>LUML01000117.1_pt1 | contig 36437 bp, 26 predicted proteins | sample 729661 | NCBI WGS metagenome assembly LUML01 (sample SAMN03860264, study PRJNA289734) | marine metagenome | biome: seawater column; feature: ocean; material: water; isolation source: Red Sea water column Station 22 - depth 10m | place: Saudi Arabia: Red Sea | collected 2011-10-15 | depth 100 m | reverse complement strand
GTGTCCTAGTAATGAAGACACTTACTCTAACAGGTTCTCCATGAAACTGACACCAATTGCCGCTAATCAGACTGAACTAGAGTTAACTAACGGCACACAAGTTTTCTTCAGTTACAAAACACCAGTCGCAGCATATTGTCCAGATAAAGGTTATATCAGGACTGCGAATTGGTATTCAGTAACAACATCTCGCCACATTAATAAGTGGTTGAAAGGTATTACTGAAGTCACTGAAGTTCCCCAAGAAATGTTAACAGAACTAGTGGGTTAATCCCCTCTAGTTCTTTTTTATTACCCATTCACATTATGGACTTAAGTTACAACAACCGTACAAAGAAATGGTATCATTTAGGTTATGCAATTGAGTTCCTAATTACCATCCCCATTCTCTTAATCCTTCTTTAAATTATGTCAACAAACCCACCCAACTTTGCACAACTAAGTAACATCAAACAAGTGAAAGATGTGAAGAAAAAAGCAACAATGAGACCTGGTTTTTATGCCGATATGTTAAAATCAAAACCAGAACAGTTATTAACACAACCTTGGAGAAATCTCAACAATTACTAATGAATTTACAAGAACAAAATGCAGTGATTAAGTTAGTACAAACTCAACTATCTTCTCTTGATTATAATGAATATGCAACAGAGAAGGATTACATTTTTTGGGAAAACTTACTCACCAAACTAACAACAAACTATGAACGATTACACCTCACCCCAGTATAAAGATCTCTATGAACAAATCCTCTTAGATTATCATTATCGATGGGGTAAATTCAGTCCAGTTCCTTATCCTTTAATCAACCGAATTCAACAACATGAACAACAACAATGCCAAAAAACTTCAAAATGATGCTATCAATCTATTGGAGTTAATTGAAGACACTAGTGAACATTTTTGTGATGAATATCGGGTTAGTGGTGAACAATTCTATGTAATGATGAGTGCTTTATGTGATGCTAAACTAAGACAATTTCCAGTTGATTTAGAAGAAGAAATGGAGGATGATTACGAATGAAAGATGTAACTAATTCACCAAAAGATGTCCATGATTTTTGGTATAATTCCCCTGATGATTGGGGTGACTATGTAGACTTAACTACACCTAATAAAGGAATTAAAATGAACATTCAAAAGCGTAAATCCTTTGATGAATTGTATAACGAATATCATGCAATGTCTATCCCAGAACAGTTAAACAATTTAAAGGAATTAGGAAGGGATTTGTTTAACAAACTGGATGCAATTATAGACAAGTTAGATGATACTAATGAGGATGAAAGTACCAGTGTTTAGTCTAACAAATAGGTTGCTTAATTTCTTTGGTTATGTTATAATTGGTTATATAATAATGCGGTTGATAAGTTAAGTCCAATGTTTGCTAATTTCATTGCCTTTAATTATGCTTATTGTATCGTATGTTATTGCCTTATGTTTACCTAACCGTTTTCCACAGTTATTGATACTTTCTGTGGAAAACTTCTAGTATTAGAGTATTTTTACCCTAATAAATAGCAAATTAAATATACATGAGCGATTTAAAGGTTTTCCACAATGTTGTTAAAAACTGGTTGTAATTTGTGGAATAAGTGTTAATTTCTTTGTGATCTTACCGAGCGGATTATAACACGAACGCCCAAAAACTACAAGACCCTCGGTAATACTCTGTAACCCTTAATCGTCTGTTACAAAATATCACAAAACCCTTATAAATAACTGACACTAATTGACAGTTTTCCACAAAGGACTTATAATACTATATGTAACACTCATCCCCCTAATCCGATGACAGTTTCTTACTACAACCGTACAGCAGAAAGGTATAGAATAACGTTGGATATTACAGTACAAGATGACTTTAATCCGCATCAAATTGACTGGCGTAAAGTATTAGATTTGCAGGATAATGAGCACGTAGAAAGTGTTACTGAAGACCTGTCAAATCCCGTCAGTTGGTAATAAGGGGGAACCACCAAAGTGTCATAGTAATGTAAGCACAATGCCTATGTAATTACAACACCTTGACTAACACAAATTGAACACCTAATTACATTTAAATTATGTCTAAAACCTTTGCTTTATTCCTGCTAGAAAATGCAAACAATGGCAACGAAATCTTAGCAGTGCTCGATGACATTGTAGAAGTAGAATATACACCCCTTTAACTGTTAGAAACTGTGAGGGCGGGTTAGTAACACTTTCCCGCCTCTTTTTTATGCCTCTTAAGTATTACAAACCGTATTGCACAGTTGTTGACAGTTAAGGCACAGTATGTTATGATGAGTTTATGTTAATTAGTGGCGTTATGAGTTTCTAACAGTCTGGGACACAGTATTAGCGCCCTTGTGTGTTAGCGTGCCGCGTCGCGTTGCCCGTATATAAAAAAGATAGAGACCCTAACCTACAGATGTGACAAATCGAGATCTATATAAAAAAACCACCAAAATTTTTCCAGACCATATAACCTTTCATATATAAAAAAATCGCCCATAAAAAATGCAGGACGAGACCCTTTACCATATTTACGCGAAAGACGTTTGTTTATATCCGTGTTTAAAAGAAGAAGATTTCACAGTTAAATGGGCAGAACTCAATGCAATGGTTGGGTTAATGCATACAGATTATGAGGTAGAAGATTTATCATTTGAGAAGCTGCCAGCAAAATTGAGTGGCGGCAGTGGAGGTTCTTGGGATGATAACTTAGAACCATCTTATTAACCGAACACTGATATTATTCATTGACACTATACATATATCAGTGTATAATTGAATTGAAGGTATTAAGAAACTATGGCAAAAGGATTTACTGTTAAAGCCAATGCTCCTAAAAAGAAAGCACCGGAATGGGACATTGATGCAATTAAAGCACGAATGAAAGGAAAGACAATTGTATTTTGTCTTCCAGGACGTGGATGTTCTTACATTTTTCTGAAGAATTTTGTGCAGTTATGCTTTGATATGGTTCAGAACGGTATGTCTATTCAGATATCCCAGGACTATTCATCAATGGTTAACTTTGCACGCTGTAAGTGTTTAGGTGCTAATGTTCTCAGAGGACCTGATCAAATACCTTGGGATGGAAAACTCAAGTATGATTATCAACTATGGATTGATTCAGATATTGTCTTTGATTCTCAGAAATTCTGGCAATTATGTGATGTAGCATATCCTGCAGAAGCAATCAAAGAAGATGGAACTGAAGATGAGGAACTACTAAAGAATCGTGCAATTTCTGCCGGTTGGTATGCTACAGAAGATGGAAGCACTACCTCTGTTGCTCATTGGTTAGATGAAGAAGACTTCCGTAAGAATGGCGGGGTTATGAATCATGAAACTGTCGAAAGTATCTCGAAACGTAAGAAACCTTTTACAGTAGACTATACTGGTTTTGGTTGGTTACTTGTTAAGAAGGGTGTATTTGAGGAACTCGAATATCCTTGGTTTGCTCCAAAGATGCAAGTCTTTGAATCTGGTAATGTTCAAGACATGTGCGGTGAAGACGTATCATTCTGTTTAGATGCCAAAGAACTAGATTATGAAATCTGGTGCGATCCTAGAATTCGCGTTGGTCACGAAAAAACTCGCATTATTTAAAATGGGACTATTTGGAAGTAAACCTAAAACCACTTTTGGTATGAAAACAGATGAGCAACTTTGGTATGAAATATCAGAGAACCTCACCGAACTCTCTCGAAGAGATATGGTTGATTACCGGGTCCGTGCGACTCGTGACTCGGTAAAAGAAAAATTACAAAAACTTAATTTATTATGATTTACTCATTTGGCGCAGTTATTGTTATTGCCTTTATTGTTTTTATTTACTTCATGTATAGGTATAATCCTCACTAATGACTATATTATACAATATTAAATACAAAACTAACATTTTACATAGTAAACTTACTGCTGAAGAGGCAGCAGATAAATTACAGGACTATGCAGATAAGTTTTTTGAACAAGAAAACGACCCCAATGCATGGCCATTTGACCCAAAAGACCTAAATTTGGAGGAAATTATTAATGCCGGTTAAAACTAAACAAGGAGCATGGGGATCTGCTCAATATGTAGAGACAATCCCAAAGAAAACTCGTCAAGGAAATGGAAAACATACCAAATATGCCGCAAGTTCTCGAAATAATGCTAAAAAAAGACCAAGAGGTCAAGGATAATAATTAAAAGGGCGAAATCATCGCTCTTTTTTTATGTGTAAATAGAAAATATCGGTAAAATAAGGCAATGAACGACTTTTTAGACAATCTGGCCAACGATCAGCACCAAAAAATGCTCCGTGAAATCGCAAATGATGCTGCAACACCTAAAAAAAGCGATAGAAAAGTCCAAAATGACCTTTATGAGAAGGCAAATGATGCCGATTTCTATGAAGGATTGGACTATGACGACGATATGATACCCACTGCAGAGTTTTAGTTATAAATCCTTAATAAATAAACAATAATTGCTGTATTTAAGTGCCGTTAGAACGAATTAGTCGTGGATTTAAAGATATTAGTATGACTTTTCAGGCTAATCCCCTGAATTTCGATCTCAATCTATTATACGTTATGAACCTAGAGTTGAATTGATCGATGTATTAGTAGATCCTGATTTTGATAATAATTCTTTTGATACGAGGATACAATATCTCATTATAGGCTCAGATAGTCCACCACAAGAACTACAATTCGCGTTGCAATCAACTAGATAAAATGCCACTAGTAAATTTTTCTAATCTTGATTTTAATCAGGTTAAAACATCACTTAAAGATTATATAAAGGCAAATTCTACCTTTACTGATTACGATTTTGAAGGATCTAATCTTTCATCAATAATTGACCTGTTAGCATATAATACTTACATTACTTCATATAATGCCAATATGGTATCTAATGAAGTTTTTATTGATAGTGCTACTTTAAGAGAAAATGTAGTCTCTTTAGCAAGAAATATTGGATATTTACCAAGATCTAGAAAGGCAGCATCTGCTACAATTAGTTTTTTCATAGATTGCACAGATATTACTCCAACTCCAGCATCAATAACACTTAAAAAAGGTCCAGTAGCAGCAACATCCGGATCTTTTGGCAATCAATCGTTTATTTTTTCAATTGTAAGTGATATTACAGTTCCTGTATTGAATGGAATTGCTAATTTTAATGAAATTAGCGTTTATCAAGGATCACTTTTAACATCTAATTTCACTTATAGTGTTAGAACTCCAAATCAGAAGTTTATTTTACCAAATACTGGGATTGATACTGGTTTACTTAAAGTAAATGTAAAAGGAAACCAACAATCCACTACACAAGTTAATTATAGTGTTCAAGACAGTCTTTTTAGTATTGATTCTGAATCGAAAGTCTATTATTTACAAGAAATTGAAGATGAAAGATATCAATTGATATTTGGTGATGGAATTTTTGGAAAAGCACTCGAAGAAGGTAATTATATTACTGCAGATTACATTGTAACGAATGGTGATAGTGCAAATGGCATAAATCAGTTCGAATTTGCAGGAAGTTTGTCATATAGTCGAAATGGTCTTAGTTATAGTGTAACATCTGGTATTTCTTTATTAACAACAGACGTATCTGCAAAAGGTGGAGAGACTATTGAGTCTGTAGATTCAATTAAGAAGTTTGCACCTCGAATTTATGCATCTCAAAACCGCGCATTGACTGCAAATGACTATGAAACATTAATTCCAGCAAAAATTTACCCAGAAACAGAGTCAATTTCCGTTTTTGGGGGTGAAGAATTGATTCCACCTCAATATGGGAAGGTTTTTATTAGCATTAAACCAAAAACGGGTGATTTTCTTCCTAATTTGATCAAAGAAAACATTAGAATGAAGTTGAAGAAGTATGCAGTTGCTGGAATTGTCCCAGAAATCCTTGATTTGAAGTATTTGTATATTGAAGTAGATTCTAAGATTTATTATAATAGTAACCTTGCACCAACTGCAGCATCTGTTTCAAGTGTAGTTTCGACAAATGCTAATAAGTATGCTGAATCTTCTGAAATGAATAAGTATGGTGCAAGATTCAAATATAGTAAATTTTTGAATATTATTGATCAAAGTAATGAAGCTATAACATCAAACATTACAACTATTCAAATGAGAAGAGATTTAAGAGCAGTCTTAAATACTTTTGCTGAATATTCTATTGGATTTGGAAATAAATTCCATATTAGAAGTATGGATGGTTATAATATTAAATCCTCTGCTTTTAAAATAGCAGGAATGAATAGTGATGTTTATATTTCTGATATTCCCAATACAAATAGAGTTGATGGATCTCTTTTCCTCTTCACTCTTCCTACTCCATCTTCAACTGATCCTACGATTGTTAGAAGAAATGTTGGAGTTATTAATTATGAAAACGGAATTATAACTCTTAATCCTATTAATGTTTTGTCTGGAAAGGTGAAAGATGGGCAATCAATTATTGAATTGTCAGCATGTCCTTCTTCTAATGATGTTATTGGATTACAGGATTTGTATTTACAACTAGATATAAGTACAAGTAATTTCGAAACAGTGGTAGATGAGATTTCTTCTGGACTAGATCCAGCAGCATCAGATTATGTTGTAACCTCCAGTTATGCAAACGGGAACCTAGTAAGATCTTAAGATGGCAGAAAAGAGAATCCAGTTTAGCAACATTGTTCAGAATCAGCTTCCTGCTTACACGAAGACTGAGTTTCCTTTAGTTTCTGAATTTTTAAAACAGTATTACCTTGGTCAAGAATATCAAGGTGGTCCTATTGATCTGATTCAAAATATTGATCAATATGTAAAAATTAATGAATTAACTAATCTTTCTGAATCAGTTGGATTGTCTACATCTATTGATGCTTTTACTGATGTTGTCCCTGTTGATATGGTGGCAAATCCATCAGGAACGGATGGATTCCCTGCTTCTTATGGACTACTAAAAATTGATAATGAAATTATTACTTATACTGGCACAGCAACTACTTGTTTTACTGGTTGTGTGCGTGGATTTTGCGGTATAACGTCTTATAAAAGTTCAAACAGTCCAGATGTACTAGAGTTTAATTCAACCACCTCTGAGGAGCATACATCGGGGTCTGAGATAAAGAATTTAAGTTGTTTGTTCCTTAAAGAATTTCTACTTAAAACAAAACATCAACTTTTACCTGGATTAGAGAATAGGTCCTTACATAAAGATTTAGATCAAGATCTTTTTATCAAACAAGCAAAGGATTTTTATTTAAGTAAAGGTACTGATAAATCTTTTGAGATTTTATTTAAAGCATTATATAATGAAGATGTAAGAATTGTAAAACCAAGAGATTTCCTCTTTACACCTTCAAATGCCAATTATAAGATTACAAAAGATTTTGTAGTTGAATCAATTAAAGGTGAAGGAAATCCCGTAAATCTTGAACAATCTACTTTATATCAAGATCCGTATGTTTATGGTAATTATACTAAAGCATATGCTCCTATAACTTCAGTAGAACCAATTACTACTGGAATAGGACAAACTTTCTATAAATTGAGTATAGATGCAGGATATGATAGAGATGCTAGAGTTGATGGATCGATATACGGTGAATTTAAGACCCATTCAAAAACTAGAGTAATTGGACAAGTATCAGTAGGTAATACTTATATTGATGTAGATTCAACAGTTGGTTTTCCAACAAGTGGTGAATTATATGCACCTTATAAAGATGGGACAGTTGGAGTTGTTTCTTATACTTCTAAAAATTTAACACAATTCTTTAATTGTTCAAATGTAAATGGAATAATTGAAGACGCATCTAATATTGGAATTAATACTTATGTTTATGGATCTTCTTTTGTAGATAGTACAAAAACTATTAAAGTAAGGATTAATTCAGTACTAGAAGATTTTGATTATCCTGATGATACTTTGAATTATAGTAAGGATGATACTGCCAAAATTAAGACTTTAGGTGTTGGAAGTAAGAGTTTTAAAGGAAAAGATTGGTTTTATAATATTTCTCCCATTTATAAAGTTAAAGAGGTAACTTTAATTGATAGTGCAGATTATACTTATCAAATTAATTTAAATGTACCTCATTGTTTTCACGTAGGAGATCGTGCATCAGTTTTATTAGGAGGACTAGCAAGACAAACTTCTACTGTTATTAAAATTGTTTCTGCTACAGCTATTGAAATCAAAGGACAAGGAGAACTTACAGTAGAGAAGCCTAATACTTATCAATTGAAAAGATTGCTTTTAAAAGCAGAATCTAATGAATTTCCTAGTTCGACGATTTATTCTACTAATGTACAGAATGTTTATAATAAAGGAGAAGATTATCTAGTTGCATCTGCTTCTATTCCATCATACAATTCTCAACCATTGGATGTTTATGATAGAACCGTTATATTCTCAGGAACATTTATTGGAAGTGAATTTTTGATAAATCCATTAACTGAAGATCATGGATTCTATACAGGAGATGCAGTTTACTATTCACCAGAAAGACTTAGCGAACAATATTTTGATATTTTTGGAAACAAACAAACTAGAATAGTTGATGGAGCATCATTAACTACTGAAGGATTATATTTTGTATACAGAGTAAATAATTCTAAAATTAAACTCGCAACAAGTAGAACAAATATTTCTAATGGTACTTTTGTTACTCTTGAAAATAATACAACAGTATCAAATAGTAGAATAGAACCATATGATTTTAGATTTAAGACTTTACAATCACAGAATATTTTAAGGGAAGTTGCTCTTCCTAAAAATGATAATGAAAAACCTGTTGAAACTGAACCTGGATTTACTGGAATTCTAGTAAATGGTGTTCAAGTATTAAATTATAAAGCAGGAGATGTTATTAAATATGGACAAATTAATACTATTGAAGTTAGTGCTCCTGGTGCTAATTATGATGTAATTAATCCACCTCTTTTGCATATTAAAGATAATGTGGGAACTTCAGCTACAGGATATGCTGCCATTGAAGGATCTGTAGTTGACCTTAGACTTCTTGATACTGGATTTGATTATGAAGAAACTCCTACTATAACTGTTAATGGTGGAAATGGTACGGGAGCAATTGTTGATGTAAATATGAAGCAAATTGATTACTCTGTTGATTTCTTTGCAGATGCTTTCCATCATGAAGGTCAAACTGCTGCTTGGGTTAATCTTGATGATAATATTATTGGATTTAATACTTATCATAAATTGAGAAATGCCGAGAGAGTAATTTATCAAACCAATGGACAAATTCCGATTGGAGGAATTACTACTAATGCAACCTATCATATTTCTAGTGTTACTAATTCTCAAGTAAAACTTCATCCCACAGAAGGAGATGCAATTGCGGGAATTAATACTATTTCATTAACTTCTCATGGAGAAGGAAAGCAATCTTTAAAAGCAATTGCTAAAAAGTTTGTAGTAGGAAGTCTTACAGTATTAGATGGTGGATCTGGTTATGCGAATAAAAAGAGAAGTACTCCTACTGAAGCTGGAAGTGGAATTAATACATCTTTTGATACTGTTAGTATTCCGAACCATGATTATAATTCTGGAGAAATAGTTAAATATACTGCTGAAGGAAGCGCTCTAGGTGGACTTACTGATGGATCAGAATATTATGTAACTAAAATCAATAATTCTGAATTTAAATTATCTACTGTTGGATTTAGTACAGATAAAGATTTTTATTATAGAACAAAACAGTATATTGATTTCACATCTGTTGGTGTAGGAACTCATACTTTCAATTATCCTGATATTAGTTTAACTATAACAGGAAAAGTTGGTATATCTTCTATAGGAACTAATACATTTGAATGTCAAGTTCAACCAATTGTTAGAGGTTCTGTAACTTCAGTTCATGTATCTAATAATGGTGTTGGGTATGGATCATCTGAAATTATTAATTTTGATAGACAACCTAATATTACTTTACTTGGCGGTAAGGATGCACAATTACAACCAGTTATTAATAATGGAAAAATTACGGAGGTATTAGTTCAGAATAATGGTTTATATTATAATTCTCCTCCTGATTTAGTAATTACTGGCGATGGTGTTGGTGCGGTAATTACTCCAGTATTATATAACAATACAATATCATCTGTTACAGTAATAGAATCTGGTGGTGGATATACAGCAGATAATACTAGTATTAGTGTTTCTGTTCCTGGTGATGGTGTAGAATTCAGAGCAGATATTCAAAATTGGAGATTAAATTTATTCCAACGACATCTTGAGAATTTCTCTACTGATGATGGATTTATTGCAGATCAATTTAATATTGATAGGGGTCTTCAATATTCTCACATGTATGCTCCTCGGAAACTCAGAGAAGCAATGTTTGGTCGTGATCAAACTGGAAAAATTTTATATGGTAAAAGTGATTTACAACGAGTTAATAGTTTAGAAGTTGCATCTAGTGATCATTCTCCTATAATTGGTTGGGCATATGATGGTAATCCAATTTATGGACCTTTTGGATATTCTACTTTAACTGGTGGTGTAGTATCACAGATGAAGTCTGGATATAGTGTTCAATTAAAATCCAGCAGACCACCTGCTAATCAATTCCCGGTAGGATTCTTTATTGAGGATTATACGTTTACTAAAGTAAGTGATCCAACAATTCTTGATGAAAATAATGGAAGATTCTGCATTACTCCAGAATTTCCAAATGGAACTTATGCATATTTTGCTACAATTGAAGAAGGTAATGCAGATTCTGCTGGTGCATTTGCTGGATATAAGAGACCTAAATTCCCATTCTTGATTGGTAATAATTTTAAGTCTACACCAAATAAATTTAATTTTAGTTCTTATTCAAATCAAGATCAAATTAAATTAGAAAATACTAATTGGTCTAGAATTACGGAATTATATAATTTGATTGAAGGTAATTTAGAATATCCATATGTTTATATTCCTAACGATTTAAAACAAACTCTTGAAATTAAAACCGGAATTCCTGGTAAAATTGATAAAATAGGTATTACAACTGGCGGACAACTTTATCAGGTGGGAGATAAGTTAGTATTTAATAATACTGGCACTCAAGGAAATAGAGCTTCTGCTAAAGTTGCTTTAGTTGAAGGTAAAGGATTAACAAATATAAGTGTTGCTAGCAGTACTGTAAGTAGTGTTGAAGTTTATCCTTCAAATACAAAAAATGAATATCTTATTTGGTCCACTAAACCTCATCAATTTGCGAAGAATGATTTAGTTACAATTACTGGATTATCTACAACTTCTTCTAAAATAGGTGGTACTTATAAAGCAGGAATTGCAACAGATACTTTTTCGTTAGTTGGACTAGGGACTAGTTCTACTGGTATTGGAACAGAAGGAGCAACTGGAATAGTTACTTATTTTAATATTCGTGGAAACTTAACTTATCCTCATATTAGAGAAAATGATATTCTTGAGATAAATTCGGAGAAAATTAAAGTTCTAAATGTTGAACCAGAATTTTCAAGAATTAGAGCTCTTAGGGCAGTTGAAGGTACAACGGGAGCAGCTCATACTGCCACTACAATTCTTTATGAAGATCCTAGAAAATTAACTTTAGATGTTGGATTTAAGACGACGTTTAGTGCAAAACTTAATAAGCAGATTTATTTTATTCCAAATGAATCTGTTGCATTAGGAACTGCTTCTGGTGTTGGTATTGGTACAACTATTCAATTTTATTCCAAACCTGATTATCCCAATGTAGGGGTAGGATATTCGCAAGTATTCATTCCAACTAAATCAATCTGGATTGAAAATCATGGTTTACAAACTAATGATAAATTAACATATTCTCCTAATAGAGGATCAGGTCTGGATGTTCAAAATAGTGGTGGTGGTATATCAACATTAACTGATGGACAAACTTTATATGCGTATAAAGTTAGTGATAATTTAATCGGTATTGCAACAGTTAGAGTTGGACTTAATAGTACCGGTAGTGCAGTAATTGGTATTGGATCAACATTTACAAGTTCTTCAACTTTATTATTCTCTGGTATTGGAACAGGAACTTGGCATAGTTTCCAAACCAATTATGAGTCAATTACTGGAGAAATTAATAGAAATCTTATAACAGTATCAACAGGAAGTAGTCATGGGTTAAAAACGGATGATGTGGTTGATATTAATGTAAGTCCTGGAAATATTTCTACAACTGTTACTGTTAAGTATAATGATTATAATAGAAGACTTGTAATTGATCCAAAAGATTTTGTTGCTGGAGGAGTAAATACTACAACAAATTCTATTACATTAGCGAATCATGGATTAGTAACAGGACAAAAAATTATCCATACTGCATCTCTTCCTTGTGAAGGTCTTTCAAATAATGGTTTATATTATGTGGTTAGAATTGATAATAATACAATAAAATTATCTAACAATTCTTATAACTCTGAATTATTAAAGCCAGTTATTATTGGAATTACCAGCGCTTCTGCAGGAACAATTAATCCTGTAAATCCTCCTGTACAAGTTTATAAGAATCAATCTGTTATATTTGATCTTTCAGATTCTTCTCTAGGATATGTAAATCAAGGAACAAATTATGCTGCATTTGAATTTGATTTATTTGTAGATAAAAATACTCTTAAAGTATGGAATACTGATAAAGTTACTAATGTCTTTAATGTTGTAAAATCTGGTACTCCTGGTGTAGATGCAGATGCTAAACTTACTTTAAGTGTGACTAAAGATGTACCCACAACTTTATTCTATAACCTCACTCCTTTATTTGAAAGTAGTCTTCCTCCAGATAAAGAACAGATTGTTAGAGACACTGGTGTTATTTCAGGAAATGAACTTCAAATTAAAGAAAGTCATTATAATGGAAAGCATGTTATTTCTGTAGGTGCTACTAATTCATTTACTTATACTTTAGGAAAAATACCTGAAAAATCATCTTACATATCATCTACATCTGTTTTAAGTTATGAAACAGATTCACCAACTGCATATGGTGCTGTATCAAGTGTTGAAATATTTGATGGTGGAGAAAACTATTATTCTCTTCCAGGAATTACTACTATTACTTCTGGTTCCGGTAAAGATGCTCTTGTCGAAGCTTCTAGTAAGACAATAGGAAGAATTAAGAAAACAAAGATTAAAGATATTGGATTTAATTTCCCTTCAGATAATACACTTAGACCAAGTGTTGGATTACCTCAGATAATATCAATAAATCGTCTTGCTACTCTTAAGTCTGTTGGTATAACATCAGTTGGAAGGGGTTATACTGTAGCACCTAAAGTTATAGTTTTTGATGGAATAACCAGAGAAAGGGATTATGATGCTGATTTAGATTATACTTTGGGTTCCTACAAATAATACAAATGGAGTTGGAATTGCTACAGTTGGATTTAATACTATTACTAAAGATGTAACTCTTACTTTAGCAACCGGATTTAGTACTACTGGTACTTTCCCATTCACGGTTGGAGATAAAATATTAGTTGAAAATGTTGCTGTTCTGGGTGTAGGAACTACAGCACGAGGATATAATTCACCAGCATATGATTATAAACTTTTTGAATTAAGTCATGTTGAACCAAATATAGGTGGAATTGGATCTATTACTTATCCTTTATATGATTATTTCTCTGATAAAGATCCTGATTTAACTCCTGGTATTTTTGATCCAGATAATTCTATAGGAAGGGTTATACCAGAAAAATATTTCCCAATATTTAATACTCAATTAGAAACAATAGAATATTTGGATGGAGAAGTTGTTACGTCAGATTCTGCAACCGGTACTGTTGAAAAGTGGGATAAAAAACTTGGAATATTAAAAATTTCTAGTGGTGATGATTTTGTAGTTGGTGAAATTATTAAAGGAGAATCTTCTGAGTCATATGGAATTGCTTCTTCTATAACCACATATAAATCTAACTTTAAATTAGGTCCATATTCTAAAGTAGAAAAAGGATGGGAGACTGATTCAGGTGTTCTTAACTATAATCTACAAAGAATACAGGATAGTTGGTATTATCAGAACTTCTCATATTCATTGAGATCTAAAATTGCATATGAAACTTGGGATGATGTTGTAAGTGCTTTAAATCATACTCTTGGTCATGTAAAATTCTCTGATATGCAAGTAGATTCGTTGAATGAAAATTCAATGACTGTTGGTTTATCGACTGATGTAACTTCATATGAGGTTGTAGCAGATTTATATGGTATTGGTAATCTAAATTGTGTACATGATTTTGATTTAGTAAAAGAAAATTCTTTAAATGTGCAATCAAGAGTATTATCTGATGAAATAATATTCTCTAGTAGAATTTTAATGGATTATGATGAATCTCTTGGTAATAGAGTTCTTTCGATAGATGATATTAGTGGTGAATTTAATAGTAATCCTAGACCAACTGCATATAGTATAGCTGCTGAATTTGATTTATCTGATGTAAGAGCAATAAAATATTTTACCCTTGTTAAGGATAGAAGGTATATTGGGCAAAGACAATTACAAGTTATTGATTTAATCCATAATAATACTTTAGGTTATATTAACCAATATGGACGGGTAGAAAATGTTTATGATATGGGTTCATTTGATTTCTCTATTCTTGGAAGTACTGGAAGATTGCTGTGGTATCCAAGATATTATAAAGTAAATGATTATGATATTGTATCTCTTTCTTATAGTCTAAATGATAATTTATTAAGTGTAGGAAGCACTTCCTTTGGAATATCATTAGTTGATTCTGATAGTGTAAGTGTTGCTACTGCAACTACAACAGGAACTAATATTGTAAGTTTTGGAACTACTTATCGTTCTGCTAAAGTATTGCTTTCTATTTGTGGAGATAATTCGAAAATAACAGGTGGTGAGTATGAATTTGATGAATTAAATATTATTCATGACGGAACTACTGTTGATGTAGCAGAATATGGTAATTTAATTACTGATATTGATGATCCACTTGCAACAGCAGGATTTGGAACTTATTCTGCTTATATTGATGGGTCTACTGTTAAATTGGATTGGTTCCCTGATTCATCAAGAGCAGGAATTGGAACAACTGCTATTGTTAATACACTGAATGTTGCATTGTCAGCATCTACTGGTTCCACAGGCACAATTGACCTTAAACATGCAAGATTAAGGTCAACATCAACTAGTATTGCATCCACAACTTCTCCAACAGCAAATGTTATTGGAGAATATATTACCCAAACTTCTTCTACAGTAGATGGGTATGATGCTGCTTACTTTATGTCTCAAATTACAACTGGAGTTAATACTGCATATTCATTCTCTGAACTTCTTGTAATGGATGATTATCGTTATGATACTGATACTGGAGATAGTTACGATACTGGTGCTTATGGTTATGTTGGTGCTTCTGGAATAGGAACATTTGGGACTAAATTGGTTTCTGATTCTACTGCGGGAGTTGCAACTGTTCAATTGCTGTATACTCCTCCTGCGAGTGTAGCAATTGAAGCTCAAGTTTATATGAATGCAATAAAAATTACTGATGATGATAAAGATAATATTTCACTCACTAATTCCTCTGTAATGACTGAATATGGTCTTTATGAAGGGACTGAGAAATCTCTTAAGAGACAATTTGAATTAAAGCATAAAAATGAAAGATTATTTGAAAGAAGTTTTGAAGGAAATAATTCTGACATTGTAAGTGTTTCTGATAATACAATTAAGATTCCAAATCATTTCTTTGTAACAGGAGAAAAAATTAGTTATATACATGATGGAGCAGGAACGGTTGGTGCAATTGGAATTGCTGAAACTAATGGATTTGTTGGAGTAGGAACCACAACTCTTCTTCCTGCAGATGCATTCGTTATTAAAATTAATGATGATAAGATCAAATTAGCTGAAACTGCTGCCAAATCTTTACAGACTATTCCTACAGCAGTAGATATTACCAGTGTTGGTATTGGTACTTCGCATAGGTTTGTTTCTACAAATCCAAATGCAAAAGTTATCGTAAGTTTGGACAACATTATTCAGTCTCCAGTTGTTTCAACTGCAGTAACGGCTCTTCTTACTAAGCAAATATATTCTACAGATGATTTGGTTTACTTTAGTGGAATTACTTCCTTTAAAGGTGCGGATTTAGTTAAGATTAATAATGAAATTATGAAGATTGAATCTGTTGGTGTTGGTAGTACTAATAGATTTAGAGTTGCTAGAGAATGGTTGGGAACAAGTCTTGCTGGACATTCTACCGGAGCATTAGTGACCAAGGTTACTGGTAATTATAATATTATTGAAAATGTTCTTAATTTTGTAGAAGCTCCTTATGGGAATGTTCCATTAAGTAGTACTACAAATCCACCAGATTCTAGAGATTGGGTAGGAATTGCTACAGGATCTCTTTTCCAGGGAAGAATGTTTATGCGCTCTGGAATTAAGGATACTTCTAATGAAACATATTATCAAAACTATATTTTTGATGATATCTCTTCAGAGTTTAATGGAGAAACTAAAGATTTTGATTTAACAGGTAGTAATCATATTTCGTCTGCTGGTTCTAATATAACCGGGATAGCAACAGAAAATGCTGTAATTCTTGTTAATGATGTTTTCCAAGGACCAGTTCTTAATTATACTTTAAATGAGAATGCAGGAATTACGAGTATACAATTTACTGGAACTGCATCATCAGTATCTACTGATATTAACCTATCCACTGTTCCTGTTGGTGGTGTAATTGTTTCAGTAGGTTCAACTGAAGGTCATGGTTATCAACCATTAGTAGCAGCAGGAGGAACAGCAGTTGTTTCTACAGCAGGAACTATTGCTTCAATTAGTATTGGATATAGTGGATCTGGATATAGATCTGGTATTGGTCAAACAGTTAATGTTGGTGTTGGAACCACTAGTTTAACGACTCCTAATACCCAATGGGTTGGAACTGCTACAATTGGATCTAATGGTACTTTAACTGGTGTAGCAATTACAATTTCTAAGGGTGGATATAGTCAAACCGTTCCACCGTTTGTTGTTATTGATTCTCCACTTTCATATACTAATATTCCTTTAGAATATTCTTCTGCTTCAGCAGGGGTTGGAACTAATGCAAGTGTTGATATTGTAGTTGGTCAAGGATCGAGTATTATTGATTTTTCTATTAATTGTACTGGAAGTGGTTATCGTGAAAATGAAATTCTAACAATTCCTTATGGTGGGACAACTGGTATTCCGACTGATACTAGTACTTATTATAATGAATTCCAACTTACAGTCCAAACACAATTTAGTGATAAATTTACTGGATGGTCTGTTGGTACTTTAGAAAAATTAGATGATTGGGATAGTCTGTTTGATGGTTCAACAGTTGGATTCCAGTTAAGAAGATCAGGAGAGTTAATTTCTATTAGATCTGGTAAAGGATCGAAAATTGATGTTCAAGATGTTATTCTTGTTTTCCTTAATGATATTCTTCAAGTTCCTGGTAAGGGATATACCTTTACTGGAGGCAGTCAAGTTAACTTTACAGAAGCACCTAAAGTTGGTGATACATCCAAAGTTATCTTCTATAAAGGAAGTGGTTCTGTTGATGTTGTAAGTAGAGAAATTATTGAAACTGTTAAGAAGGGTGATGATTTAACAATAGAAAATGGTTCTCAACCTTACTATCTTAAAGAAACCGTTAGGGGAGTTAGTACTGTAACTTCTACGGATATAGTACAAACTGTACCATATTTTGGTCCAGGAAATACTCAAGATGAGGATCTTTTAAGACCTGTTGTTTGGTGTAGACAAACTGAAGATAAAATTATAGGTGAAGAATTAGTAGGAAAAGATAGAGAATTATATGAAGCAGGTGTTACTCCCTATGCATATCTTATTAAGAGTGTTGGAATAGGGTCTACTACACTTTACGTTGATAGTGTAAGACCATTCTTTGATCCTCAAAATGAAAATGAAAGTGCTACTTATCGTGCTACTGTCCAAGATAATATAACTATTATTTCTCAGGAAACTAAAGTAGGTGCGATTGGAACGTGTCTTGTAACTACTAGTGGCATAGTTACCTCAGTAGATATTACTAATGGTGGAGGTGGATATCTTTCTGCACCAACCATAACTTTTGGACAAGTTGGTTTGGGATCTACTGCAGTAGGAACTACATTTATTAATCCTGTAGGAGTTGTTACTGGAGTTCAAGTTTCTTATAGTGGAACTGGATATTCGCAAGAATCTCCACCAACATGCCTTATTCAACCTCCAGCATTTAAGATAGAATCAGATTCTGTATCTTCTTATCATGGTGACAGTGGAATTGTTGTTGGATTTGGAACGGAAGGTGGTGCTGCAGCAATTGATAAGAGTTTGATTTTTGATATTCATATTCCATATGATTCTTACCTGAGAGATACAGCTGTAGTGGGTACTGCTGTTACTTTATGTGGTATTTCTAGTGGTGATTATTTTGTAATTAAGAATAGTTATGTTGGATTTGCTGATACTACTCTTAAATCTTTAGATATAGATGGAGACGTTATTGGCATAGGAACTGATTTTGTAGATAACATTTATCAGGTAAATACTGCTACAAATCATATAACCGATGGTGTAGTTGGTTTAGGGACTACTACTTTTAGAAGAATCACTGCAAAAATTGCAGGTATATCTACTATTACCTTTGCTTCCACTAAAGCAGGATTTAGTAGTGAAAGTCTTACTTTTGCTTCTGCAGGTCAGGGTGCAGGTTCAGGATGGAGTGGTGCATTTACAACTTCTTTCTATATTGCTGACTTTAGTTGGGGTAAAATTGATCTTGCTTCTAGATCTGAATCTAATGAATTTACTGCTTGGACTCGTGGTGCAATTGCTGGTCTTTCAACTAGTGGTATTGTTCAAAGAACTAAACCTCTTAAAGCAAAAGCATATGATGGCCAAATCATCTAAATAACTTAAAATAGTGTCTCAATAAATGGCATACGTAGGATTAAATACGGGATCCGCAGCTAACGCGGGAGATGGAAGTACTCTTCGAGCGGGTGCTAATATTGTTAATGCCAATTTTAAAGAAATTTATACTTATTTTGGAGATGGATCCACTTTAAGTTTTAGTGGTGGTAATTGGGTAGAGGTTGCTACAGGAATTAATACTCTTTCTTATGTTGGTATAGGGACTACAAACCCGACAGACCCATTAACAGTTTTAGGTGGTGCTAATATAAACGGTGTTGCAACTGCTACTAAATTTAGTGGAATTGGTAGTTTCAGTGACATGACTGTCGCTGTTGGTGCTACCTTTAATGGTAATGTAATGGTTGGTGCTGCAATTACAGCATATGCGAGTTCTGGTATTATAAGTGCGACAAAATATTATGGTGATGGATCTACTTTACTTAGCGTTCCATCTGGATTGGGAACAGCATTAAGTGATGATACTACTAGTGCATTGAATAAAATGTACTATGTGGATGCAACGTTGGGAGTTGGTGCAACGATTACTGTTGATCCTCCGGCATCTTCACAAGTTGCATATACTCAATTTCCTAATATTGAAGTTTTAGGGGACTATGATTTAATAGTTGCTGATGGTGATGACTTTATACCAGATATTCTTGGAATAGGAACTACTGGAATTGGAGGAGTTCTTTCTGGTAGTGGAGGAAGAGTTCGTGCAGATAATTATACTAGTAAAGCCGGTGCAGCACCTACATTTCCTTCTGGTGTAGTTGTTAGTGGTGTTGCAACTGTTGGGGATATATCAATAACTGGTTTTAATGCAACAGGAATTGTTACTGCTGCAGGAGGGGTTGATGCTACAATTGTTGATGCATCGAGTAATTTATATGCGGTAACTGGTGTCGTAACGACATTAACGGCTGTTAATTCTTTAACAGTTACAAATGATGCCACGGTTGGTGGTGCATTGACGATTAGTGGTAATTTGGAAGTTCAAGGAACTCAAACAATTATTAATACTTCTACTTTAGATATAGAAGATAAAACTGTAGGTATTGCATCTACAACTAATGCTACTGATACTACTGCTGATGGAGCTGGTATTGAGGTTTACGCAAGTTCTTCTACCGCAAATAATAATAAAACTTTAAAATGGGAAAAAACTTCTGCTTCTTGGCAATTTGGTCAAAAATTTAAACCAAAGGGTGTAGTTGAAACCTGTCTTACTCCTACTGCAACAGGAATACAGACATTTTTGAATAGTGCTGAGGTGATGGTTTTACAGTGCGATCTAAATTTAGCATCAACATTTACTTATACTTTACCAACTCATGGTAGTGGTAATGGTGGTAATATTGGAATTGTATCGTTTAAGAACTTCCCTGCTGACCAAGAATGTATAATGACTCCTACCATCTTATTCCAACAAGGAGGCTCCCATATGGGTGCTACTGGTTATGGTAATACTTTGGCAGTAAATGGTATTGGTGCTACTGTTACAATTAATCCTTGGAATGATGGATCAGAAATTGTTGGTATTAATACTAGGGGTTGGGTTGGTAGTGGAACTACAGTAACATTATCACCTTCTTCTGGTTCAGTTGACGTAGTTTCATTCTTAATACATTATGCTGGTTCTAGTCCTGACAATGCAACTAGTTACAAAGTTTATGTAACCAAGAACGGTGGATTTACATTCCCATTACATGGTCAATAGATTATCACAATCCTTAATAAATAAATAAAAAGTTCTAAAAAATGGCCGCAATTATAACAGATCAAATAAGGATATTAAATGCAAAGAACTTTCTTGCTGGTGTAAGTACTGGTACTAATGCATATTATTCTTTTATTGGTCTGCCGAATCCTTCTAATATTCAATCTGATTGGGATACCAATCCTCCTTCACCAAAAGATAATTTTAGTGAAGAGGATGATTATTGGGATACAATGATTGCATTGAAAAAAATTAATTCTGAAGATGTTAGACAGGTTGTTACAAGAAGAGTTTGGACATCAGGAACAACTTATGATATGTATCGTAGTGATTATAGTAGATCTAATACTGCAAAAGTTTCGGGTGCAACAAATTTATATGCTTCCACATATTATGTTTTAAATAGTGATTATAGGGTTTATATTTGTCTTCATAATGGTATGGATCCAGATAACCCTAATGGTAGACCTTCATTAGATGAACCAACTTTTACGGATTTAGAACCCAAAAGTGCAGGTAGTAGTGGTGATGGTTATATTTGGAAGTATCTTTATACAATTAAACCAGGCGATATCGTAAAATTCGAATCAACAGATTTTATTCCAACCCCTCTCGATTGGTCAACAAGTACTGATAATGCTGCAGTAAGAGATAATGCAGTAGATGGATCAATTAAGATTGTGACAGTTACTGATCGTGGTGTTGGATTGGGTACTGCAAATAGCACTTATACAAGGGTTCCTATCAAAGGTGATGGAACTGGAGCAGAGTGTACTGTTGTAATTAATAATGATCAAAAAGTTGATACTGTTACTATTTCTGCTCAAGGACAAAATTATACTTATGCAAATATTGATTTAGAAGCAGGTGGAGTTCCTACAGGAACTACAAGACCAACTTTTGATGTTATCCAATCTCCTCCCGGAGGTCATGGAGCAGACATTTATAGAGAATTGGGTGCATATAATGTCCTTTTATATTCTAGAATTGAAAATGACATTGAGAATCCAGATTTTATAACAGGAAATCAAGTTGCAAGAATTGGGATTATTGAAAATCCTAAAGCAACAAGTGGATCACTATTATCGGCAGATAAAGCAAGTGCAACTGGTGCATTAAGGTTAACTGGAACTGGTTATAGTACAGCTGAATTTGATCCTGATGCATTCATTACCCAAACTGTATCAACTGCAACAACTGCAGTTGGAAGAGTTGTTAGTTATGATTCAAATACTGGTGTATTAAAATTCTGGCAAGACAGAACGATGGCTGGATTCAACACAGTTGGAACAGCACAAACTAATCCCTCATATGGATATGAATTACAAGAATTTACTAGTTCACCATCAACAGGTGGGACTTTGACTATTGTTCCTACTAGTGGTTCTAATTTAGCAATAGATACAGCCTTTACAGGTCTATCTACTGTAATAAATAGTCGTACATATTATCTTGGGCAAGAATTTACCAATGGCGTGGCTAACGCTGAGGTTAAAAAGTACTCAGGAAATATAATTTATGTTGATAATAGACCTTCAATAACTAGGTCTACCAATCAAAAAGAAGATATCAAAGTTATTTTGCAGTTCTAAAGTATTATGCCACAGCAAACGAACCTAAATGTAGCCCCATACTTTGACGACTTTGATGCTGCAGACGATTATCATAAGGTATTATTTAAGCCTGGATATCCAGTACAGGCAAGAGAATTAACTAATCTTCAATCTATACTACAAAATCAGATTGAAAAGTTTGGTCAACATTTTTTTAAAGAAGGTGCGAAAGTAATACCTGGAAATACAGGATATACTCAATTATACTATTGTATTCAATTACAAAATAATTTTCAAGGAATTCCTGTATCTGCTTATGTTGACCAATTAATAGGTACTAAAATTACTGGAGAGGCATCAGGAGTAACTGCAGTTGTTGATAAAGTTTTACTTGCTGATGATTCTGAAAGAAATAATCTTACACTTTATATCAATTATATAAAATCCAATATTAATAATAATACTACACAGACATTTTCTGATGGGGAAAATTTAACTACTAGTGTAACTATTAGTTCTGGATTGTTAGGAAATACAACTATTGCTGCTGGAAGTCCATTTGCTGTAACTATTGCAAATAACGCTGCTGCTACTGGATCTGCTTTCCAGATTCAAGAAGGTATATATTTTATTCGTGGTAATTTTGTTACTGTAGAAACAGAAACTCTTGTTTTAGATCAGTATACTAATAATCCAAGTTATAGAGTTGGATTAAATGTACAAGAGCGAATAATTACTGCTGCCAGGTGCAGATAGATTAAAAATTACAACTTCATTATTTAAAAAATCTCTTGATAATTTTGATGATGATAATTTTATAGAATTAGCAACAATTAATGATGGAGTTTTAAAAGCATCAACTAAAGCTGGGTTTGGTGTAGGTCCTAATGGTGGGGTATTTTATGAGGATCTGACCAATGTAATGGCCAGAAGAACTTATGCAGAGTCAGGAGATTATTATACTAAGCCTTTTGATGTTACTCCTTTAAACTCTTTAAATGATAATGTTGGAAATAGAGGACTATATCAGGAAGGTCAGTTTACTCCTGCGGGAGAAACTGCATCTGATGATTTATTAGTATATAAAATTTCACCAGGTAGAGCATTTATTCGTGGTTATGAGATTGAAACAACAAATCACACTATTTTAGATGCACCTAAAACAAGGACAGTTAATACGACTGAGAAACAGCAAATTATATACAATACTGGTCCAACTTTAAAATTAAATAATGTTTATGGATCACCTACAATAGGAATTGGTAATACTTATACAATAAGTCTTAGAGATCAAAGAGTTGGTGTTAATACTAGAACTGTAGCAGGAAATGAAATAGGGGTTGCCAGAGTTTATGATATGGCATTGGAGTCTGGATCATATGATTCAGCAAATCCACCTTTAAATGAATGGGATATTTCTCTTTATGATATCCAATTAGTATCTAATATTACAATAAATCAACCGGTTACTCTTTCTACTCCTACTTATATTAAAGGTGCTCATAGTGGAGCAACTGCATTTCTTAAAGATTCTGTTAGTGCTGGATTAGGATTAACTGTTTATGAACAAGAAGGAAGTTTTATTAAGAATGAAGCACTTATTTTTAATGGAGATCCAAATGGGAGAATTGCGATAGCAATTACTGCTGAAAGTTTAAAGAATGTAAAATCAATATTTGGAACTAATGATAAAACTGTAGGAACTGCTTCCACATTTGCTGCAGACGTAATGCAGTCAATAGAGTATCATGTTGGATTAGCAACTATTGGAGCAGCATTGCAGAGTGGTATTGCTACCATAACAGCTCCTGATCCTAATTTTGTTGGGATTGCAACAGTTAATGATCTTCTTTGTTGGGATGATCCTGCAATGGGACAATATCCAACATATGCAAGAGTTACAGCAGTTAATACTAATACTGTTGAAGTTGTAGGAGTTACTACTGTATCTGGATTTGTTAATGGTGGATTATCTACAAGTACTGCTAGTACAGAAGTACAAGACTTGAAGATATTACAAACAGAACTTCAAGCATCTTCTGATAATACTTTATATACAGAACTTCCTAAGACTTTTATTTCTGATGTTGATTTAACAGATGCGTCAATTTCAATTAGACAAACATATACTGTTAATATTACCAATAATAAATTAGCTTCTGCGGTTTCTTGTGGATCAAGTGAGACTTTTTTAGCATTTGATGAAGAAAGATATTCTTTAATAAGATCTGATGGTCAAACTGAATCTTTAACTCAATCGGATTTAGTTTTTACTGATGGGACTTCTTTACAAATTTATAATTTAGGAGCAAATGATACTGGTGCTACTCTTGTTACCACTGTTAAAAGATTAAAACCAAAAGCAAAAGATAAATTAAAGAATGCAGTTAATTCTATAACTGTTACTAAATCCACTACAGAAGGATCTGGTATTGGAACAACAACTTTCAATGATGGGTTAACTTATGGAAGTTATCCATATGGAACTAATGTTCAAGATGAAATGATATCTTTGAATACTCCGGATGTTATTGAAATTCATGGAATTTTTGAATCTTCTGATACTGGAGATGCATCTGCACCTAAGATGACTCTTTCATCACTTACTAGTGCATCTACAACGACAGCAGAATTACTAATAGGTGAAAAGATAATTGGTCAGGTAACAAATGCTGTTGCAATTGTAGCTGAGAAAGTTTCAAATTCTTCTACTCAAATTGTTTTCCTTTATAAAAATGATATTACATTTAAAGAAGGAGAAGTTGTTTCATTCCAAGAATCTAATGTAGAAGGACAAATTACTACTTTAGATACTCCAAGTTTTAATATTTCTTCAAATTATACATTTAGAACAGGGCAAGAAAAGACTTTCTATGATTATGGAAGATTAACAAGAAATCCTGATTCTGATGCACCTTCAAAGCGAATTAAAGTTTACTTCATGAGTGCATATTATGCTTCTACAGATACTGGAGATCTTACAACAATAAATTCTTATGATGATTTTGATTATGCTACAGAGATTAAAAGTATAGATCAAACTTTTACTGGTGATATACTTGATATTAGACCTAGAGTATCTGATTATACAGTAGCAGAAAGTTCTAGATCTCCATTAGAATTTTATGGAAGGTCATTTGATGGTGCAGGACAATCTGCAGGGAATGTTTTAGCATCTGATGAGGCTATTTTAACTACATATTCAAATTATATTGGAAGAATTGATAGGATTTTCTTAACAAAAGATGGAAAATTCCAAATAATGTATGGAACTCCTGGTGATAGACCAGAAAGACCTAGCCCAGTTAATGAGGCTTTAGAAATTGCTTCACTTTCTTTACCCCCTTATATTTTCCGTCCTGATCAAATATCAATCAAGTATCTAGATCATCAAAGGTATCGAATGGTTGATATCAAGAAACTTGATGATAGAATTAAGAATCTTGAATATTACACATCATTATCAACATTAGAGACAAATACTGCTAATTTATTTGTTGCTGATTCTGATGGTTTGAATAGATTTAAATCTGGTTTCTTTGTTGATAATTTTACAGCATTTAAAGGACAAGATGAGAATATTGTTAAAAACAGTCTTGATGTAATATAAGGAAGAAAAGTGATATTATTACTTTAGATTATTCTGAAGTTGAATATATTAAACAATCATTTGGAACAAGAACTGAAAGTGTAACACCTTTCTTAATAAGTTTTTGGCAAGGAACTCTTGAATTAACACCAACATCTGATACTTGGACTGATACTGTAAGATTAGATGCCAAGGTTATTGAGATGGAAGGTGACTATCAGGCCACCATGGACAATGCTGCCCGCAACATGAATGTAGATCCACAGACAGGATTTGGACCTATTAATTGGAATTCTTGGGAAGATAATTGGACTGGTACTGATACCGTAGATACTACTAGAAGATCTACGACTAGTGTAGGTGGTAGATGGGTAGGTTGGGCTGGAAGACCTGGTGGTGGACGACGACCTGCTTTTGGAAATAGAACTACAACAACATTTGAAGAGACACTTAGAACGACAGTTGAAACTGGAACGTCAACACGATCTGGAACAAGAACTATTATTACAGAGCATTGGGATAAGACTTCTGTTGGAGACAGAACTGTTAGTAGGGAGTTAATTCCCTATTGTAGATCTAGAAACATTGAATTTGTTTCTAAGAGAATGAAACCATTGACTAGAATGTATGCATTCTTTGATGGTGAAGATGTTAGTAGATTCTGTATACCAAAACTTCTTGAAATTAGTATGAGTTCTGGTGCATTCCAGGTTGGAGAAACTGTTAAAGGATATATTCGACCAATTGGTCTTAATCCTATAAGTCCATGGAGTCAAGGAATAGATCCAACAATAACCTTTAGGGTTGCTCAATCAAATCATAAGGAAGGTCCATATAATGCTCCAACTAAAGTTTATCCTGAGAGTCCTTATGAAGGAACTCCATTATCAGCATCTTATGCATCAACATCAACTATCTTAAATGTAGATACTTATTCACTTTCTAATGAAGCTCAAGGTGATTATTATGGTTGGGTTGACACTGGAATGGTTCTTAAAGGAGTATCATCTGGTGCTGAAGCAACTATTACAGATTTAAGACTTATTTCTGATTTAGGAGCAGATCTTGTTGGAAGTTTCTATATTCCTAATCCAAATAATATTGATTATCCAAGATTTGAAACTGGTACTAAAACATTTACTCTTGTAAATGATCCAAATAACGATCAAGATAGTGCAACAACTATTGCAGAGGAAGCATATACTGCAGCAGGAACTTTAGAAACTGTTCAGGAAAATATTATCTCTGTTAGAAATGCAAGAATTGAACAAAAACAAGAATTCCAAGAAAGGAATATTTCAAGAGATTTAGGAACTCAATCGCTTGGGACTAGAGTAATTGGTCGAAGAACTGATAGAGTACGTATTGGTTGGTATGACCCTCTTGCACAATCTTTCTTAGTTGAAGATTCAACTGGAGTATACTTGACTAAATGTGATGTATTCTTCCGTTCTAAGGATGACATGGATATTCCATGTGTATTCCAACTAAGGACAATGGAGAATGGATTCCCAACACAACATATTCTTCCTTTCTCAGAGATTGTATTAAGTCCTGATGAGATTGAATTGTCTGCTGATGGATCTGTAGCTACTACTATTCAATTTAAATCACCTGTTTACTGTGAAGGTGGAAAAGAGTTTGCAATTGCATTAGCATCCAACTCCACAAAATATAGTGTTTATATTTCAAGAATTGGTGAGCAAGATCTTCTTACTCAGACTTATATTTCTAACCAGCCTTATCTAGGATCTCTATTTAAGTCACAAAACGCTTCTACATGGGAAGCAAGTCAATGGGAAGACCTCAAGTTTACTCTCTATAGAGCAGACTTTGTTACCTCTGGTTCTGTAGAATTATACAATCCTGAACTTACAAAAGGAAATGATCAAATTGCTCAACTTATGCCTGATTCTTTAGTATTAAATTCTAAAGAGATAAGAGTTGGATTGGGTACAACAGTTGCGGATGGTGGACTTAAACCAGGAAATGTAGTTTATCAAATGGGAACCCAAGCAAGTGCTAATTTAGCAGGTGTTGCTGGATCTATTACTAGTATTTCTATTACTAATGCAGGTATTGGTTATACTCCATCAGATGGATCATTTACTTATAGTGGAGTTAAATTAGTTACTATTACTGGTAACGGAAGAGGTGCTGAAGCAAATATTACTATTAATAGTGGATCTATTGTCGCTTCTGGAGCAACTATTTCTAGTGGTGGATCGGGTTATAAAGTTGGTGATGTAGTTGGATTTAATACTTTGGGTGTTGCTTCTGTTGGAAGAAATTCAAGATTATCTATTGTTTCTGTTGGTGGTACAAGTGAACTTATTTTGAATAATGTTCAAGGTAATTTTGTTGTTGGGTCTGCTAAGACTGTTATGTATATTAACACTGCTAATGCAGTTACAGTTTTAAATAGTGGTCATGGTGGAGATGTTCAGATATCTGCTATTGAGGAAGTTACTGGTAAGGATGGTTTACATATTAAGGTAAATCATAAGAATCATGGTATGTATTGGACTGACAACCAAGTTTCAATTTCGGGAGTAGAGTCTGATATTAAACCTACCAAATTAGCAGTTGCATATCAGTTGGGTTCAACTGGATCTATATCCGTTGATGATGCATCTAATTTTTCAACTTTTGAAAATGTTGGTGTTGGAACTACTAATACTGGATTCCTTAGAATTGGGAATGAAATAATTGAATATACTTCAGTTTCTGGTAATCTTATTGGTGGCAATGTTGTAAGAGAAGCATCAAGAGCTGGTAGTGGTCCTGCTGTTTCTTATCCTGTTGGTTCACCAGTCTATAAGTATGAAATAGGTGGAGTTAATTTGGCGCGAGTTAATAAAGTTCATGATTTAAATGATGTAACACTTGCAGATCCCATAACATATGATTCTTATCATGTTAAATTGGATATGTCTACGAAATTTGATGATAATGAAGCTAATGATGATAGAAGTAATGATGTAGGTTATCCTCAATTATTCTTGAATAATAACAAGTCTGCGGGTGGTTATAAAATAAGAGCATCTCAAAATATTCCTTATGAGCTCATTAGACCACTTATTCATAATGTATGTGTTCAAGGTACTTCATTATCAGGAGAACTTAGAACAACTACTGCTACAAGTTTCAGTGGATCAGAAATTCCATGGATTAATAATGGATTTGAACCAATTACTTTGAATAAGACGAATTATCTCACTACTGCTAGAACAGTTGCATCTAAAGTTAATGCAGCACAGCAATTATCTGCTCTTCCTGGAGATAAATCTTTGCAATTGAGACTATTCTTGAATACTACTGATTCTCGTGTAAGTCCTATTGTTGATGCTCAAAGATGTAGTATTATTACTACTTCAAATAGGGTTAACAATGTAATTAAGAATTATGAAACTGATCCGAGAGTTAATTCTTTCACTGATGATCCTACAGCATGTCAATATATCACAAAAGAGATTCTTTTAGAGCAAAATGCTACTTCATTACAAGTATTGATAGATGCTCATATACATCTTGATTCTGATATCAGAGCATTTTATGCAATTAGTGATAGAGAAGGATTTAATCCAATCTTTACCCCATTCCCTGGATATAAAAACTTTAATGTGAGGGGTCAAGTTATAGATTCTAATAAGAATGATGGTCAATCAGATAAATTAGTTCCTAAGTCTAATGCTTATGGATTTGATAGTGGATCTTTACAATTTAAAGAATATAAGTTTAGTATAGATCGATTACCTCCATTTAGAACTTTTAGACTTAAGATTGTCTTAACTTCTAATAGCCAAGTTTATGTACCAAGAATGAGAGATTTAAGAGCAATTGCATTAGCGTGATATGGAACATTTGTATGATGTAGAAGACAATAAAGATCTTGCAAGAGATCCAAGAACTGGTTCATTAGTTAATGTAAATGCTGTTGAATATGAACATTATATTGCCGCTCGTAATGCAAAAAAAGTAAAACGAGAGCAGGTAGATAGTATGGAAGAAGACCTTACTAACTTAAAAAGTGAAATGAGTGAAATCAAATCTTTACTTAAGGAGTTAGTCAATGGCAACTAAAAAGATTACTTTTGATCCAAGTGCAGGAGTACCTGTAGCATCAAATTTAACAATCTATACAGGTGCAGATTTTAAAGCTATATTTTCTATAGTAGATACTTCAAATACAGCATTTAATCTTTATTCTGATAGTGCTGATTGGACTGCTTCTTCCCAAGTACAAAAGGGTGCCGGTGTAGCAGCAACAACAACTCCAGCAGGAACTTTTGTTACAGGAATTGATACGAGTGCGGGAAAAATTACTTTGTCTATGGGTTCTACTGATACTTCATCTCTTGCACAAGGAAGATATTTGTATAATGTTCTAGTTGGTACTGGAGCATCTATCTATAATATGATTAATGGTAATATTCTAGTTTACACAGGTATTTCCTCTGCACCCTAAATATAAGCAAGGATAAGTGTCTAAATGTCAACACCCTCAAGTAGATCCGAATTTAAACAGTATTGTCTAAGGCAGCTAGGTGCTCCTGTATTGGAGATTAACCTTGCGGATGAGCAATGCGAGGATTTGATTGATGATGGCGTCCAGTTCTTCCAGGAGAGGCACTTTGATGGTGTTGCTCGAATGTTCCTCAAGTATCAAATAAGACAAAGTGATATTGATAGAGGGCAAGCATCTAAATCTGATACTGGGGTTTCCAAAGCAGGAATAGTTACAACTACTGCATCTGCTACTATTGCAGGAGTAGCAACAACATTTGATTGGTATGAAAACAGTAATTATATACAGGTTCCTCCATCTGTTATTGGTGTTTTTAAAGTATTGCATTTTGATGGTGCTAATAGTATAACCAATAACATGTTTAGTGTTAAATACCAATTATTTTTAAATGACATTTACTATTGGGGTTCTACTGAAGTTTTGACTTATGCAATGGTTAAAACTTTTCTTGAAGATGTTGAGTTTGCATTAACTACTCAAAAACAAATCAGATTTAATAAGAGAGAAGATAGATTGTATTTGGATATTGATTGGGGTAGTGTGACTGTGGGTGATTTTTTGGTGATGGAATGTTTTAGAATGTTGGATCCAAATGATTATAATAGAGTTTGGAATGATTCATTTTTAAAACCCTATGTAACTGCTCTTATGAAGAGGCAGTGGGGACAAAATTTACTTAAATTCCAAGGAGTTAAATTACCTGGAGGTATTGAACTAAATGGAAGGCAAATTTATGATGATGGAGAAAAAGAATTAGAAAGGATTCGTGAAAAAATGTCTTCTACTTACGAATTACCTCCACTCGATATGATAGGTTAAGGCTATGGTACTTAATCCATTTTTTCAACAAGGTGCTCGCTCTGAACAAAATTTAGTTCAAAGTCTTATCAACGAACAGTTGAAGATGTATGGTGTTGAGGTGCATTATTTACCTCGCAAATACATGGCGGAAAATACTATCATTAGAGAAGTTGTCCGTTCAAAATTTGATGATGCATATCCATTAGAAGCATATGTTAACACGTATGATGGATATGGTGAGAATCCAGTAATGTTGTCAAAATTTGGTATTCAGGCAACTAATGAAATAACTCTTACTATTTCAAGAGAAAGATTTGAAGATTATATATCACCATTACTTGCAAATGAATCTGATGTAAAATTAACAACAAGGCCTAAAGAAGGGGATTTAGTATATTTTCCATTAGGAGATAGATTATTTGAAATTAAGTATGTAGAGCATGAAAAGCCATTTTATCAACTTCAAAAGAATTATATTTACGAACTGAGATGTGAACTCTTCCGTTATGAGGATGAGGTTATTGATACTGGTATTGATGCTATAGATGATGAATTAGTTGGAGATGACTCTGATGGAACAACTGATGATGGTCTAAATGTAATGCTTGGACCAACCCAAACATTTACAATGGTTGGTACTGCAGCAACTGCATGGGCATATACAGGAATTGTAACTTCAGGTGGTATCTATAAGGTTGTTATTTCAAACAGAGGTGGGGGATATATCTATGCTCCTAATGTAGGATTTGGATCTGCTCCATCTACAGGGGTAACTGGTATAGGTTCGGTTGGAGAAATGATTGGTGGAATTTCTGTATGTAATAAGAATGTTGCAACGAATCAGAAATCTGTTCAAAGTATTCATATTGTAAATCCAGGTGCTGGATATACAATTGGTCCAGGATTAGCGGTTACTGCTGTTGCTGATGGACCAGGTAGTGGATTTGCAGCGACTTCTTATAGTGCAGATGGTACATTAGGTATTGTAACTGTTACTAATGCAGGTAGTGGATTCGCTACTGATTTAGCAACTGTCACATTCTCTGGACCTGCTGGTGTTGGTACAACTGCTACTGGTGTTGCTGTTATAAATCCTGCAGGAAATGTAACATCTATTCGTTATACTAATGCTGGTGTTGGATATACTGCTGGAGATTTACCAATTTCTGTTACTATTGATTCTCCTGATACATCATCAACAGGTAACTTTGTCTTTAATGAGACAGTTACTGGAGGAACAAGTAGTGCAACTGCAAGAGTAAGAACTTGGAATTCTTCTACAAATGTAATAGAAGTAGCTTCTATAGTTGGGTCATTTGTAGTTGGAGAGGTATTAACAGGATCATCTTCAGGGGCTACCCGTAAGTTGAGAACGGTTGATAAGGATCCACTTGATGATGGATTTGCTGATAATACTGATATAGAAACTCAAGCAGATTCTATATTAGACTTTACAGAGGCCAACCCATTCGGTACACCATAAATATAATATACCAGGTATGTAACAATGTTTGAATATTTTTATAACGAAATTTTGAGGAGGACCATTATTGGGTTTGGTACGTTATTTAATGGGATTACTATTAAGAATGATAATAATGAAATAAGGGTTCCCTTAGCATATGGACCTATTCAAAAATTCCTGGCTAGATTAGAACAGTCTCCCGATTTAAATAAAGGGACGGCAATTACTTTGCCACGTATGTCTTTTGAGTTCACTGGACTTACTTATGATCCATCTAGAAAGGTTACTACTACTCAACAGTTTACTGTAAAAGATCCTGCTACTAATGAGGAATCTAAGAAGGCATATATGCCAGTTCCATATAATATGCAATTTGAACTTGCATTGATGTGCAAATTAAATGATGATGCATTACAAGTTACAGAACAGATTTTACCTTATTTCCAACCACAATATAATTTAAGTATAGAATTGGTAGATTCGATTAAAGAAAAAAGAGATGTTCCTATTGTTTTAGAAAATATTACAATGCAGGATGATTATGAAGGAGATTTTACTAGCAGAAGAGTTCTTATCTATACATTAAGATTTACTGCAAAGACTTATCTATTTGGTCCTGTTCAGAGTGCTACGAAGGATATTATCAGAAAGGCTACTATCAATTACATTTCTGGCGATTCTAAGAGTGTACAAAGAGATGTTCGTTACTCTGCTACTCCAAGAGCAATTAAGAGTTATACTGGAACGGTTCTTACTAACTTAGCAGCAGATGTTGGAATATCGGATGTTGAGATTAAAGTTAATGATGCTAGTGGTATTACAGCTAATAGTAGTACTTTAAGTTATCTTAATATTGGGGATGAGGAAATCTTTGTTAAGAGTAAGAATGGTAATGATCTTATAGTTGAAAGAGGAAGGGATGGTACAACTATTGGTAGTCACCTAACAGGTGCAGAAGTTAAGTCTATTACTAACGCTGATGATGTATTGATTCCAGAGGGTGATGACTTTGGATTTAGTGGTGAATATGTATAACAATGAAAGAATTTACTAAACTTGATAAAACTTTTAATATTACTCCTGAAGTAGTAAAGGAAGAAACAAAGTCTATTGAAAGAGTAAATCCACCACCCGATAGACTTACAAAGGATGAGATTACTAGAGATTATGAGTATACTAGAGGCAATCTTTATAGTATAATTGAGAAAGGACAAGAAGCAATTGATGGTATTCTTGAATTAGCTCAAGAAAGTGAAATGCCTAGAGCATATGAAGTTGCTGGACAATTAATTAAAAGCGTATCCGATGCAACGGATAAATTAATGGATCTTCAAAAGAAATTGAAGGATGTTAATGCAGAAGAAAAGAATAGTCCTACTCATGTAACTAATAATGCAATGTTTGTTGGATCAACCGCAGACTTAGCAAAATTAATCAAAGGAGAAAACGCTAAAAAGAGCTAAAATAAATATAAATGTAGATGGAGTATTTTTAGGTGCCACTCAAGAAGCCCAAGGAGTTTTATACACTAAAACCTAATACTTCTTTAGATGAAGTTAGGGAAAGTGCTACACCTGAAAAGGTAGAGACTATTTCTGGAGCTTTTAATACATTTAAGACAAATTTAAATCACGTTCAGTCCATATCTGATTTTACAAATAAATTTGATACTTTCGAAGCAAATATTGAAAAAGTAGATACTTTAGCAGAAAGTATAGAAGATATTAGAGGAGATATTCAAGAACTTATTAAGAAAGAAGATCTTGATAGTGCTATGACAGCACATTTGTTATTTGTAGAAGAATCTATAAGAAGTGTACAGGATAAAGTAAAAACAGTTAACTCTAAGACTTTATTAGGAATTAAAAAGGAATTTGCTGAGTTATCTGAAACTGTAAATGGGTTTATAGGTGAAGAAGTACCTTCATATAAGAAATTAATCGTAGATTCTGAAAGAAGGGTTGATAGTAGATTTGTTGATTTTAAAGAAGACGTAAAGTCTTCCTTTGGGACTTTAGAAGAGTCTATTCAGGGTGATGTTGCTAAAATTACTTCTGGTATTGAAGCAATTAATGAAGAGAATCTTTCATCAATAAAAGAGGATGTTCAAGGCATCGGAAGTAAAGTTAATAGTTTACTTACAAACGAACTTCCCAAATATAAGAAATTTTTTGCTGAAACAGAAGTAAAAACTGAGGAGAGAATTCATGAGATTGAAAAATCAGTTGAAGATGTATTGGGGTCTGTTCAAGAAGATTATAAGGATAATATTAAAGATATAAGAGAGAGTATAAAGCAGTATAAGACAAATCTAGCAGAATCTAAATTAAGTGCAGAGAAAGAATTAGGAAAAGTTTCTGAAGCATTAAAAGAAAATATATCTACCTTAGAACAGAAAGTTTCTACTTTAGATGTAGGTCTTACTGCTATTCAAGAAGAAGTTAATGAAAAAGGTGGTGAGATAGAGAAGATTCTATCCAAAAGGATTACAACAGTAGAGCATTTAATAAAAGACTCAAAGAATCTTTCTGAAGTTTTTAATGATGAATTTAATGAGAAAATTCTTGCAGATGATGAAAAGTTAAAAGATTTTGCTTCAAAAATTGCAAAATTAGAAAATAGTCTTTCTGAGGAAATACTTGAAATACAAGATAATTTAGATACAAGTACTTCTAAGTATCATACTGATTTAAAGTCAAATGTAGATCTTTTTGAAGAAACTATATCTAAACAGTTTAAAGAATTAGAGATTAATTTTACTGTAAATGAAAAACATGTTGATAAAGCAATTTCAACACTTAAAGGTGAATTTAAAGATCTTGTAGAGGAATTACAAGTCAATGAATTGGAGCAAAAGAATAAGGAACTTACTAATAAAATCCAACATTTAGAAGAAGTACTTGAAAAGTTTAATGAAAAAGAAACTGAATTACTTACAGAAGGTCTTTTAAATATTCCTCCAAATGTAGATAATTCTGATCCATTAACACCTTTAGATAAAAGATATGTAACGATTGAGCAATTATCAGAGCACTATAGATTATTTGTTAATAGAGTTCAGCAACAACTAGCAACCTTTGGTGGAGATGTAGAAGTTTCTGGTGATCTAGATGTTTCTGGTGATTTGGTTTATGATGAAGCAGTTGCAAGAAACTGGAATATAACTGGGGTTGCTACTGCTGCTAGATTTATAGGTACAGACCTTAATATTTCGGGTGTTACCACTGTTTCAACTTTAGATATAACGGGAATTGCTACTGTTGGTATATTGACTGCATACGAATCTATTAGTATAGGTGGAACAAATGTTTTCACTGCTATTGAGGGAAGAACAACTATCGGACTTGCGCTGGCATTAGGATGAAGAACTTTAAGGAATTTATCACAGAAATAAGAGCTCCTGGAAAGGAAGAATGTCCTGCAGGAATGAGATTTGATAAGAAATTAAAAATTTGTGTTCCTATAGTTAATAAATCTAAGTATGGTGGACGCTGGTGGGGAGTAGGACACTATCATCACAGAACTACAAATGGTAATGGTAATGGAAATGGCAACGGTAATGGGTCCCATAACGGTAATGGAGGTGGTAATGGCAATGGTGGCTCCGGTCATTCTTCTGGCGGTAACGGTGGGGGTGGCAACGGTGGTGGAAGTGCTGGCGGATAAATAAAACGGAGACCTGCTTTCTACCATGAAACCATTTAAACAATTTGATGAGGCAGTAAAAGGCCAGGATACTGAGTCTAGAAAAGAGGGTGCAAAAGAACGTGCTGCTGATAAGAAAAGTGGAAAGATTAGAAAGAATACTCTAGATCCTAAAGATTATGCTACACAGCAGAAGAAAAGTATTGAGTGGCATGATAAGAG
>LUML01000008.1_pt1 | contig 36613 bp, 49 predicted proteins | sample 729661 | NCBI WGS metagenome assembly LUML01 (sample SAMN03860264, study PRJNA289734) | marine metagenome | biome: seawater column; feature: ocean; material: water; isolation source: Red Sea water column Station 22 - depth 10m | place: Saudi Arabia: Red Sea | collected 2011-10-15 | depth 100 m | reverse complement strand
GTGTTTAATGCCTGAACTAATCGCCATGCAGGATTTTTAATTATGACTGCAAAACTAGAATGAACATCACGTACAGATTCTTTTACAGTTAGTTCTACATACAATAGTCCTTTCATTCCAAGTCCAATAATTGGCCTATTTTTTTGATCAACGTACCCAAACTCCCAAACTACACCGTCACAAGAAAATTTCTTTTTGTATTTTTTTAGATAACTACCAATGTTTTCACTTCCATTTTCTTCTTCACCTTCAATTACAAATAGCTTTGATACGTGTGATGAGTTCACCTTTATCATCAGATGCACCACGACCAAAAATTTTGTTTCCAATTATTTTTCCACTAAATGGAGGATCATCCCATAATTCAAGAGGCTCAACTGGTTGTACGTCATAGTGATTGTAAAATAACAAAGTGGTATTTGGGTTAGTTTTGGATTTGACTTCACCATATACCAGAGGGGCTGCATTTTTTCCTAATCGTAAAATTTCAGATTTTATGCCTGATTTTTTTAAAATTTTTGAAACTAGAATACTGCATTCTTCAATTCCTTCATTTTTTGCAGATATGCTGGGTTGGTGAATTAATGTTTGAAGATCTTTTAGTAGGGAATCTTTGTTTTTGTCTATGAATTTTAGTGCGTTGGCAGAGTTCATGTTAGTTATTAAATGAGTTAAGAACTGTCGGTAATTTAGAGATTAAATCACTTGCAAGTATATGATTTCCAATTTCTTTTTGAAGTAATTCACCTGTAGTACCGTTAACAAATGTTGCAATACTTGCAGCCTCAATCATATTTTTGTTTCTAGATAAGAATCCTGCAACAAGTCCAGACAGTACATCACCTGTTCCACCAACTGTCATGCAAGGAGAGTTGGTGGAATTAGTATACGAGATTTCACCATTAGTTATGATATCTTCTTGACCCTTTAGGAGTATTGTAAGTGAATGTTGTTTTGCAAATTTTTCACAAGTAGTTAGTCGAGAAGATGTATCATTTCCAACAGATTCACCAAAGAGTCTCTTGAATTCTCCTGAATGAGGAGTGACAACAACATTTTGACCTTCAATTATTGGAAGAATTTCTTTGATTAGAGAATTTGCATCTAAAGAAACCCTAACATTTCTATCTAGTAATGATTTTACAAGTAGTTTTATTGCTTCAACATCTTGTATTGCAAGACCCATACCAATTGCAGTAGAATCTATATCCACAGGAACCTGTCCCAACAATTTGTTAACAGTTCCACGTGTAAGTTTGGAGTCAGCCATTGGGATTACTATCAAATCAGGAGAAATCGAGCGTGTCGAAGATGCATTGATTTTTGGAACACATGTGTAAACTAAATCACTGCCAGAGCGTAATGCTGCAAGTGAGGAAAGTACAGGTGCGCCGTGATAAATGTAACTTCCTCCAACTATCAGGACTTTTCCATTATCTCCTTTTCTAGAATGAGTTTCACGAGGAGTGAGAAATTTTTCAATTAGTTCTTTTGTTATGGGAGTTACAGTCAATTAATTCACTTTTTCTTTGAGCGTTTCTTGTTAAAATACACTTTTCTTGCCATTGCAAGATAGGTTGTATGGCCAATTCCTTGATAAGAATGACGGGTTTTTCCATCCCTTGCCTCAATTCGACGTAGAATATGCTCTGTAGATTCAATATCTGTGAATTCATTTTCCACAAATGCAGCAGATAGTTTTTCAAGTTGGTTCATAGTAGGGCAAATTGCAACAACACTTCCACTGCTTTTTAGCATTTTTCGAACTTGAGGTAATACTTCCCATGGATCACCAAGGTCAATTATTGCCAAATCACATTCATCAATAGGAAGTTTTTTTGATTTTTTCAGATTTTGGTTATGCATTGTGACATATTTTGACATGCCGGCTTTTTTGATATTTTTTTCAGCAATTTCCATAAATTTTGGTTCTACATCAAAAGTGTATACGTGGCCTCTAGGTTTTACAATACTTGCAAGGAAGGTGGTTAATGAGCCACTACCAGTACCAATTTCAACAACTTTGTAACCTGATTGAAGACCGGTTCTTGCAGCAATGTAACCAAGATCTTTTGGATATACAATTTGGGTGCCATGTTGCATCTTCATCACATGATCGTGAATTGTTGGCTTAAGGAGATAGACATACTTGTCTTTGTTAGTTATCAATCTACTTCCAAATTCTTTTCCAATAGCATCTGCGTGTTTTATTATTCCAATATGAGAATGAAATTGTTCTTTTTTTGAGATTTTTAATAACCATTTTTTTGAATCGTTATAAAAAAATAAGACAAGATCACCAGCCTTTATTTTTGTCATGTTCAGAATCCTAATTTCCTCGGGTTATAATTATTTTCCACGTTGAGCACCCCACATAGCCACATGCAGTCGTGGGGAAAATAGAAAATTATTGGCTTTTGCCAATTCAGAAATTGATTTTTCCCGTGCACTAATTTCTTCTTTAGTTGATGCCTGAGTCATCAATTGCACACGATTTTCAGGAATGTTATATTTAGTAACAAATTTTTTGATTTCTGGAATGTCAGATTCATCTTCTACAACATACTTGAAAAAGCAATTTTCTTGATTTGCAAAAAAGTAATAACACTCATTATTTTCGTACAATTCAAGAGGATTACCTGAGTTTTCTGTTTTTGGAGATACATTCCATTGATCAACAAGATCAGTTAACATTTTGTTTGGCAATATTGTACAGTTAGTTTCAATTTCAACATAAAAATCCGGTTTTAGAAATGAAAGTAGGTCAGCAAGATCATCTTGTTGAAGTAATGGTTCTCCCCCAGTTATGACTAGATGTTTTATTTCAAGATCTAAAATTTGTTCTTTAATTTCTTCAATAGTCATTTCGTTTACTTCTTTTGCATAGTCGTAATTTTTCCAGTCCCAGGTGTATTTAGTATCACACCAAGTACATTTCAAATTACATTGAGCGGTTCTTAGAAATATTGCAGGTTTACCAAAGTTTGGCCCTTCGCCTTGAATTGATTTGAAAATTTCGTTTATCTGCATGTTGAATATTATTTCATATACCTTATATCCTAAACTCTCACTCTAGTCAGTAGTGATTAGAGAATTAATCATAAGATTTGATTATCATAGTGGAAAAACAGTAAAAAAATTACGAGAATTAGAATTAGAAAAAAAGGATGCAGAGGATGCGGAAAAAATTAACAAACTAGAAGATGAAATAGATCTATTGCAACAAGATTACGAATCAAAATTAAAGCCAATTGCATTAGAAATTGCGTTCAATATTGAAGCACAAATGGGAAAGATGTCAGAAGATGAAATTTTTGACAAGTTTCAAGTTAGAAATGTAAAGTCATCAATGATAGCTGATTGCGTATACAAGATTTGTCAGCAATTAGAAAGACAACCATCACGTAAGTCAATTTTAGAAATGATGCCAGATAGATTCAAACAAGATTAGATTTCAGGACTGTAACTAACAATTTTCTTCCAGCCTTCAGTATCAGTACACTGTTCATTAGTCATTCTTGAAAACAGTAAATCATTCATTTTGGCAAATTTTTCTGGATCAAAATTTGATTCTTCCATATTTTCAATCATTTGATTTGCTAAACTCATACATGCTTGTTCATGAAGGTTTATCGCATTGGAAGGGTAAATTGTATTGGTTATAGCTATTGTGGCAATTATTCCAATTCCTGCAATTAGGCCAATTTTTACAACTTTGCTTAAATCCATACAATTTTTTGTATTATAGATAAAATAAAGAATGTCATTATACAGGAATAAAAGAGAAAATCATTTTAAGATCTAAGCACTATAACTTACGATGAAACTTTTTGCCAAAACCGAAGAAAGTACTACAAAATGTCAGAAATGTGGTTCAGAATTGCATGATGCAGAGAGGCTAAAAAGACATGAAAAAATTGCACATGCAAGAAAGATTGATGTCAAATGTAGGAATTGCGGAGCAGAGTTTAGAGACCCAGATGATTTAAGAAAACACAAAAAGAAATGCAGATAATCACAAATGAGAATCAAGATTTTCTTTAGAATTTTTCTTTAGTTTTACTCGACGACGACGTATTAGAATATAATATTGAATAATTTCGTAGATTTGTTCTTCTGCAGTATTACTATATTCATTGCTTTCAAGAAGAAAATCAAGATAGTCGTTTTCATTTAGGCGTACAGTAATTTTTCTCAAAATTATACTAAGAGTGTGAAGAATATTACAGATTCAATATGCAATCCATTAAGTAGTAGTCAATCAGAATTACACGTGAGAAGATGAAAAAATGCATTATTTGTGGATGTAAGGACCACAGACTAGTAGGATGCATACGTCATAAATCAAAACAGTGCAGTTGTTATAAACAGGAATAATTATTAAAAAACATGGGATTATTTGGAAAAAAAGAAGATCCAGAAGATTTGATGTACCAAGCAATGGCATTTTTAGAAAAAAATCAGCCAAAAGCTGCAGCTACATTATTTAAAAAAGTCACAAAAATTGAGCCAGAAAATGTTAATGCATGGTACAACCAAGGATTGGCTCTAAATCAATTAAAAAAATATGCAGATGCAATAACATGTTTTGATATGATAATACAACAGAATGCAAAAGATGCTCCAGCACTAAACAATAGAGGTATTGCAATGGCAGAGCTTGGAGATGCAGAAGGGGCAATGGAATATTATGACAAAGCAATAAAAGCAGATTCTAGTTATGCCCCAGCATATTATAACAAGGGAGTACTGCTTGACAAAAAATTGGAGCACGAAAAAGCACTAGAGGTATTAGATGAAGCAATTAGAATTGATCCAAAAAAACCAAATCCACGATTTTACAAAGGAATAGTACTTGGTAAAACAGGAAAGCATGAGTTGGCTTTGAATTGTTTTGAAAATGTTTACAGAGCAAATCCACAGCATCTTGACTCTTTATTTCATAAAGGCATAGAATTAGCAGAACTAGAAAGACATGAAAAAGCAATCGAGGTTTTTGATAAAATTTTATCCAAACACGAAGGAAATATCAATGTGGTTTATGCAAAAGCAAGGAGTAAAGCAGCACTAAACCATGTCGAAGAGGCATTTGCTTTACTAAATGTTGCAATAAAAAATTCTAAAACAATCAAGTTGTGGGCAAGAAAAGAGAAGATTTTTGAAAAATTTTATGATGACCCAGAGTTTCAGAAGATGGTAAAGTGATTATAGGATTTTTTTCCTAATTGCATCAATACGCAATATTTTGATTCTTTTCTTAGGGCCAATTAATCTAGCCTCAAAAATAGGAACGTAAATTTCAAGTAGGTCTTTTAGTTCAATGTTTTCTTCAGAAGATTTGATGCCAGTTTCAGCAGGTTTTTTTAATTTAGATATTAGTTTAGAAATTACTGCATCAGATGTGATTTCAGGTCTACGTACAGAGTCTTTATCTTCATTTATTGATTTTTTTGGATGTTTATCTAATAATTTCAAAGTATCATTATAGGATAGAGTCATCTCTTTTCCATGATGATCAAATGAGATGTCATCAATATTTTCAAGCATTACACGCTCTTGCATCTCAATTTTGACTTTATTTTTGAATGAAGGTTCTAGTTTGCTAAGGACACCTTTCTTTTTTTTGACAGGGAAAACCTCATCATTAATTATCACTTCTTGAACATTTTTGTCAACAGATAGCGTATGGGATGCATCTCTAATGAAATCAACTGAATATTTACCAGACAGTAAAAGTATAGCCTCAAAATGTAATGTTAAGGAATGGAGATGAATTTCACTTTTTTTAGGTTTATGTAATAATGTTTGAAAGAGTTTCACTTTACGTGATTCAACCATCTCTTCTGCAGCATCATAATCTAGATGAGGTTTAAGGGAAATTACTTTTGTTTTAACATCAATTTTTGCCATTTCTACATATCATATGTTCAAGTATTTTTAAATCATGTTAACGAAAAGTCATATACAGTATAACAGGCACAGAAATTATGAATAAAGAGAATCTATTCACAAAAACTGGAATTCCAAGTAAAAAAGCTAAAACAAATTACTTTACAGGAAAAATTGCAGCAAAAGATATTTCAGCCAAAATTAAACCATCTACAGAGAAAATCTATCATGTAACATTCAAAGGTGGAGCAAGAACAAAATTACATTTTCATGATGCAGGTCAGACACTTATAGTTACTAAAGGAAAAGGGAGTCTTGTAATGTATAAGAAAATTGGTACAGGGATGAAGACATTTAGAATTAAACAAATGAAGAGAATGAATCTGAATAAAGGAGATTGTGTTCATATTCCGGCAAATAAACTACATACACATGGCTCAATAAATAAAAAGGAAGATTTTGCTCACATTGCAATAAACTCATTTCCAAAAAAGAATGCAGAACCTAAAACAATATGGTTTGAGTCAGATTTTAAATCAAAAGTGACAGAGAAATTACCATAAATTGATTATAAAAAAAATAGAAGATATCAAAGCATTTGAAGGTAATGAGGGTACAAAGATAAAACAAATTATTTCTCCTGGAGAAACTAACAATGCAATTCGATATAGCATAGCACATTGCACAATCAATTCAGGCAAAAGTTCCAAGCCTCACACAATGAAGACCAGTGAGATGTATTACATCTTGCAAGGAGAAGGAATTATGCATATAGATTCAGAGAAAAGACAAGTGAATCAAAATGACCTAATTTTTGTTCCACCAATGTCAAAACAATACTTGGAAAATAATGGAAAAATGGATCTTGTAGTATTGTGTGTAGTAGATCCTGCATGGAGACAAGAAGACGAGATCTTAGAATAGGTCATGTTTTTATCATATCGTATCTAAATAGAATCGATGAACTCTAGTCAAGCGTATAAAACATTGCAATTACAAACCGGTGCAAATTTTGATGAAGTAAAATACGCTTACCGAAAATTGGCGCTCCAATATCACCCAGACAAAAATAAAAATGAAGAAAGTGAGAAAAGATTCAAGATAATTACTGAAGCATATCATTTTTTGAAAAATCAAAATAAACATACTGTACATCAAAAACCTCAAAAGACTCAAGAAAAATCAGATTATACACAAACTAGTAAGAGATTCTACAAGAGAACGAAATGGGGAAAGGATGGACAAAATGAAACACCTGAAGCAGACTGGGGAAAATACACAAAAGAATTTGAAGCAAATGAGGAGTGGTGGAAAAGATATGAAAAAGAATTTTGGGAAAAATATGAAAAAACGGTCAATGAGCAAACAACAAAAGAGCCACGTGAAGATAGAGGATTTACAAAAAAACGTAAGGAGTTAGATTTAGGAGTTAAGGTGGACGAGAGTTTATGCATCGGATGTTGCAGTTGTGAAATGATTGCACCAGAAGTTTTTACTATAGATAAGAATACAAAATCAAATCCTAAATCACGAGTTTACAACAAGAAGGGAGCAAAGAATCAGAAAATAATCAATGCAGCAGAGACTTGCCCTACTAAAGCAATAATTGTCGACGATTTAGAAGAAAATCAGAGAATTTATCCCTACTAATCAGCCTTTAATTGATTGCATAAAGAGTCAATTTCAGAATCAGATAATTCAATTTTATCAGTAAACATGGAATGCACAGGACCTGCAGAGTCACTATTACTACGAGGAATAAGATGTACATGTACGTGAGGAACTTCCTGACCGCTATCCTTTCCATTATGAATTGCCACAAGAGTTGATCCTTGAAGTGAATCAACTTTAGGAATCATTTTATGCACTGTGTTAAACAATTTTTCATTTATTTCAGATGGTAAATCCTGAATTTTTGCATAATGTTGTTTTGGAATTACCAAAGTGTGACCTTTTGCAACAGGAAATGCGTCAAGGAAGGCAATTGTATCTTCATCCTCATACAAAATTTTTGCAGGTATTTCTTTTGAGATGATTTTACAAAAGATGCAATCCATATCATTCACCAGGATTTACAATTGTTGCCCAAGGTAATCCATGTTCATAAGTTATTGTTACTTTAGTGCCTTCTTTAAGATTACAGTTTTCGATGGTTTTTGGTATTTTATCAGATGTATCAACATAGCAATTTCCATCAGCGGATCTGAAAATTTCAACTTCTTCAGTCACATCTTCTCGAATAAAGTTCCAAAATGGAAAAACAAGAGTGCTAAGAACTATTCCAGCAACTGCAAGAGAACCCAAAAACACTATTGCATATTTTTGACCATCAGATAATTCCAATATTTAGTAAGAAAAATTTTCCATTAATAATTTTACCACATGCCACCTTGTTCAACACCGCCCTTGGTGCTGAATTCTGGCTTTTTCTCAGGGACGTTTCCATGTGCTTTTTTCATGTGGCGTTCTAGTCTTTCAGGTTGATGTAATTCTAAACCACATTCTTTACATTTGGTTTCAGTTTTGTTTTTTTCTTTTTTCTTACCAAATAATCCCATATTGGTAATTCAAACTAGATTGATATAATGGTTTTTCAAAGATGGTTCGTGTCAGTAAAAAATATCACCGTTTTAGGATCAGGGGTCATGGGACATGGAATTGCACAAGTCTCAGCCACAGCAGGATATAATGTCGTACTACGGGACATCAAACAAGAGTTTCTCGACAAGGCAATGGAGAAAATAAGATGGAGTTTAGATAAACTAGTCACAAAAGAGAAGATTTCAAAAGAAGAAGGAGATGCAATTTTTTCAAGAATTACACCTATTGTTGACTTGAATGATGCAGTAAAAGATGCAGAATTAGTGATAGAAGTTGTTCCAGAAATAATGGATTTGAAAAAACAGGTCTATGCAGAATTAGACAAGGCAGCTAAACCAGAAGTAGTCTTTGCATCAAATACCAGCACATTACCAATTACAGAAATTGCAAATACTACATCACGTCCTGACAAATTTATTGGAATTCATTTTTTCAATCCACCACAACTAATGAAGCTTGTAGAAGTCATTCCAGGAGAAAAGACATCACAAGAAATTACAGAGATGACTCAAGAATTTGTAAAATCAGTAAACAAACAGGCAGTGTTATGTAGAAAAGATGTTCCAGGATTTATCATTAATAGATTATTCATTCCAATGGTTCATGAAGCATGTTATCTACAAGATAGAACAGGAGCAACATTAGAAGAGATAGATTCTGCAGTGAAATTCAAACTTGGATTTCCAATGGGGATTTTTGAATTAGCTGATTTTACAGGCATGGATGTAATTCACAAGGCAACAGTAGAAATGCATCTGCGAGACAAGAAAGTAATCAATCCACACAGTACAGTTGAGAAAATGTTTGATGAGAAAAAACTTGGTCAGAAATCTGGAGAAGGGTATTACAAATATTCAGATGACAAATATGAAAGAGTTGAATTATCTGAAGAATTAGCAGAGAAGTGCAATCCAATACAACTGGTTGCAAACATACTGAACAATGCTGCATGGTTAATTACAAATGGTGCAAGCGATATAGAAGAGATTGAAAAGGCATGTAAGCTTGGATTAGGCCTAAGAAAACCATTATTTGAAACAGCAAAAGAAATTGGTATTAAAAATATTGTAGATGAGTTAAACAAATTAGCAGAAGAATATGGTGAATTTTACAAACCAGACCCACTGCTAGAATCTATGAGTTAATCTGGTCTAAGATATAGTTAACAGCATCTTTTGGAGAATCAAATCCAACAATTTTCACATTTTCACGATGATCTAGAAATTGATCAGAATATTTTGTTGCCATACCTCCAGAGTTTTTGACAGTAGCGATTGGTTTTTTGTACATGTATGCAGCACAGATTTCAGATAGTGTGCCAGAACCACCACCCACTACAACAACGCCATCTGCAGATAATGCATTTAGAAAGTCTCTAGACAGTCCCATTCCAGAAGGAATTACTATATCACAAAATTCATTTGCAAGAGATGAATCATCTTGAGGGATAATTCCTATTGTCAATCCTCCTGCATCTTTTGCACCATGTGATGCAGCCTTCATGACACCACCCAAACCTCCAGTAATTAATACAGAATTAGACTGTGCAATTTCTTTTCCTGCATCATATGCAATTTTTTCAAGTTCAGGAGTACAGCCATTGTCATTATTTCCAATAACTAAGATCTGTCTCATTTTTGCCATGACATAAGATCACATGCACATAATATAACTGAAAAAACAAAGAAAGGGTTATAAAAAAAGAGAAATGAATCTGAATATGGAAAAACGTTCAATGCCAGTATGCTTTACTACAGAGCAATACAAAAAGATCGAAGAAATTGCCAAGAAAAAAGGCATGCTAAATTCTAGTCAAGGTTTAGAGAAACTACTATCAGAACTCTAAATCAAAAAATTCTTTTTCTAATTTTATAATTTAATTAGATCTTTATTTCAGCAATATTATGGGATTATTTGACAGAAAACCTGCCATCTGTACAGTATGTAACAAAGAAACCAAGCACAAACACAAGGCAAAAAAAGAATGGTATGTAGAATCACCACTTTGTGGGGAATGTTACATGGACAAAATGAAGGAATCATACGATTCAAACATCAAATCAAAATGTGCAGTATGTGGAGTTCAAAAAAAGATTACAGATTTGTGGGAACCAAGATGGCAATGGGACATGAAAGGATTACTCTGTAAAACATGCTTTGACAACAAAGAAGGGGATTTTAAAACAAAAAAAGAATTCTGCTCAATTTGTAATAAGAAAATGGGATTCATTAGATACAACCCAAAACCAGATTGGAAGGTAAAAGGTCAGCTATGCAGAACATGCTGGGATGAACAAAAGGCAAAAAATAGTTGAAATGAGATTTTTTAAAAAAATACCCTGTGAAAAATGTGATTTAGAGTTTAAAACGCAAGAAGAATTAATGCAACATTTGCAAATTACGCATTACAAAGATTTACCATACGATTGTAAAGAATGTGGAGAAAATTTTTCAAACATGGAAGATATGAGAACACATCTACAAAGAAAACACAGTTACAAAAAAGACAGAGATTAGATTGCGTTAACGTTTTTTACAAGACCAGGACGTTTTTTGGTAAATACTCTAAATCCACAAATACATTTGATTTCAGGAAGTCTTGCTAGTTCCTCTAATGCAGTCTCATGGCCACATCTCATACATTTGTAGAAAACATCAAATTTTTCTTCAGAAAATGATTCTTCAAAATTCTCTTCAGACATGTCAGCTAATCACAATCCCCATAATAAAAGGCTAAGTTATTTTAGAGATAACTCAATGTAGACGTCATCAGGGATTTTCAGACGCATTAATTGTCTGATTGCTTTATCATCAGCATTAAGATCAATGATTCGTCTATGCATTCTCATCTCCCATTTTTCATAAGTTTCAGTTCCATTTCCACATGGAGATTTGCGTGTGACTACATTGAGACGTTTAACAGGTAGTGGGGTTGGACCTTTTACTTTAACACCAGTTTTTTTTCCAATTCCCATAATTTCATCACATACACCACCTAGTTTCAAAAGACTGGTACTAGTTAGTTTAATGCGAGCGTTTTGAGCCATGATGACTCTCTCTAAGGTGTGTGTGCTTCAGTAATTTCTTTTACAACACCGGCAGCGATTGTTGCACCCATATCTCTGAGTGCAAATCTACCCATCTCAGGGAATTCCTGGAAGGTTTCAATTGGTGTTGGTCTTACTGGTCTAATCTTAACAATAGCAGAATCTCCAACTTTTAAGAACTTTGGATTTTCTTCATCCATTGCACCAGTTTGTGGGTTAATCTTTGCAACAAATTCAGTAATTGTTGCTGCAACTTGTGCTGTGTGAGCATGCATTACAGGAGTATAACCTGGTGCGATTGCTGTTGGGTGATGAATAACGATAATTTGTGCTTTGAATTCTTTTGCAACTGCTGGTGGTGCATCAGGAGTTCCTAATACATCTCCACGTTTGATGTCTTTCTTTTCAATTCCTCTCAAGTTGAAACCAATGTTATCACCTGCTTCAGCACTTGGAAGTTCTGCATGGTGAGATTCAATTGATTTGATTTCACCTTGTGCACCAGATGGCATTACAACTATTTTTTGACCTGGTTTCATTTCACCAGTCTCAACACGTCCTACTGGGACGGTTCCTACACCAGTGATTGAGTATACATCTTGAATTGGAAGACGTAGTGGTTTACCGGTTGGTTTTTCAGGAGCAGTAAAGTCATCAAATGCTTCTAAGAGGGTTTTACCAGTATACCAAGACATATTTTCAGATTTTTTAACTAAGTTGTCACCTTTCCATCCAGATACTGGGATGAATGGTACTTGGTCGACTTTGTAACCACAAGATTTTACAAGTCCTTGTCCTTTCTCAACTGCTGCTTTGTAAGCATCTTCTGAGAAGTTACTGTCGTCCATTTTGTTAATTGCTACGATGATTTGACCTACACCGAGTGTTTTTAGCAAGAATGCGTGTTCACGTGCTTGTCCACCTGGAGCAATTGCAGTGTCAGTTTCACCTGGTTTTGCAGACAAAACAAGAACTGCACAGTCTGCTTCAGAAGCACCTGTAATCATGTTTTTGATAAAGTCTCTGTGTCCAGGAGCATCGATTAATGTATAATTAAATTTTGGAGTTTCGAATTTTTGGAAAGCAAGGTCAATAGTAATACCTCTTTCTCTCTCATCTTTGATGTTATCCATAACCCAAGCATACTTGAAAGTATCACCCTTTCCAGTTTTCTCAGATTCAGCAGCATGAGCATCAATTGTTCTTTGATCAACTACACCTAGATCCATCAAAAAGTGACCCATTGTTGTGGACTTACCATTATCAATGTGTCCTGTGATAATCATGTTCAGGTGTGGTTTGTCTGCCATAGAAAATTCGTATTAAATGGTCTTTATAATCATTTTGATTTTTTCCATTTTTTTGTATCTTTTTTTGAAATTTTTAGATCAAAGAAATTTTGGCAATTTAGCATATAGTATAAATCAAAGAAGAAAAAATCGTTAGTATGAAAATCACAGTATCTGTAATCAAAGCAGATGTTGGAGGTATTGGTGGACATACCAGACCAAGTGACAACTTGATTCAGGCTGTAAGAGATACAGTGAATGCTTCATCAGATTTGCTGATTGATCATTACATCGGGTACTGTGGAGATGATGTTCATATTGTAATGAGTCATACTCATGGAGTAGATAATGAAAAAATTCACAAGTTAGCATGGGATGCATTTGAAGCTGGTACCGCAGTTGCAAAAAAAGAAGGATTGTATGGAGCAGGTCAGGATTTACTAAAAGATTCATTTTCAGGAAATGTTAAAGGAATGGGACCAGGAGTTGCAGAATTAGAATTTGAAGAAAGACCAAACGAAGCATTCACAGTTTTTGCTGCAGATAAAACAGAACCAGGATGTTTCAACTATCCAATGTACAGATTATTTGTTGATGCACTAAGCAATACAGGATTAATTGTAAACAAATCACTTGCAAAAGGCGTAGACTTTCACATCATGGATGTAGAAGATGCTACAATTGCAAAATTATCATTGTGGGAAGATAAGCCAGCATTAGAGGCTGCATTGATGTATCCAGGAAGATATGTCATCTCATCAATTACAACAAAAGATGGAGAACCAATAATGGATGCATCAACTGATAGATTACATAACATTGCAGGAACATATGTTGGTAAAGATGATCCAGTATGTATTGTAAGAACACAAAAAATGTTCCCAGCAACAGAAGAAGCAGGAAGTGTATTCAACAATCCGCACTATGTAGCAGGAAACACAAGAGGTAGTCACAACATGCCATTAATGCCAGTAAAGTTAAACTCTGCAGCAACAATTAACTTCTGCATTCCAATTGTAGAGTCATTAGTATTCAGTATGCACGATGGAAAGTTTACAGGACCATTTGATGGATTTTCAACACCAGACTGGGATTACATTAGAGAACAAGCAACTAAAAAAGCAATTGCAATTAGAAGTCAAGGATTCATTCATCCAGCAACATTAGTTCCAGATGAATTAGAATATGCAGAAGGATACAAAGACGTGATGAAAGTACTAAAAGAAAAAATGGTTCCAATGGATTCAAAATCCGACACAAGCGAAAGAAAAGAAAATTACGAAGATCCAGACTAAAGATCTAAGATATTTTAAGCAAAGATTAAATCAATTGTCATCTTATAGGATGTATGATTTCAAAGTATGAATTTCAATTCTCATTTTTATCTCAAAGCGTAGTCAAGATTGCAATGACTGTTGCAGCAGTATTGACATTTTCACATATCGTAGTTCAATTATTTGGACAAACAATTCCAGACCTCTTTTGGCCAGTATTCAAAGACATAGGAGCAGGATTTATCATCGTCACTGCATTTGCATTTGCAGTTGCATGGTTCCTTAAAGCAAGACCACATAACAGACCAAAGCATTACAGTATAGTTGTATTTGATGTAGATGGAAAAGAAACAACCCTACCTGGGCTAAGAACAGATTTTAGAAATCACGATGTTGCATGGAGTTTCATGAAACAATACAAGGAATCATACCCATTGTATAACTTCGCATTAGTCTCAGATTTGAAAAAAAATCGAAAAAAAGTTATGTTCAGATACATCTAGAACAAAGCATTAATCAAATAAAAGAACTATTTTACAATATTACATGAAATTTTCAATTATTTCAGATGCATTGCAAAAGATGGAGGAAACAAGTAAGCGTTTAGAACTTACAGATATTCTTGTAAAGTTGATAAAAGAGATTCCAGATGATGTCATCTCAAAAACAATTTATCTTATTCAAGGAAAATTAAGACCAAATTTTGAAGGAGTTGAATTAGGAATTGCAGAAAAATTAGTGATGAGAGCAATGTCAAAATCATCAGGAATACCTTTGAAAAATATCGAACAAGATTATAACAAAGGAGGAGATCTTGGCCAGACAGCAGAGAATATTTTACGAGAAAAAATTCAAACAACTTTTACATCAGAGACAATAACGTTAGAGAAAGTTTACGAGACATTATTCAAAATTGCAAAATTAGAAGGAAAAGGCTCACAAGAAATGAAGATGAGATATGTTTCAAGCATGTTAAATGATGCAACTCCACAAGAAGCAAAATTTATTCTAAAAATTTTGCTAGGCACATTGCGTCTAGGAATTGCAGAGAATACTGTAATGGATGCACTTGCAATTGCATTTACAGGAAAAAAAGAAAATAGAGAAGTAATTGAAAATGCATATAATGTTTCAAGTGATTTAGGAAAAGTTGCAGAAGTTCTTTCAGTTGATGGAATAGAGCAAATTAAGAGATTTCAGATAAAATTATTCAGTCCGATTAGACCAATGTTAGCAGACAGAATTAAAAGTGAAGAAGATACTGTGAAGAAATTTCAAGAAGAGTTTGCTGCAGAGTTCAAACTAGATGGAGAACGTGCACAGATTCATAAGCAGAAAGATAGAATAATGATTTTTTCAAGAAGTTTAGAAAACATTACATCATATTATCCAGATATTGTTGAGAAAATTTCAGAGAGGATTGTAGCAGAGAATGTAATTTTGGAAGCAGAAGTAGTTGCAATGAATTCTAATTCAGGGGATTTTTTACCATTTCAGGAATTAATGCATAGAAGACGAAAATATGAAATTGATGAAGCAGTTACAAAATATCCTATCACAGTTAATTTCTTTGACATACTTTTTTCTGATGAGAAAAATTGCATGGATATGAAATATTTAGAAAGACGGAAATTGTTAGAGAAAATCATTAAACAAGATAATTTTGCAAGATTAATTCCAATGTCAGTGATAGAAAGTGAAGAACAAATTCTGGAAGTTTTGGAGAATTCAATTAATTCCGGATGTGAGGGGTTGATGTTGAAACATCTTGATTCAACATATAGAGCAGGAATAAGAGGAAGTAATTGGCTTAAACTAAAAAGAGAATATCAAAATGAGTTAGGAGATAGTTTAGATTTAGTCGTAGTTGGTGCATTTTTTGGAAAAGGTAGACGAACTGGCAAGTACGGGACACTTTTGCTTGCAACATATAATGACGAAGAAGATACTTTTCCAAGTATTTGCAAAGTGGGAACAGGTTTTACAGATGAAAGTTTGGATCAATTATACCAAATTTTATCACCAAAAGTAACACTGAAGAAAAATCCAAGAATTGTAAGTGAAATGGAAGCAGACGTATGGTTTGAACCAGAATTGGTTATAGAAATAGTTGCATCAGAGATCACACAAAGTCCAATCCATAAAACAGCATTAGACAAAATTAAAGAAAATGCAGGACTAGCTTTAAGATTTCCAAAATTTACAGGAAAGATTAGAACCGAGAAAAATTCCGAAGATGCATCTACAGATGAAGAAGTAATAGCATTATTCAAAGTCCAAAAAAAGACTTCAAATCAAGACTAGTTTAAATTGAAATTAACCAAGCCTTAATATTCAGTCTGAATAGTAATAAAATTCGTTATGTATAGTGGGGAATTAGAAGTACAAGCAAAGCGAAAAGCAGTTGCTGTACTACAAGATGAGATTAATAGAATTTTAAACGCAGGAAGAAGCCTTTCCCAATTACCAGAATTAATAGTAAAAAAAGACAAAGCAGGAATCAAGGATGCAATGGAACAGATCACTTCTTTAGAAGAAGAAGTAGAAAGTTTACGTAGAAAAATTACCAGAGATGTAGCTGACGTAGGAGGTCTTATCCTCAATCGAGAGAATTTACTAAACACTGCATATACAATGGATGAAATTGCAGGATATATCACAGGAATTGCTTTCAAATTATCAAACATTAAAGCAACTACTCTAAAATCCTCAAAATTAGATAAGGATCTAACAGAATTAATCGAATTAGTTGTAGATGAAATTTACAAATTAAATGAAATTATTAGAAGTCTAAATTCAGATTCTGCAAAATCTATTGAATTAGCACAAGATACTCAAAAATTAGAAAGAGAAATCGATATCAAATATCGAAAAATGGTATTGAAAGCACTTGAGATTTCAACTACAAGTGAAATGCTATTGATGAAAGATACCATAGAAGGAATTGAAGAGATGGCAGACAAGTGTCAAGAAGTTTCAGATTCATTCATTCTTTTGGCATTGAGTTTATAATTTTGAAAACAGAATTACTAGAAAATCGTTTGATTGTATGGAATACAGATGATTCTAAAAAATTATTCAGTGAAGGGTATTATGGAAAGCCAATTGGAATTCCAAAACCAAAATTAAATGAAATCAATGTTCCATTAGTATTAGATTTGATTGAAGGGTATTATTTAATGACAAAATCTAAAATTCAGATTTACAAAAATAAAAAGAAAGTTACTTTAAAGAAAATGTTTCAAATATGCTTAGAACAACATCATAATTTTGAAAAAAAATTTCAAGTTTACAAAGATTTTCGAGATAAAGGATATGTTGTTAATCCAGGGATAAAATTTGGATGTGATTTTGCAGTTTATGAAAAAGGTCCAGGCATTGATCATGCTCCATTTTTAGTACAAGTGTACAATAGAAATGAAAACATGACGTCAACAGACATTGTGTTGGCAGGAAGATTGGCTACAAGTGTTAAAAAACAGTTTATTTTAGCTATACCAACTGGAAAAGAAAAAGTAGAGTATTTGGCGCTTGATTGGTGGAAAGCCTAGAAAGTTTTGATGTGGCCAGCTATTTTATCAAATATTTCAAATTGTTCTTTTGATACCTTGAAATCAAAGCTGTTTTTCCATTTACCATAAATTCTGACACCTTTTGTGGTAGGATCAATCGTGATGGTGGCATCGTCAACAGATTGTTGTGCAATGAGTTCGTTTAATACAGAATCATCATTTAGAGTATCTGCAATTTTGCCTCCTTGCCATTCAACTTTTGTTACTTTTTTTGAACGAAAATGTCCCGAAGTTGTTAAAACAGTTCTTGCAGTGTAATCAACAGGAACGTCAGTTTGTTTTCTTACAATGAAATGAGCTTGATAGCGGTCTTGTGCGCCCCAAGGAAGTGGATTTGGATCTTGCATATCTATCCCTTTTGAATTATCTGAATGACATCAATGTTTGTGCCATTGACATCAAGACAGCCCTTATTTGTAACCATTCGAGTAGTTTGTGAAAATACTCTACTGTAATAATCATCATGTTCAACATCATCAGTTGCAATTTCTTTAGGAGTAGAATCTATTGCGATCTCTTTTAGCATATCAGAAAATTTCTCAGGTTCTGATTTTATAACAAATGTTTCGGGTTCTGAGTCATGCATTAGCTATCTTCAAGACTACCCTCAAATAAACATAATTCTCTAGTGGTAAGCAATTAATATTGCAAATCAATCAAAATTTTTGTCAGATTGAAATTTGAAAATAAAGTTGTGCTAATCACAGGAAGTGGAACTGGTATAGGAATGACGGTGGCCAAGAAATTTGTGGGAGAGGGGGCTAGCGTGATCATTCTAGGAAGACGTAGAGAGCCACTCGAAGATACATCAAAAATGCTTGAAGAAATTATTAACGAAAAGAAGTCAAATGGATTTGTAAAAATATTCTCAGGAGTAGATGTGAGTGATGAAAATGCCGTTACAGAAATGTTTGAGACGCTAAAAAATGAGGGCGTAAACGTTGACGTAGTAGTAAATAATGCAGGAGTTTCAGGTCCTGTCACTTGCTTTTCACATGCACCATTAGACGATTTCAGAAGTACAGTAGACATTCACCTTACAGGAACATTTTGGACATCAGTTCAAGCACTAAAAGTTATGAAAGAAGGAGCAAAAATAATTACAATATCAACATTCTTTGCAGAAGAAAGACCACTTGAGCAAAGACCGTATAGATTCAGAGGACCATACACGGCATCACAAGGTGCAAAGAACAGATTAGTTGAAGCAATGTCTTGGGAACTAACTGAAAAAGGAATAGTGTCTATCGGAACAAATCCAGGACCAGTACATTCTGATAGAATTTACAAGACAGTATATCCAAAAGCAGCATCAGAATTCCTAAGAGTTAGTGGTTTTGAAGATTTAGCACCAGCAGAAGTCGAAGCGGCAAACAAAGAGATTGTAGGATTATTAGGAGAAGATGATGAGACAATTAAAAATGGAATTAAAGCTGCTGCAGAGAAATTAGGAAAAAAAGAAGAGACATTTACAAATTTGTTAAACAAGGTTCAAAGTATTGCAGAAAAGATTCAAAAGAATACATCAACAATGATTGCAGATCAACAATTCTTGTCACAAGATCAAGTGGCAACCACAGTGCTAACCCTTGCAGATGATGATCAGGCAAAAATTCTAAATGGAAAAATTATTCCGGGAGACAGAGTATTTTATCCAGTAAGATCACATATTACATCAATTCCCGAGACTGTAAAACAATTTGATTATTCATCAAAGATTGCCGTTTTAACAATTGATGCTACTGACGAAGAAGATGCAAAGAAAGCTGAAGAAATAGCCAACAATGTTCAAGCAAATGGTGGACAAGCAATTTGTTTTATTTCAGACAAATGTTCAAAAGAAATTCAAGAGTCATTAGGAAATAAATTCCATTCACATGTAATTGACTTTTCAAACAATGAAGAAATTACAAAATGGTTTAACACTGCAAAATCAAAAGGAGATATCGAGGTGTTTATTCACATTACAGGAAAAGTTCCATCAATTACAAAATTAACAGAATTGTCCAGAAGTGAATGGGACGAATTAACAAACAAATTCATTAACATTCCAGCTACGGTTAGTCAAAACGCAATGGGCGTTTTTGTACCTAACGGTTCAGAAGACCCACGACTTTTCAAGGATGCTAAAGGACGTATTGTTATAATTGGTCCAGACCTACCATATGGAAAAAAGATTGGAGGAAACGAGAGAGCAAAAATTGAGGTTTTCAGAGGCGCATTAAGACCATTTGCAACAACAATTAATCAAGAATTAAGTGACGTATTGAAATCAAATGTTAGAGCATTCCTAGTGTTAGCAGGAACCGTTGATGGAAAAGAACCAAACAATGCAAGAATTACAGATGCGGTTAACTATTTGATATCTGAAGATTCAAAATCAAGCGCAGAAGTAATTTTCTGTCCAGATGAATCAAGATAAAAGATGGAAAAATTTTCAACCTTAAAAATTGGAGATTCGTTTGTTTCTACCACAAGTATATCAAAAAAAGAATTAGACGAATATCTTGGTTTTTCCAGGATAAAAAATGCCATGTTTGAGATAGATTCAGGAAAAGATGATGACAGAGTGATTTCAGGAAGAGCAATAATTTCAAGAATGGAAGGAGAGTTTACAAGATTAAGGCAGATTTATGGAAATTATATTGTACTTTATGGAATAGATGGAGATTCAGAATGGAAAAATAGACAAACACGCTTTTTGAGACCGCTTTACACTGATCAAGTGATTCGGTTAAAATTTACAATTTCAGATAAGAGAGACATTGATGACGAATATGGTTTGATTAGTGTCGATTTTGAAGCTACTTTTGAAGATGGAGACTTGGTTCTAACATCAAAGAAAAATCTCTACAGAATTAAAAAAGAACCCCCATCGAATCGATAATTAATTTTACAGCAGCAGCTAAGAGAACAATAGTAACAAGAATCTTTAATTTTCGTTCTTTGATTTCCAAAGAGAGTCTGGCTCCAAGAATTCCTCCACAAAATGCACCAATTGCTAAGAAAAATGCCTGTAAGTAATCAGGATGACCTAATGCAGAGTGAACTAAAAGACCACTTAATGATGCAAACATCAAGATTAGCTGTGCAGTAGGCGCAGCTCTTCTCATTGGAATTCCGATTCCAATAACCATCAAGGGAACAAAGACAATCCCTCCTCCAATTCCAAATAAACTCGAGATGATTCCTGCAAAGAAACTTGCCCCTGCAGAGAAGATCATCATCAACGCGGTTTTGTTGTAAGGTTTTTCATCTACAGTTCGTTTAACAAAAATGTATACCGCAGATGCTATCAAAACAAACGCAAACAAGATTTGAAATGCAGATGGAGTCATAACATCAGATACAAAAGCACCTAGAATCGTACCAGGAATGCACATCAAACCAAGTTTTATTCCAATTCCAAATTCAACACGTTTCTGACGTGCATAAGATATAGTTGATGCAACAGAGTTACTAAATGCCGCAAAAAGACTATTACTTGCTGCCAAGGCAGGAGGAAATCCGGCAAAAGTCATTGCAGGTACTGCAATTATTCCGCCGCCAAGCCCAACAATAGAACCTAATACGCCGGCTGCAAATCCTAATGGTATTAACCACAAATTCTCGTACATTGTAAGTTAGGACAGAAGATCATGAGGTATATTAGATTTTAGAAAAAAAATTTAACTGTAATGACAACGTATTGGTACCATGTCTCAGGCATTTGTTTTGATAAATTGTGAATTAGGCTCAGAAGAGAAGATTATCGAAGAATTAAAGACACTTTCAGATGTAAAAAGTGTGCAAGGAACATTTGGAGCATATGACATCATTGTCGAGATAGCATCAGAATCAGTTGAGCAAATTAGAGAGACAATTACCTGGAAAATTCGTAAAATTGAGAAAATCCGTTCTACATTAACACTTACAAAAGTTGAAGGTCAAGGAGAATAATCTTATACAGTAGATATGTAGAACACTACGCTAACGTTAGTTGTTATCTCTTCATCACCAGACATTATTGGGGCAGATTTCATAGATGCTTCCATGGCCATTCCATCAAATGAAGATCTCATAGGACTATCATAGTAAGGCATTACATTGTCATGGATTATTACAGATTTTACTCCAACAATTTTTTGTTTTAATGGAACCAGCGCTTTTTCTGCTTTTTGTGTTGCATCAGTAATTGCATTAGCAATTAGATCATCACTAATTTTTTGAGATTTTTCAGGGGATAATTGAAATGATATATTGTCAACTCGATTTGCACCCGATGATACAGCTGCATCAATAATGTTTCCAGCTGAATCAATCTTTTCAGTTTGAATGGAAAGAATGTTTGATACACGATAACCAATTAGAATTTGTTGATAGTTTCCGTTAGAGTCTTTAATACTGTCATACAAAGGATAGATTCTAAAGTTCGATGTTTGTATATCGTCTTCAGATATTCCAGAACTTGTTAATGAAGAGATTACAGCGTTTAGTGAGTTAGAATTTTTAGATAAGGATTCATTTGCAGTTTTTGCTTCAGATTCAACTCCAAGAACTACAATCAGAGTGTCAGGCTCTGAAGATGCAGTTGCACTTCCTGTAACAGAAATAGTCTGTTCAGAAGGATCATACTTTTCCAACCAATGAGTAATCAGTTCTTCAGAAACTTCATAGTCAACTTCTTGAGATTCCACTTGATTTTCAATTTGTGTGAGAGTTACAGCAAAGGCTAAAACAAATACAACACCAACTATGACAGCGATGTTTATACGATTATCCATACTGATTATCAAAAGAAATAGTATAAAAATTCACAAGTCAGATAGTGGTTAGAAATGAAAGATATACCATTACTTGATCCAGTAACAGAATTAAAGAAATTATTTGATGCTAAAAAATTTGATGCAGTAATTGAATTTTGTCAGAAATTACTGGTAAAAGACCCAAATGACCTAATTGCACTTCATAATCTAAGCACAGCGTACTATATTGTAGGCGCATATGAAGATTCAATAAAATGTTGTGATAAAGCATTAGAAAAAGACCCAAATGAAGAACATGCTGTAAAAAATAAAATGCTTGCATTAGAAAAGTTAGAGATGCATGATCAAGTGTTAGAATGCTGTGAAATCCTATTATCAAAAAATGATAAAGATGTGGATGCGTTAGTTACAAAAGGAATTGCATTAAATAAAACAGGAAAACATGAGGATGCGTTAACATTGTACGACTTGGCACTGGAACTAGACAAAACAAACGTAGATGCTTTAATGAATATGGCTGTAACTTTAAGTTATTTGGGAAGATATCAGGATTCTATTCCATATTACGATACGGTGCAACAAATTATGCCAGACTTTTCTAGAGCAGCAGTTGAAAAATCAGAAGCTTTTAAGGAACTTGGAAGAGATGATGACGCATTCTTAGCAGCACAAGGTGTACGATTAGAAGACGCTGAAAAAATAAAACAAGATGCAAGAAAAAACAAGTATTCAGTTCAACATGCATTTCTTTTAAAGCGATATAATAATACTAAAGAAAACAGGTAATTACATTTTTTCAGGTGCATCAATACCAAGTAAACCTAGAGAAGATTTCAGAGTTTTTTGGAATGATACAACCAAACACAGTCTAGCATTTAGTATTTCAGGTGTTTCAGATTTTAGTACTTTAACATGTTCATAAAATGAAGAGAAAGTTACTGCCAGATCATAAGAATATTTTGCAATTACTTTGGGTGACAAATTTTTAACTGAATCATTAATTTGGACATCAAACATTGCAATTTTTTTAATAAGATTTTTTTCATATTCAGAAGAAAGTAATTCAAATCCAGAGTCAAAATTTGGTTTGGTTTCTGCTTTTTCAAGAATTCGTGATGCACGTGCATAAGAATATTGAATATAACTACAAGTGTCACCTTCTAAACGAAGTGAGTTTTTTAGATCAAAAGTAATTATTTTGTCCAGATCAGGTTTTATCATTTCATAACGAATTGTTCCAACAGCTACAGTTTTAGCAATTTTGTTTAATTCATTTTCAGATAAATCCTCATTACGACTTTTAGATTCATCATAAACACGTTTTGTGAGATTTTCAAGTACCGTGTCAGCATTAACATACAAGCCTTTTCGGCCGGACATTTGTGCAGATTCTCCTTCGCTAGAAAGACCTAATGATGTTACAGTATCTGAACTAAGAGTAACAGATTCATAGCCAAGATGAGTGTAAGCACCTTCTTCTTTAAATTTAGCCATTAAGCCAGATACGATTTTTTGTAAACGAATTTGCCGATTATCAATAACAGTGATAACTTTGTTTCCAGAGAAATGCAGTTTATCATCATGATCAGAAATCTCATCAAGAGTAGTTTCATAGAGAGTTTGGGAATTTTTTTGAGTCGAATGTATTTTGTAAGAGAATGGATCATCTACCAATCCAAGTTTCCATGCAGCATAAGGAATATCTTTTGCAATGTAAGTTGCAACCCCATTACTTCGAACCAATATTTTATCATCTTCGCCTTCCGCAGGAATTACCCAACAACCTGCATTATCACCAGATTCTTCAAATTTTATTTGATTATCAGATTTTAATTTCTCAAAAATTTTTTCCCAAAGTTTTGAATGAATGATTTGAGATTCAAAATTCAGACAGTCATAAAAAACCCCTAGATTCCAAACTGTTTTTAATTGCTCATCCAATACTCTTCGAGTAATTGTTTGTGCCATTTTTGATATTTCACTAGAACTATCTTCAATTTGTTTTAGAATTTCATGTCTTTTTTCTTCTAACTTTTTATCGGTTTCATATTTTTCAGTAGTTTTTACATATACGGTATCACCACAATAATGATCAAATTTTTCATTGTTTGGTGGTTCCTGTGAAAAACCCAATTCAGTAAAACCAACAATAATGTCAGCAACTTGCAGACCAGAATCATCTACATAGTTTAGTACATTTACGTCAAAATTTCCTTTTCGTAGTATTCTAGATACGATGTCACCCAAAATCACATTTCTGATATGACCAACATGTAACGCCTTGTTTGGATTTACTGATGTGTGTTCAACCACAACTTTTTCATTGTTACCAATATCAAGAGAGCCATAATTTTCTTCAAGTGATGAAGAAATAACAATTTCATTAAATTTTTCATAATCTATACTAAAATTGAGATATCCGCTAGGATGAGATTCAACATTTTTTATTTCAGGCAAGTCATCAAAATTATACAAATCAGAAAGTTCGCGAGATATGTCTTGGGGACTTTTCTTGAGTTGTTTTGAGAGTAGAAATGAGACATTACATGTTATGTCACCAAATCCAGGCTTTGCAGATTCAACTGAGAATGATACAGGTTCTAGATTCTGAGAGTCTAAAATTTTAGCTGTTTTTTTTCGTATATTTTCTAGTAATTCAAGAAAAACCATACAATTAGAATTCGGATTTAATCATATCTAAGCCTTCCAATACACCTTCACCCGAATTTTTTGTAGTGACAATCTTAGCTATTTGCTTTAATTCAGGAATGGAGTTATTTACAGCAATGTTGTTTTTAACGGTTTGAAATAAAGGAACGTCAGTTTCACTGTCACCTAATGCAATAGTATCTTCTACATCAACATTGAGCATTTCAAGTGCCTTCAGCAATCCAGTTCCTTTATCAACACCGGCAGTATTGATATGATACGCATATCCACTATCAAAAAGGCCTACATTGAATCCATTTTCATTTAATAATTTTTGAGCATTCTTTATGTCAAAGGTTCTATCCAAAACAACTTCAGTGAGTCTTGGAAAAACAGGTTTTTCTTTAATTGAAGCATCAACATTTTCTTTTAAAAATGAAAATGCATCTTCACATTCTTTTTTGTTTCCAATCATCTTATGAGTCATCACATCACCATGAGTGATACAACCACCGTTTTCACCAACGCCAAGTAAAGTTAATCCACCAAATATTGAGAGAAGGTATGCTTCAATTGAAGAACGACCAGTTACAAAGATTACATGATGTCCATTATTTTTTAAATTTCTTAATTTTTCTAATGCCTGAAGATGAATTTTACCAAAACCATTCAATGTGATTGTTCCATCAATATCAACTGCCAGAACTTTTTTCTTCAATGATCTTTCGTTTTTCATACCATTAATGAGTAATGCGTTAAGAAACCTTTCATAATGGCAAATTTTTTACTAATTGAGTAGAATGGGAATTCCTGAAAAAATCAAAGCTATTCAAGATGAGATACTTAGAACTCAATTAAACAAAGCTACTGAACATCACATAGGATTACTAAAGGCAAAGATTGCAAAATTAAAGAGAGAGCAAGAAGCCGACCAAGTTAAAAAAAGTGCCAAAAAGCAAGATGGATTTGACGTAAAACGGACGGGAGATGCTACAGTAGTTTTTATCGGATTGCCAAGTGTGGGTAAATCTACATTATTGAATAGGTTAACAGGCTCAAAATCAGCTGTGGGTGCATTTCAATTTACCACACTTACAGTAGTTCCAGGAGTTATGAATTATAGAGGAGCGAGAATTCAAGTTTTAGATTTACCAGGGATTATCAAAGGTGCATCAACTGGAAAAGGTCTTGGGAAAAGAATTCTTTCAGTTGCAAGAAGTGCAGACATAGTACTATTAGTATTAGATGTTTTTCAACCATATCACGAAGATGTTTTAGTAAATGAATTAGGGAATATAGGAATAAGATTGAATCAAACCCCCCCAGATATTGTAATTGAAAAATCAACTACAGGAGGAATTGCAGTGGCTCAACAAGTGAAATTAAAAAAAATGTCAGAAAAATTATTGAAAGAGATTCTTAATGTGTATGGATATACTAGTGCACGAGTTGTAATTAGAGAGGATATAGAAGCAGAACAGCTTGTAGATTTCATAAATGGGAATAAAACATATGCAAAAGGAATCACTATTTTAAATAAAATTGACCTGGTAGATGATGCATTTGTAAAGAAAGTTTCAAAAAAATTAAAGACAGATTTTATTCCCACTTCAGCAGATTCAAATAAAAATATCAATGAATTAAAAGAACGAATTTACAATGAATTAGAATTTATTAGAATTTATCTTAGGCCAAAAGGCGGAGAAACTGATTTTAAAGAACCGTTAATCGTTAGAAAAGGCAACACAGTCATGGATGTCTGTAACAAACTTCATAGGAATTTGAAAAAGGATTTTAGGTTTGGATTGGTATGGGGAAAGAGTGTAAAATTTGGAGGACAACGAGTCGGATTAAATCACGTTCTGATTGATGAAGATGTTTTAACAATCATTAAACGCAAGTAGATATGCCCATACCAAGAAAATTTTATGAAAGAGATACAGTAATTGTAGCAAAAGAATTAGTTGGTAAAAAAATTATTCGAGTAGATAACAAAACCACATTTTCAGGCATAATTACTGAAACAGAAGCATATAGAGCATCAGATGATCCAGCAAGCCATGCATTTAACAAAATAACAAAAAGAAATCATGGAATGTTTGATGTAGTGGGAAAATCGTATGTGTATTTTACATATGGAATGTACAATTGTCTGAATGTAGTTGCAAGAAGTAAAAAGTTTGAAGCAGGTGCAGTTTTGATTAGAGGAGTGCATCCAATTGACGGAGTAAAAAAAATGGAAGAAAATAGAAAAACAGACAAATTTTCAAATCTCACAAACGGTCCAGGGAAACTTACTCAGGCATTCAATATTACAGTAAAAGATTATGGAATAGATATGACAAAAAAATCAAAATTATACATTACGACAGGAATTTCTCCAAGAAAAATAAACTCAAAATCTAGAATAGGTATAACAAAAGCTATTGATAAAAAATGGAATTTTAGTATTAACCCAAAAGATTACTTTTGATCTTCATCGTCATCTTCTACGGTCCAAGGTAAAATATTTCCAAGGATGCGATTCCAATCCATTCGCAATAACAACACCACAACGCTAGTCATGGCAACTCCAAAAATAACAATTCCAAGAATTATTGGAGTAGGATCTTCCAAATCTTCAGGTTCAGAAACACCAAACATTTCAAAGATAGGTTCAACTACAGGGCCGCTAAGATAATGAGATAAAATCACAATCACATAACATAATACAATTTTTCCTGTCAAAGTTGCGATAAAGAATCTAAGAGGGTTGTATTTTGCCAGTCCAAGTGGAACATATACTAAATCATCGGGCATTGGCGTAGCTGCTGCAAAAAATGCTGCACCTGCACCATATTTTTTTACTAATTTTTGAAAAGGTTTCATTCGTTTTTTTGTTTTTTCAGAAATGATTCTTCTTCCACCATAACTAATAGCAAAAATGATTTGTTTTGCAACTGTAGACGTGATAGCAGCAATTAATGCTAAAATGTGAATATTGAATTGATCACCTACAGACATTGTGATTAACAATATGAAAGATGGAATTGGAACAAATGGAATTAATGAGCCAAAGAAACTAACTAGCGCTAAACCAAGATAACCAACCTCTGAAGAAAAAAATGGAAGAAAATCCCAAATATCCAATAGATAACGAGATCCTCGACTGTATATAAAAAAAGTGAATTTGATTAATCATTAAAATATTCGAAAATGAGGTATTAAGTGAATGACTGAAAATGAAAATTATGAGATTGCAGATTTAATATCAAAAATTAGTCCATACATAAGATTCATAGGCGTTATTGGAAAAACAGGAGAACTTCTAGCATATTACCGAAGAGAGGATTTAGCACCATTACTTGATCAAAAAAAGACACAATATCAATTTGCACAAATTGCAATAAAAACAGAACTTGAAGAGCAGTTTGATGATCAATTAGGAGATACAGAATTTGTATGGGAAGAAAGAACTAAGGTTCAGACAATTGCATTTACAATCTCTTCAAAACGTATTTGGATTACAATCGATAGAAATGTAATTCGTTCAGAGATGCTCAGAATTATTGATGCGTGTTTGCCAATAGTGAAACGTTATTCATAAAGCCAACATAAAACATAACCACTTTTTGTCTTTATTTTAGGAGGATCTTTTTTACATTTCTCCATTGCTTCAGGACATCTATCATAAAACCTACATCCCTCAGATGGATTCACTAAATTTGGAGGAATACCAGGAATGTATTTTGGTTTACTTTCTTTAGACAAAACAGGAATGGATTCCAATAGTCCTTTTGTGTATGGATGTTTTGGTTCAAGGAAAATGTCTTTAGAGTCACCAAACTCGACCATTCGTCCTCCATACATAATTCCAATTTTTTCTGCAACCTCAGATAGTACAGCCAAATCATGAGAGATTATCATGAATGAGTGACCGTCTTTTTTCAATTGTTTGAATAAATTAACAATTTGGGCTTGAATTAAAACATCAAGAGCAGTAGTAGGTTCATCTGCAATTACAAATTTAGGTTTCAAAATTAGTGCCATTGCAATTACAACACGTTGTTTCATGCCTCCACTCAATTCATGGGGGAATTTTTTCAATACAGATTCGTCAAGGTTTACAGATGCAAGAGAGTCAAGAATTAGTTTCTTAGAGTCACCCCGAAAGTCATGTTGTGATAAAACCTCTTCAAATTGATGTTCAATAGAAAATACAGGATCAAGAGAATTCATTGCACCCTGGAAAACCATAGAGATTTCTTTCCATCGAATATCATTATCAAAATTAGAATTAGATACATTAAGCAAGGATTTGCCATCAAATTCAATTTTTCCAGAATAAATTTTTCCATTTGTTATCATTCGTATAATTGAAAGACCAAGTGTACTTTTGCCACAAGCACTTTCACCAGCAATGCCAATTGATTCGCCATTTTCAATTGAAAATGATACATCTTCAAGAGCATGTACCAATCCTTTTGATGTATTATATCGTGTAGTCAAATTTTCAATGGAGATAAATGCCATATTGACAGTTAGGAGAGGTTAGATTAAGTTTTTACTTGTGTATATTTTCAACATTACATGGAGATTTCAAGAACTCATCTTATTGAAGAGCTTAATTCATCAATGGAAGGGCAAGATGTTCTTTTTGGTGGATGGGTAGTTGATCTCCGAAAACTTGGAAAGATGGCATTTTTGACGGTTAGAGATGTAACAGGAATGTGCCAAGTGATAGTGAAAGGAGATTCAATGAATTTACTTGAAGGATTAAACAGACAGAGTGTTGTAAGAATTTCAGGAAAAGTTCAATCAAGTAAAGCTAAAGATTTTGATTTTGAAATATCTGCAACTGAGATTCAAATCCTTGCAAAAGCAGAATATCCATTACCTATAGATCCAATTGGAAGATTAGAAAGCGACATCGATAACAGATTAAACTCAAGGGCTCTTGATATGAGAAACCAGAAAACTGCATCAATTTTCAAATTGAGAAGTCAAGTTTTGGCATCAATTAGAGAGACCCTCATCAAAAGAAAATTCATAGAAATCAATACACCAAAAATTATTGGAAGTGCAAGTGAAGGAGGAGCAGATTTGTTTAGTCTAGATTATTTTGGAAAACAAGGATATCTAGCACAAAGCCCGCAGTTATACAAGGAACAAATGACAATAGGTCTAGAAAGAGTCTTTGAAATTTCATCATTTTATAGAGCAGAAAAATCTCATACAGGAAGACATCTCAGTGAATTTACTAGCGTAGACATTGAAGCTGCAATGATGGATTATACAGATGTAATGGATGTTTTAGAATCAATTGTAGTTGATGTTTTCAAAAATACTGCTGAAAATTCTAAGACAGAACAAAAAGAGATTGGACATGAAATCAAAGTTCCAAATTCACCATTTGAGAGAGTAACGTACACACAAGCACTTGAAGAGTTAGGAGATATGGATATTAAATTAGAATTTGGAGAGGATTTGCAAGATTCACACCTACGTAGTTTAGGAGACAAACATCCAGGTTTCTTCTTTTTAACTGACTGGCCTATGAAATTAAAACCATTTTACATACATGAAAAAGATGATGACCCTACACTTTCACGTTCATTTGATTTACAGTATGGATATTTGGAATTATCTTCCGGAGGAAGAAGATTACATGATCCGGAACAATTGAGATCTAGATTAAAAGAACAAGATTTGGATCCAACAAGTTTTGAAGAACACTTGAAAACATTCGGATGGGGAATGCCACCACATTCAGGTTGGGGAATGGGATTAGACAGACTGATGACAGTTTTAATTGGAATTGACAATGTTAGAGAGGTAGTTTTGTATCCAAGAGATCCAGATAGGCTCAAACCATAAGATTCATAGAAAAAAATTAGATTAAAAAAACAAACAATAGTGACAGAGTGAAATATTGGATAAAATTTCTTTTCTGAAGATTGGATGACAACTGAAGAACGTAGTAGAGCAGCCAAGTTAGGATGGATTGGTCACGATCTAGCTGCACTGAAACGAAGCTATGCATCAGTAAAAGGTTGGGAAACTAGAAGAAGAAACTAATAGAAAGTTATAGTCTGTTAGTAATTTCTTTGGTAAATTCCTGCGTGGATTTTTCTCCACCAATATCTTTAGTGGTAATGCCAGATTTTATTAAATCCAAGACAACATCTTCAAGTTTTTTTCCAGCAGAAATACAATCTGAATCATTATTTTTTGAACCTAACCAATCAAGCATCATTTTTGTAGATAAGATGAATGAGGATGGATTTGCAATTTGTTTTCCGGCAATATCAAATGCAGCACCATGAACTGGCTCAAACAACCCAAAATTATCTCCCAAATTGGCTGCAGGTGCCATACCTAATCCACCTACAACTTGAGAAGACTCATCAGATAATATATCACCAAACAAGTTTGTAGTCACAATTACATCAAATTCATGAGGAGAACGAATTAAGTTCATTGAGCACGCATCAACATACATCTGATCAAATGTGACGTCAGGGTAATCTTTTGAAACATCCTCACATGCACGGGCAAATAAGCCATCAGTCATCTTCATGACATTGGATTTATGTACACATGTGACACGTTTTTGTTGATTTCTATCCATTGCAGTTTCAAAGGCATATTTTGCAATTCGTTTAGAAGCCTTTTCACTAATTATTCTTAATGCCACAGCAGTATCATCAACTTGGAACTCTTGACCAGTGTAAAGATCTTCAGTGTTTTCTCTAACAATTACTAAATCAATATCATCTCTTAATGCAGGAGTGTTTGGATACGATTTTGCAGGACGAATGTTTGCATAGAGATCTAATTTTTGTCTTAATGCAACAATAACATCTTTAGCACTTTCGCCAACAGGAGCTTTCAAACATGCATCAGATGATTTAATTGATTCAAAAACATCATCAGGCAATGCATTGCCTGTTTTTTCAAGTGCGATGTCACCAGCTACAAGAGAAGTTACATTAAATTTTACATTTAATTTATCATGAATTGAATCCAAAATTGTTTTTACAGATTCAGATAATTCAGGACCAATCCCATCACCAGTAATTAACGAAATATTATACATATATGATCACCTAGAATTTTGTAATGATTAAATCTTTTTTTCCTTTAGAAGATTTTTTAACATTATACGATTAATTCCGTCAACCATAGCTTGTACACTTGTTGTAACAATATCTTCACCTACAGATTTAGAAGAAATTATGTTACCACGTGCATCTTCAACTTTTACAGTTACTTCACATAATGCATTAGCACCACCAGAAATAGAATCTAACTTGTATTCTTTTAGTCTAACTTCATCGGTGATTTGACTGGTAATTTTTTGAATTGCATTTAATGCAGCATCCACAGGACCTACACCGTAATCAGTTGCAGAAAATTCTTGGCCATCGACATTTAATTTTACAAATGCATAAGGCATTGTTCCAACACCAGTAGAAACAGAAAATCCTGCCAACTGAACAATTCGTTTTAATTTATTTTCACCAATTACCTCGTTTGCCATAGATAATAATTCAACTTCAGTTACTTGTTTACCTTGATCACCTAATGCTTTGACTTTATCCAAGATTTGTTTTGTTTGTTCATCATTTGGTTCAATGCCATATTCTTTGAGCATTGCATTCATGCCGTGAATTCCAGCATGTTTTCCTACCTGTAACCAGCGAGTTCTACCTACAATTTCAGGACTAATTGGCTCATATGTTAACGGATTATTCAATACACCATGAGTATGTATTCCAGATTCATGTCCAAAGGCGTTTTCTCCAACAATTGCTTTGTTTGGTTGTACAGACATTCCTGCTAATTTGGAGATGTATCTTGAAGTTTCATAGATTAATTTTGTATTGATATTGGTTTCCCAAGTATTTTCAAATTGTAAACTGTGTAATGCCATAACAAATTCTTCTAAAGATGCGTTTCCTGCACGTTCACCAATTCCATTGATAGTTACATGTGCACATGATGCGCCTGCCTGTACACCAGATATTGCATTTGCCACGGCTAATCCAAAATCATTGTGACAGTGAACACTAATTGGTAACTTTGATACTTCAATTGCATCTTTAGTTATTTCACCAATGTATTGAGGAGTTGAATAGCCAACAGTATCAGGAATATCAATTCTATCAGCACCAGCGCTAGCAACAGCACCAAAAACTTTTTTCAAAAATTCCCTATCAGTTCTTGTTGCATCTTCTGCAGAAAATTCTACTTGTAACCCACGTGATTTTCCATATTCAACGGCTTCAATTGCTTTTTCTAAAGCTTCATCTCGAGACATTTTCAATTTATGTTCAAGGTGGATATCAGAAGTTGCAATGAATGTATGAATATAGTTTAATCCACAGTCTACAGCAGCATCAATATCTTTTTTATTAGTTCTTGCTAATCCACATAATTCTGCCTTTAATCCATCACCAACAATTGCTTTTACTCCTTCACGTTCTCCTTCAGAAATTACAGGGAATCCGGTTTCAATTGCATCTACACCTAACTCGTCAAGTTTTCTTGCAATGTTTAATTTTTTTTCAGGAGATAATGAGACTCCAGGAGATTGCTCACCGTCACGTAAAGTTGTATCAAAAATTCTAATGTTCGTGTTCTTCACGCTCCAATGCAGTAATGCCAGTTCGTGCCATCTCTTTAATTCCAAATTTCTTTGCCAATTCTTCAAAGGCAGATATTTGGTGAGGGGTTGCAGTCATTTCAACTATAATGGATTCTTTTTTTGCGTCATGAGTTTTTGCAGAATATGCACTGGCTAATTTGTTAATTTCCATGCTATCTTCTGGTTTACTTACTTTAATCTTAAACATTACCAACTCTCTATATACGGAGTTATTCACATCTAACCTACGAACCTCAATTGTGTCAATCATTTTGTCAAGTTGTTTGACGATTTGAGTAATTTGCTTCTCGTCACCTATTGTAGTGATTGTCATTCTAGAGTATTTTTTGTCTTCAGTGACTCCTACAGAGATACTATCGATGTTAAAGTTACGTGATCTAAAAAGATGTGTAACCTTAAACAAAATTCCCGGTTTATTTTCTACTTTAATTGATAAGATTGCCCAGACCATTTTACATCACTATGAAGGTAATATCATATCCTTTAATCCAGTTCCAGGTGCAACAAATGGTAAAACATCTTCTTCAGGATCAATTGGGATGTCAATTACAGTTGCAACATCACTGTTTAATCCATCTTTGATTGCCTTTTCAAGCTCGTCCATTGATTGTGCACGTATTCCTTGTGCGCCGTATGATTCAGCTAATTTAACATAATCAGGACATTTCTTAAGATCAACACCAACCATTCTGCGGTCATAGAAAGTTCGCTGCCATTGTGCAACCATTCCTAATGAATAATTATTAATCAAGAATACAATTACAGGCAAGTCTTCTAAGACAGCAGTTGCAAGTGAATGTTCAGTCATGTTAAAGCTACCATCACCTGCAATGTCAACAACAGGTACATCAGGACGTGCAGTTTTTGCACCAATAGCAGCTGGAAATCCCCAACCCATAGTTCCTAAACCGGTAGAACTAAAGAAAGTTCCAGGATGTATGGCGTCAAAGAATAATGATGCCCACATCTGATGTTGTCCAACTTCAGTTGTAACAATAGATTCCTTAGGAAGTAATTCTCTTAATTTTCTAAGGATTTTTGCAGCACCCATTTCGCCAGGATGTAATTTTAAATTTTCACGCCAATATTGTTTTGTTTCTTTTACATGTTTTAACCAAGGATTGTCATCTGAAGGTCTAACAGCTTTGTCCATCAATAATTTACCAAATATTCTCAATGAGGTACGTACATCACCTACTACAGCGACAGAAGTTGTTTGATTCTTGCCAATTTCTGCAGGATCAACATCCATATGAATAATCTTCAAGTTCTTTTCAAATTCTTCAAAAGTACCAACAGAACGGTCTGAGAATCTTGTTCCAATTGCTAAAACACAATCAGCCTCAGTCATTAATTTATTAGCTTCAGCATGACCATGCATTCCAATTGGACCTAACGATAAAGGATGATCTTCAGGGAATGCACCTTTTCCTTTGAATGTAGTCACAACAGGAATCATTAGTAATTCAGCAATTGATTGTAATTCTGCAAATGCTGATGAAATAATTACACCACCGCCTGCAAGAATAATTGGTTTTTGAGCAGATAACAATAATTCTACTGCACGTGCAGTATTTTGCATATCAGGATCAGTCCATGGATGATAACCGGGTACTCTAACTTCATCAGGAAATGGAATGTTAGCTTCATTTTGTTGGACATCTTTTGGAATATCTAATAAAACAGGTCCTGGACGTCCAGTTTCAGCAATGTAAAATCCTTGTTTTACCATAGTTGGAATTTCTTCAGGAGTTCTAGGTTGATATGAATATTTTAAAGCAGGATTTGCCATGCCGATAATATCACTTTCTTGGAATGCATCTTTTCCAATCATTGCTACAGGTACTTGTCCAGTAACTGCAACCATTGGAGCTGAATCTGCCTGAGCAGTTGCAATTCCAGTTAAGAGATTTGTTGCACCAGGTCCAGAAGTTGCAAAACATACACCAGGTTTTCTGCTAACTCTACCAAAACCATCTGCCATATGAGCAGCAGATTGTTCATGTCTTACCAAAATATGACGAATGTTACTTTTTCCCAATTCATCATACATTGGAAGGTTCGCACCTCCCGGTAGACCGAAGACTTCCTTTACTCCTTCTTTTTCCAATGCTTTCATAAGCGCAGTTGCGCCGATCATAGTTTCATTCATTTTATTATTATCACTCATAATCCTAATTTAATCGTGTAATTGGCTGTATGTCTACAGCAGCAGGTCAACTAGCAAGGTAATACCAAAAGTGCCAATTGTTGCTTGTTGTTGCATAGTAAATTCAAAATTAGGAGATGCACCTATAAACATTCCTTTTTGAGAAATGATATAACATGTCAGAGCAAGAAGAAATTATCAAAATCATTGAGACATTCTTTGAGATTGGGAAATCAAAAAAACTAGAGATTCTAAAAGACATTCAAGTGAATGATTCATCATTTTCAAGTTTTAGTGATGTTCCACCATATGATCTAAAAGACTATGCAACAACTATAGCATTAGAAGAATTACGATTTGTCAGCATATCAGACTATGATTATAAAATAAACAATACCAAAGTAAGCATATTTGGAGATACTGCAGTAGTTGCTTTAGAATTAGTTCAAAAAGGAATGCTTGTGGATAACAAAGCATTCACAGGAGAACATATTACAATTGGAGGAAGGGCAACCTTTGTCTTAATTAAAAAGCCAACATGGAAAATAGTCCATATTCATTTATCGAAGTTAGATAATTAGTTACGTTTTTTTGATTTTTTATTAGAGTTCTTTTTTTGTTTGTTGTTTTGTTTGTTGTTTTGTTTGTTGTTTTGTTTGTTGTTTTGTGATTTTTGATTTGGTTTACCAGACAATTGTTTGTATAATGCAAATGCTTGATCAGCATTGTTACTTCCATGTACAATTGA
>LUML01000077.1_pt1 | contig 37470 bp, 48 predicted proteins | sample 729661 | NCBI WGS metagenome assembly LUML01 (sample SAMN03860264, study PRJNA289734) | marine metagenome | biome: seawater column; feature: ocean; material: water; isolation source: Red Sea water column Station 22 - depth 10m | place: Saudi Arabia: Red Sea | collected 2011-10-15 | depth 100 m | reverse complement strand
GCTCAGAAAGAACTATCTAATCAAATCAAAGAGATGTCTGGCGGTGGTGTCGATGTGATCTATGACATAGTTGGAGGAGATTATGCAGAGCCTTCCTTAAGAGCAATAAAAAGACATGGCAGATATCTGGTTATAGGTTTTACAGCGGGTATACCTAAAATGCCCCTCAACCTCACCCTTCTTAAAGAATGCCAAATAATAGGTGTGTTTTGGGGACAATTTGCAGGCCTTGATAGGGCTATCAACAAAGAAAATTTTGAAGAACTTTTCCAAATGCATGCAGACGGAAAAATTAATCCTTTTGTGAGTGAAGCCTACCCCTTAGAAAAAGCCGGTGAAGCTATAAAATCTTTAGAAGATAGAAAAGTGTTAGGAAAGGTTGTTGTCAGCATGGAATAAGCCTGTTGAATTAGATTTTGAAAAGTTTAAATCCGCTGCTTTTTTCTAGTGCCCTAGTTTCTGTGGGGCTTTTTGCTGATTTTGAAAGAGAAAAAAAAGAATTTGTTTACGACCTCTCCCTTGCAACCCAGGGAGTTATGGTCAGCCAATACAACACAGGCGTTAATTATTCACTTGGTATAGGTATTCATGTAGATTTAGAAAAAAGCGTCTTTTGGTTTCAAGAGGCCACCAGACAAGGACACTCAAAAGCTCCTTTTAATTTAGCTATTCTTTATGCAAAGGGCGGTAAAATTTTAAAAGATTTAACTTTGTCAGAGACTTATTTTCTTTTGGCTGCCGAAAGAGGTAATAAAGAAGCAAAAAACTTTATGAGCAAAGTTTATGCCTCGAAGTTTAAAGATAGCGCAGACGCTATAGAAAAACTATGTTGCCCTCCTCTTTTACTCCATGCCACCGCTCTGCCCTTTGTGGAATAAGCGTGAGTGACATTAGAGAGTATCCCAAGGCTTGGTTTAAAAAAGCGAAACTGAGCAATGATGGATTTAATGAGAAGCTGAATTATTTTGAAATCAGGTCTGGACAGACTATGTCTGTGTGGAAAAAGAAGGGATGGATAACGCCGGAAGATCCCTTGGGTTGGTTTCAGTGGTATTGCAGATATTTTTTAGGAAGAAGGATTCCTGGTGTAGATGAATTCCAGATTAAAAGATGGAAAGCTTTTGGGCCACGTCATATAGGTGGAATTACCTCTAACTGTGAAAAAGGAGATATATTCTGCAGACCCAGGCAAAGACAGGCCTTACTTCAGTGGTCTTATGATCCTTTTATTTAGTGGTTTCGGAGTATATTGAAACAGTGAATTAGGCTTTTTGGTTTTAATCGATTAAGCCATGTCCACAACAAAAAAAACATAAAGCCCAGCAAGCTTAACTCAAAGCTTTAGACAAACTTCCTGCATCATGCAGCGCGTAAAGATCATCGCATCCACCTATATGAGAATCGCCAAACCAAATTTGAGGAACTGATGTTTTGCCAGCTTTGGCAGCCATTTCTTCTCTAAGTTTTGGTTTTAAATCTACAGATATTTCATTAAATGAAACGCCGAGCTTATTCAACAACCTCTTTGCTTTATAGCAAAATGGGCATGTTAGAGTAGTATAAATTGTTACTTCTTTCATAAATTAATTCGTCACTCTAAACTATTCCACTGTCACTGAGTAGATTTAACTGTCTACTTGTTGGTTTGTGAAATCTTATTAAAAATTCTATGTGTTTTTTCTTCATTTTTTAGCAAAGTTCTTTGCGATGCTTATTATTAACAAAAATATAAGAAATGCGAGAATAACATAGTCAAACCCAAAAATTGTTGCATAAACAAATGCCATAACAAATAAGAGTATTGGTAAGTATTTAGACACCTTTATCTACTCCACAGTAACGGAGTGTTTTGGAACAGTGAATAATGGATTCACTTAACTTTCCTTAAATTCCCCAAAGAAACTGCAGCCAATATGACTAGCATTAATAGAGCAAACTCTTTGTCTTCGACAATTGAAACAACAAGAATTGCTGCAGCCCACATAATTGATTGAGAGATTAATATTTTTTTATTCACTGTTCTGAATTACTCCACAGTTACGGAGTATTTTTAACCCAACCTAAATTTAACATTCATAGATTATTACAGTTTGTCAGCTTCCCGGGTCTGCGAGCCGACGTCTGCGGCGATGTCATTGGGGACGAGCATGGTCAAGGCGTAGTGGGCTATTTTCCATTCACCGTTGATCAGCTGGACAACGCCGGTCCCCCTGCAATGTCCTAACTTTTCATTGAGTAGAATTTCATCAAACCAGCGTGTATTGCCGTCTCCCTCCCAGTTGCGCTCGACTACTGAGTAAGTCCATCCGTGACCATCCGCAAATGCCGGTTTGGCATAGGATTTAAACTCCTTTATGGTCCAGCGCTCACTTTTATCTGTTCCCAAAAAGACGGCATCCGAGCTGTAGCGAGCAAAGTAGGTCTGAAAATTCCCATCGTGTGCGTCCTGGTGAAGACCATCTAACAGAGCATCAAGTTTTTCTTGAGCCCAAACACCGTGTGAAAACATCAACAAGATTATGAGTATTAGTTTTTTCATATTCTATAAATCAATTCAGCAAACGAAACAACTCTACCACCTTTCAATTAAGATCAATCGCAAACTTTTTTAGAAGCTCTAAGGGCACAATATCTAAAGTTCTTATATTTGTTTTCTTGATATACAACTTGGGTGCCATATCAGCTTCATAAGCCTCAGCCCACCTTTCAGCACACAAACACCAACTATCGCCTTCTTTTATACCTGGAAAATTAAATTCAGGTCTAGGGGTACTTAGGTCATTTCCTCTTGCTTTAGAAAATTCTAAAAAATCATTAGTCATGCTCACGCATACTGTATGAATCCCTTCATCTCTCTCATCGGTATGACAGAATCCATCCCTAAAAAATCCTGTAATAGGACTTTCACAACATGACTCTATGTCTTCTCCGAAGACATTTTTTTGCTTTGCTTCTGAATTCATTAATTCCTACTGATTATGTCTAATATGGCTTTTTTTACATTGTCTTGATTGTGGGGTGCCCTAAAGAACCCTGCGTAATTACCCTCAGGATTAATTAAAATTATACTGCCAGTGTGGTCTACGGTGTAATAAGGGTCTTTGCTATTCACTATAGGGTTAAAGGGAGCATTTACCCTTGTGGCAAAATTATAAATTTGATCTAGCCCCCCAGTAAGACCAATAAAGTTTTTACTAAAATTTTCTAAATAGATTTTTAGTTGACTTGGGTTATCTCTATCGGGATCTACAGTAACCAGAAAAATTCTTAATTTTTCCTGCCCCTCAATATCTAATCCATTTTCGATTCTTGAAAGCATACTCATGGTTATAGGGCAGATGTCAGGACAAAATGTGAAGCCAAAAAACAACACATTCCATTTTCCTTTAAAATCTTCGGGTAGAAATTCATTCCCGGTTGAATCCATCAGATTAAATGAGCCAAGATTTCGCGGAGGTTCAATTAGATAGAGGCCCATGTCCTTTAACTGTTCGCTGCTTAAATGGACTTTGGTTGTCATCTTATTAACATACAAAGACAAAGCCACGAGCATTACTGCCACACAGCTAACAATCGTCCAAGTGAAGTTTTTTTTCATGTAAATATAAACCTATCAATTAACATTGAACTAAAAAGAAAAGCCAAATACCAAATTGAATAAAGGAAAGTGGGTAGTGCTTTTTTATTTTCTGTGTCCCTATAGAGGGCTGTGGCGTAATAAAGAAAGATCAGCCCCAAGATTAGGGCAGACGTGAGGTAAATTATCCCAAACATCCCAACCGAAAACGGAAGAACAGTGGCTACCATTAATAAGACGGTATAAAGGATTATCTGTTGTTTCGTGAAAGGAATTCCTTTTTGCACTGGCAACATGGGTACTTCAGCTTCCTTATAGTCTTCTACCTTATGAATTGCCAAAGACCAAAAATGAGGGGGTGTCCAAACTAAAATAATTAAAACCAACAAAAGGGCATTGGGTTCTATTGTGTTGCTTACTGCGGTCCAGCCCAAAAGGGGTGGCATTGCTCCTGCTAACCCGCCAATTACAATATTTTGGCTTGTCATAAATTTTAAGTACTTGGTATAAATAAATCCGTAAAAAACGAAAGTTAAGGTTGTTAATGTCCAAGTTAGAAGGTTAGTGAAATAAAGAAGTAGAAAAGAACCCAAAGCAAACAGAGCTACTGAGAAAATTACAGCCTGTCTACTCGAAATATATCCCTTAACTATGGGCCTAGAAGAGGTTCTTTCCATTAAAGAATCTAATCGCACATCAAAGATGTGATTTATGACTGCAGAAGAAGCCGCCAAAAGACTAATGCCGATAAGGCCTGCAATAAACACTTCAATTGGTGGATAAAAATCTGAAGCTATTAACATTCCGGTTATGCAAGAAACAAAGAGCAGTGCCTGAACACCAGGCTTAGTTAACTCTAGGTAATGTTTCCAAGTTCCGTTTTTGCTTACTTCAGTTGTCATCTTGATATCTAAATCTCAAAACCATCAGATAAGTTATAAGAGAGAGCCCTCCTAAGTTATGTGCAACGGCTATTAATAGTGGTAATTGAAAGATTATATTAGATACCCCGAGAAGTATCTGTACTAAAAGTAATCCCATCAAAATTTGAGAGACCTTCTTAAAGTTTTCTTTATAAATTTTCCAAGCCAGAAGTGACACAAAAAGTGTAACGACTAAGGCTCCAATTCTGTGGGTAAAATGAATTGCTGTTCTAGACTCCAAGTCCATCTGGCCCCCCAGATAGTTTGGCCCGATACTTTGAAAAAAGTTAAATCCTCCTAAGAAATTCATATTAGGGAATATTTTTCCCTGACAAAGCGGAAAGTCTGTGCAAGAAAAAGCCGCGTAATTTGTGCTTGTCCATGCTCCCAGAAAGATTTGTACTAAAACCAAAACTGAAGCAAAAGAAATTAGAGATTTAAGCTTTTTAGAAAATCTCCATCTGTGCATAGAACCCACATCTTGATCAACTAATTTAAAATAAAGCAACCACAACAGTGTGGTAGTAATAAAACCAAATAATAAATGTAGACTCACTATTTGCGGCCACAACTTTAGGCTAACCGTCAAGTAACCGAAGGCTCCCTGGATTAGAACCCAAATGAGTACAACTGCTGAAAGGGTTTTAATGTTTGCTTTATATGATCTGTCTAAATTTATGACAGCAGCAATGCTTAAAATAAAAAAACCTAAAGTTGCAGCAAAGTATCTGTGAACAACTTCGGGTATGGCTTTGGCAAGTTCGTAGGGGTTATCTGGGAATCTTGAATTAGCCAAGTCTATTTCGTCAGGATTTATTGGTAAGGTTGCAAACCCATAGCACCCTGGCCAATCAGGGCACCCCAAGCCTGCGTCTGCTAGTCTGGTCCAAGCACCTAGTGCGACTACAATAAAAGCAAAGCATCCTGAAAAAAAAGTCACTCTCCTTATTAACATTTTTTTATTAGCCAATTTTTGAATTCTGCAAAACCTTTTTAAGGTCTTCTAGAAGCTCGCCTCCTGGTAAATCTGGTGAATAAATTAAAATCCCATTTCCTAAAGGATCAAACAATATATAGGAATCTTTAATTACCTCCCCCGGAATATCTTCTTCCAGAATTCTAAATATTTCCAAACGGGGGTATTCTTTAGATAATCTTGCTGTTTCTTGTGGTGAAAGATTGTAGGAATTGGATATTAATAGATACCTACCTACTCTTTGCGCATCTCTTCCAAGCCTAATGTTTACCTGTCTAGTTTTATATAACGAATTCCAACAGTTTTCTTTACAGGGATTATTTAAAAAATGGATGATGGTCCACCTGCCCGGAAATTCATCTTTAAGGCCTTCAATCTTTAAAGCAGATAAATCTATTGGCGGATCTATTAGTTGGCCATTGTTAGTTTTTCCTTCGGGTGAATATCCAATATAAAAAAACAAAGTACTGGCAATTAAAACAAGGATGGGTGTCAAAAAAATAATAAAAGCTTTGTATTTCTGATTTTTTTGGTTCATTGCTTAGAGGGCTCCTTATAACCAAAATAGATGTAAAGAATAACTAGTACTAAAGCTAATCCTAGCCATTGCGCTGCATATCCCCAATGCCTTGGAGCTTTGAGCTCTGTAGGGCCCCAAATGGGCTCAAAAGACCCCTTTGAAGCCGCAGATAGCTGTATAACAATTTCTTCAATACTAAAATTATTTCCTAATAACTTGGAGGCAGAAGAGTGAGTAAGTTCTTGAACAACTATTGGGAAAGAGTTTTTAGCTTCTTCTTTAGAGAGGTTTAATCCGTATTTATCAAATGGAGAAATAATTCCTTCTATGAAATGATTTCCTTCTGGTGCACTGAAGGGGTGATCGCTGTAATTTCCAGTCCACCCTCTATTAATTAAATAAACTTGTTGGCCTTCGCTCTTAAAGGGAGTAAAAACTTCATAACCTTTTTTACTCTGATGCATTCTATTGTCGAGTAAAAAGGTGTCATTAATATAAGAACCTTGGATAACTACACTTCTATAAAACAAATCCTCTTTCTGATAATCAAAAAGCTCTTTTTCGTTTATTGGAGGCAGGGTTTTATTTACTGAGTAGGCTTCCCATATTTCTTTTTTTTCAAATCCTCTAGAGATTTGCCAATATCCCAGATACAAAAGTATAGGAAGAAAAAAAATTACAAAGCAAGTCATCCATATGCCAGGGTTGAAACTTTTATTAAGAAATTTAATCATATTTAATTTTTAATACTTGTATACTTCGCACTTCACCATGATCAAGTATTTTATACTTTTCTTAATTATTGCCATGCTTTTAAGTCTTTTCAGCGGAGGCTTTTTTCTTATTAAAGACAAAGGCAAAAAGAGTTTCTATTGCGGTGGTGTTGTTTTCCACAATTCTGTATGGCTTGATCACAGGTCAGATTGGTCCCGGATCTTAATTACATCACATAAACAAAAGCTACAAGACAAATCCAAACTACGTCGACAAAGTGCCAATACCAAGAACCGGCTTCAAACCCAAATTGGTCGTCATGACTGAAATGTCCTTTTAGGCCCCTTATAAGCATAATAGTTAAAATTATTGCTCCTAAGCAAACATGAAAACCGTGGAAACCAGTTAACATAAAGAAGGTAGTCCCGTAGACTCCGGTTTTGAGAGTTAGCCCCATGTGAGTATAGGCTTCATAGTACTCATAGGCTTGTAAAGCAACAAAGGCATATCCCAGCACTAACGTTATTGCTAGCCATAAATTAAATTGATTTCTATTGCCGTTCTTTAATCCAATATGAGCAATATGCACAGTAACACTAGAGGTAAGAAGTAGCACAGTGTTATAAAGAGGTATCCATCCTAAGACCCCTGCTAATCCACCATTAGAATAAGCGGTACTAAGAGACATTTCCTGAGCTGGTCCTGGAAAAACTGCCTGATCAGGTGTAATCATTAATGGCCAATGGGCTTCAAAACCAGGCCATAACATATTTGTAATTCCTTTTTCCCCCTCTCCCCCTAACCAAGGCACAGCAAACATCCTTATGTACCCGAGAGCTAGAAAAAAGGCGAAGAAGAACATTACTTCAGAGAATATGAACCATGCCATTCCGTAGTAATACGAATTGTTTAGCATGTTATTGTTTAGGCCTTCGTTGTTCTCCTTGATTACTTGCGAGAACCAGAAAAACATTGTTGTCCACATCATTAAGAAGCCCGTAAGCAAAACTAAATAGGAATTTTCTCCAAATGGGCCTAGCTCTGGCTTCACTGTAGTTGAGGCTCCAACAATTAAAACCAACATTGTTAGTGCCATTGCAAAAGGAAGCTTGCTTGATTCAGGTACGTAATAGGGTTGCGGGCTGGACATATATTATCTCCTACAAAGCGGCTATTTGGTTCTCACTTAACTGATCAGTTATATCAAACAAGGTATAGCCTAGGCTGAGTGAGCCGATATCTAGAGGAATATTCGGATCTACAATAAAAATAACAGGAAGCTCCACTCTTTCACCCGCTAGTAGTTTTTGCTGCTCAAAACAAAAGCACTCTGTTTTATGAAAGTATTCAGCACCTCTTCCGGGGCTAACACTTGGAATAACCTGTCCTACCATGTCTTCAGAGGTTTTATTTTCGAATACGAACATGACGGTTTGTTGCACTCCCGTTGTAATCCTTAATTGCAAAAGCAAACATACCAATGGTTGTCAGTGCTAATTTCCTTACCGTCTTCTTAGATTCTTTCATTACTTAACTTCTGGTTGAACAGTAAAACTGTGATATGGAGGAGGTGAGTCAAGGGTCCACTCTAAGCCCCAGTCTTTTGTATCCTCCCAAACTTCATCGGTGGCTTTTTTTCCAGTTCTAATTGCTTTAATTACTATAAAAAGCAACAACAATTGTGTGAATCCAAAAATAAAGGCTCCCACTGATACCATGGCATTAAAGTCTGCAAATTGCAGTGCATAATCAGGATACCTTCTGGGCATGCCAGCAAGACCTACAAAGTGCATTGGGAAAAAGGTTAGATTTACAGAAAAGAATGATAACCAAAAATGGAGCTTACCGAGGGTTTCGTCATACATGTACCCTGTCCATTTTGGTAGCCAATAATAAACACCTGCAATAATTCCAAATAATGCCCCTGGTACAAGCACGTAATGGAAGTGAGCAACTACAAAATAAGTATCATGATATTGAAAGTCAGCTGGAACTATAGCCAACATCAATCCCGAAAATCCACCTATAGTAAATAAGGCTACAAATGCTATGGCAAATAACATGGGTGTTTCAAAACTGATTGACCCTTTAAACATAGTGGCTACCCAATTAAAAACTTTGACTCCTGTAGGTATTGCGATGAGCATGGTTGAGTACATAAAGAAAAGCTCTCCAGCAAGCGGCATTCCAACAGTAAACATATGGTGAGCCCATACTACAAAAGAAAGTATGGCTATGGATGTTAATGCGTAGACCATTGAGGAATACCCAAAAATAGGTTTCCTAGAAAAAGTTTCTATTATGTGAGAAATAATTCCAAAAGCAGGCAGAATCATTATGTAAACTTCAGGGTGTCCAAAAAACCAAAAAATATGTTGAAACAAAACTGGATCTCCTCCTCCAGCAGCGTCAAAAAAACTAGTTCCGAAATGAATGTCCATTAACATCATGGTTACAGTGCCTGCTAATACCGGCATTACAGCTATCAGCAAGTAGGCGGTAATTAACCAGCTCCATACAAATAATGGCATTTTCATTAAAGTCATTCCAGGGGCTCTCATATTCAAAATCGTAGTAATAATATTGATAGAACCCAAAATTGAGGAAGCTCCCATTACATGAACGGAAAATATAAAAAATGTCACAGTATCCGGAGCATAAGTTGTCGAAAGCGGTGCATAAAAAGTCCAGCCAAAATTTGGCCCTCCTGCATCCATAAACAAAGTAGAAATTAATATTCCAAATGCCATTGGTAATAACCAAAAGCTTAGGTTATTTAATCTTGGCAATGCCATATCTGGAGCACCTATTTGCATAGGTATCATCCAATTAGCCAGCCCAACGAAAGCTGGCATAATCACACCAAAAACCATTATTAAGCCGTGATTGGTGGTCATCTGGTTAAAGAATTCAGGCTGTACAATTTGTAGTCCTGGTTCAAACAATTCTGCCCTTATAACCATGGCCATTGCACCGCCGATAAACAACATCAAGAAGCTAAACCATAAGTAAAGAGTACCTATGTCTTTATGGTTAGTCGTAAAAAGCCATCTAGTTAAGCCTTTTGCAGGCCCATGATGACCGTGGTCGTCGTGCGTTTCTACTATTGTACTCATCTTATCTAACCTCTTTTAAAATTCTAAAGTTCCACGTTATTTTTATAATCAACAATATCCTTGGGTACAACTATTTCTCCATCCCCAGTGGTTGCATTACTCCAAGACTCTCGTGTGTAAGTTATTACTGAAGCAATATCAACTTCAGATAATTGGTTTGCAAAAGATTGCATTGCTGCGCCCTGTACACCCTCCATTAAAATTTCTATATTTCTGTTTTTATTCCCCGTGACTATCTCACTTCCATCTAAGGAAGGAAATACTGGGGGTAGTCCTTGTCCATTGACCTGGTGGCAGGCCACGCAGTTTTTTAGGTAAACTCCTTGGCCTCTTTCTATAAGTTCTGTCTTGGTCCATATCTTTTCTGTAAGAAGCCTCTCAGCTTCTGCTAGTGCTATCTTTTCCGCCACCCAGGCATCATATTCTTCTTGTTCAACTGCTCTTACGACCACTGGCATAAAGGCATGTTTCATGCCGCACAACTCTGTACATGCTCCTCTGTAGATTCCTGGCTCTGGAACATTCGTCCAGGCTGTATTTATAAAGCCCGGAACGGCATCTTGTTTTACTGCAAAATCAGGAACCCACCAAGAATGAATTACATCATTACCAGTTATTAAAAACCTTATTCGTTTATTAATCGGTATCACCATGGGCTCATCTACTTCAGTAAGGTAGAACTCTCCTTTAGGCAAAGCATTATCTATCTGCTCTTGACTGGTGGCTAAATTGCTAAAAAAACTAATATCATCTTCTAGGTACTTATACTGCCACTTCCACTGATACCCGGTAACCATGATATTTATATCACCTTCGGTATCGTCATAAGCCTTTATCATAACTGTGGTAGAGGGAATGGCCATCCCTACTAAAATTACTGTTGCTGCTACAGTCCAGGCAATTTCTAGCCAGAAGTGGTCATCAAATTTTGCAGGTTTAGCTCCTCTAGATTTCCTGTACTTGAAAAGGGAATAAAACATAATCCCAAATACAACTACTCCTATCCACACACATATCCACATGATTAACATATGAAGATCAAAGATTTCTTTACTTACCTCAGTTACACCAATTGGCATGTTGTAGTCTGAAGCTTCAGAGAAAGCAGACGTTGGAAGTAAAAATAGGAGAGCGTATATAAACTTCCTTGTGGCCCTTGAAATTAACTTCATAAATTCATTTATATTTTTAGGTTAGAGCGAGCAGAATCCGCGCGGATTTTATCCTAAGGGGTCTGAGCGAACAACCCATATTCTCAATCCTATATAAATAAAATATGCTTAAAAAATTCTAACTGTAGAGGAGAGTCAAATTTTTTTTACAAACTTGCTTTGATCAAGTTAAGAACCGGTTTTGTTTTGGGCTTTATTCCATGCCAAATTTGAAAACTTGCTGCCGCCTGGTATGCCAACATCCCCAATCCATCTAAACATTCTCTAATTCCTGAATTTTTTGCTAACTGATTGAAGTAAGTTGTTTCCTTTGAGTAACTTAAATCGTAAGTCCAGCTACATCCCTTAAAGATACTTGGATGGAAAATGAACTTGCCTCCGGTTGGGCCAGCTGAAGTAGCATTGATAACTCCATCCAATCTATCTTCAGGAATTTTATCCGCGGCTAATGCTTCAATAGTAACTCTCTTGTCTTGGAATTCATCTGCTAGACCTGAAGCTTTTTCTAAGGTTCTGTTAAGAATTACAATTTTTTTGGGATTCCGACTTATTATGGCAGGAAGAATAGATCGCACAGCCCCGCCAGCACCTAAAATTCCTATCTCCTTGTCTTTAAGGACAATTTGATTGGCAGATAAGTCCTCTAAAAGTCCAACACCATCCGTTGAATCAGCTAAGATTTTTTCTTTGTCGTACCACAAAGTATTTACGGCCCTGGATTCTCTGCCTTTTTGGCTTACCTCATCTGCTAAATTATAGGCTAGTTCTTTTAGCGGAAGAGTTACATTGAGCCCTGTATAACCGTTTTCAAATAATTGCACAGTCTTCTGTTTAAAGTCTTTTGGATTTATTTCTATTGCTTCATAAGAAATATCAATCCCTGTTTCTTTAGCAAATTCATAATGAATCTTAGGAGATAGAGAGTGTTTAATGGGCTGGCCTATAACTGCAAACTTTTTCATTACGAATTTAATTTCTTATCCACTTGTCAGTCACTACATCCTGTATGGGGGTAGAGCCAGATAAACCCCCAAGGGTCCCTTCAACTACAGTTAAATTATGAAACATTTTTTTTACTTCTTGCTGAGTGATTAAAGGCTTTTCTCCTTGTATGTTAGCTGATGTTGAAACTATTGCAGCTCCAAAATTATTACAGATTTCTACAATTGTAGGGTGGCTTGAAACTCTTACAGCTATTGAGGGGTGTTTCCCTGTTACCCAGGCAGGCGCATCCTTTGTGGGCACTACCCATGTGTGGGGTCCTGGCCACTTTGATATTAGCTTGCTTTGATACTCCTCTGTGTTTATGTATGGATTCATTTGCCCCATATTACTGCCGACTAAAATCAACCCTTTGCTTTTAGGCCTTTTCTTTAGCTTAAGTAATTTATTAACTGCCTCTTCGTTTTGTGGATCACAACCCAACCCCCAAACTCCTTCAGTAGGATAGGCAATAACCCTGCAATAACCCTGCCCAGCTTCAAATCGTCCAAAGCTTTCTTGAGAACGTTCATATTTATTTTTTCGAGAGCTTTTTATTAACCTCAGCAATCTGCTGCTTGTTAGTCTCTCTAATTGATTTAAGAGTATCTGCAATTTCTTTTGAGTTTATTGAAAGCATTTGAGCTGCTAAATATCCCGCATTAGCAGCGCCAGCTGAGCCTATAGCTACTGTGGCTACCGGAACTCCTTTTGGCATTTGAACAGTAGATAAAAGTGAATCAAAACCATTCAAAGGACCTCCGTCTCCAGGAATCCCAATTACCGGTTTAACGGTTTTAGATGCTATAGCTCCGGCTAAGTGGGCTGCTAATCCTGCTATAGCGATATATATTTTAGTACCCCCATTCTCTGCCTCTTCTAAATGTTTATGAAGTAAATCAGGTGTTCTGTGAGCTGAAAAAACATTTATGGTGAAGTCTATAGACAAGGAGTTTAAAACCTCGCCGCATTTCTCGGCTAAACCTAGGTCAGATTCTGACCCAATAATGATTGAAACTGTAGCAGTCACTTTTTCTCCTAATAATTTAAGAAGTCGTATTTTAATATAATCCACGCGGTTAAAATATAAACAATGGCCGTATTAAAGATTTTAATTTTCCCAGATCAGCGTTTGCGAACTGTCGCAAAAGCAGTTACTGATATAGATGAGGAGGTTAAAACTCTTTCTAAGGACCTTCTAGAAACAATGTATGAAGGCAATGGCATAGGCCTTTCAGCAACACAAGTTAATATTCATAAAAGGATCTTGGTAGTAGATGTGAGTGAAGAAAAAGACAGTCCTATGATTTTTATCAACCCCTCTGTTGAGGTTCTTGGACAAGAAAAAAAGACTTACGGCGAAGGCTGCTTGTCTGTTCCTGGCTTTTTTGAAGATGTCTCTAGACCGGCTAAAATAAAAATAACCGCACAGAACTTAGATGGAGAAAAGTTTTCTATAGAGGCAGAAGACCTACTGGCAGTGGCTATACAGCATGAAATGGATCACTTAGATGGAAAGATATTTGTAGATTTTCTGTCTAATTTAAAGAGACAAAGAATTAAGCAGAAGTTAATAAAAATATCTAGAACAGCGGTTTAAAATGAAGATAGTTTTTGCAGGCACCCCGACATTTTCAGCCTTCCATTTGGATTTGCTTATAAAAAGCAAACACGAAGTATCGGCGGTTCTTACTCAACCAGATAGAGGGTCTGGTAGAGGAAAAAAAATAAATATATCTCCAGTGAAGACTTTAGCTCAAGAAAACCAAATTCTAGTACTTCAGCCTAAAAGTTTAAAAAAGAACCGTGAGGTCTTTGATAAACTAAATGAAATAGGACCTGATTTAATTTTAGTAGTAGCGTACGGCTTAATTTTACCCATAGAGTTTATTAACTTACCCAAGTTGGGCTGTATTAATGTTCACGCCTCATTGCTTCCCAGGTGGAGAGGAGCCGCCCCTGTAGAAAGAAGCATAATGGAAGGTGACAATGAGGGCGGAATTACTTTCATGAAAATGGATGAAGGCTTAGACACCGGCCCTGTTTTGAAACTTCTTCCTTGCGCAATTGGATCAGAAGAGACTTCAGAGTCTTTAGAAAAAAAATATCAAAGCTTGAGTGAAAAAAATCTTATAGATTTTCTAGATAATGTCTATTTAAGAAAAGTTAATGAGGTAAATCAAGATTCAAGCCTAGCTACTTATGCAGAAAAAATTGAAAGACAGGAAACTGAAATACTGTGGGATGTAGAATCGGCAGAGTTAATAGAAAGAAAAATAAGAGCCCTATTCCCCAAATACGGATCTTTTACTTTTCTCGGAGAAAAGAGAGTTAAAATTTTAAATTCCAGCCAGGAAAAGTCTGGTAAACAATTAATCCCGGGAGAAATATTTGTATCAGACAAAAATCATCTTTATGTTGGATGTCTTGAGGGCAAGGTTTTAAAAATTCTTAATCTACAAATGGAAGGCAAGCAAGTTGTTAGTGCTAGAGAGTTTATTAAAGGGAATGAAGAAAAATTATCACAGATAAAAAAATTTTCCTGTTCCCTTGAAAAATAATAGTTAGGATCAAAAATAGGTTTATAATCGAAACAACTGGATTTCCGGGAAGGAAAATTTTTGAAGATAATTATTCTTGGGGCAGGCACAGTTGGAAGTACACTGGCCATTTCATTGTCTAAAGAGGACAACGACATTACGGTTGTTGATGAAATCCCAGCTAAACTTCATCATCTGGAAGAAGAAGCAGACTTAAGTACTATAGTCGGAAGTTGTTCTTATCCAAGCACTTTAGTTAAGGCAGGTATTCAGGAAGCAGATATGGTTGTTGCCGTTACAGGCAGTGATGAAATCAATATTGTCTCAAGTCTAATATCAAAGGTTCTGGCACAAAATGTTAAGACAATAGCCAGAATTAGAGAGTCTTCTTATTTAAAAAATAAAACCAAGGAAGCAATTGATGCAGGGGTTATACCGGTCGACATAGTTGTAAGTCCTGAAAAACTTATTACAAATCATATTCAAGCCTTAATAGACACCCCGGGTTCTTTGCAAGTCCTGGAGTTTGGAGATGGTATGTTAAATCTGGTTGGAGTTAGAGCTGTCAGTGGAGGTCCTTTAATAGGCCATGAAATAGCCGATCTAAAAAAACACATGCCTAATGTAGACACACGTGTTGCAGCAATCTTTAGAAGTGGCGGTGCCATTGTCCCAAAGGGCACAACTAAAGTTATGGCTGGTGATGAGGTATTTTTTATTGCTAGAAAAAAAGATGCAAAAAGGGTTATTAATGAAATGAGAACAAAAGAAGACCCTTATAAGTATGTTGTTATAGCTGGAGGGGGAAAAATTGGAAGCAGTCTTGCTGCACAAATTGAAGACAACCACAGAGTAAAAATTATTGAGGCCGACCCTTCCAGAGCAAAAAAAATCTCTGAAAGCTTAGTCGATACAATTGTTTTAGAAGGAAGTGTTTCTGATAAATCTCTACTACATGAAGAAAATATAGAAGAATGTGATGTCTTTGTTGCTGTAACAAATGATGACGAAGCCAATGTTATGTCTTGTATGTTGGCAAAGGAGATGGGCGCCCATAAGGTTATTGCCCTTATTAATAATGAGGCTTATGTAGATTTAGTCCAAGGAAAAAGCATAGATGTTGCTATTGCACCCTCTCAAATCACTATAGGCACTTTCCTATCAGAGCTTGCGGGAGATGAGGTTGTAAAGGTACATTCTTTAAGAAGGGGGGTGGCTGAGGCTATTGAAACTATTGTAAGGCCTTCGCCAAGTGGAAATGGAGATGTTGTAGGTAGAGAATTAGGCACCATAAAACTTCCTTTAGGAGCAACAATTGGTGCGATCATCCGCAAAAATAAGGCTAAAATCGCCCATGATAACGTTAAATTACGCGAAAATGATCATGTTATACTTTTTTTGACTGACAAAAAGCTTTTACCACAAATTAAAGAAGTTTTTTCCCCCCATCAATAAACTAAGATGAATTTTCTATACACCCTTAGAATTCTGGGCATACTTTTAATGCTATTTAGTACAGCCCAGCTGTTTCCTGCTGCCGTGGCCTTTTACTATGATGAATTCGGCCTAATTAAAGTATTTTTTAATACCCTTTTGGCTACCTTTCTCTGTGGCTTTCTACTTTATATTACTAATTCTTCTAGAAAAGAAGACCTGAGGACTAAAGATGGATTTATCATAACAGTTCTTTTTTGGACAGTTTTAGCGATTTTTGGCTCATTTCCACTTGTTTTTGCAGAAGATATAGAAATTTCTTATATAGATTCTCTATTCGAGTCTATATCTGGACTGACCACAACTGGGGCAACTGTACTAACAGGCCTTGATGAACTTCCAAGATCTATACTGTTTTACAGACAACTTCTTCAATGGCTAGGGGGCATGGGCATAATAGTGTTAGCAGTAGCTGTATTGCCGCTTTTAGGAATTGGTGGTATGCAATTATATAAAGCAGAAACACCGGGGCCATTAAAAGATGCGAAATTAACCCCTAGAATTACAGAAACTGCAAAAGCCTTATGGTACGTGTACCTAACAATGAAGTTCTTTGTGCTGCTTTCTACAAATTCTTTGGAATGACTACTTATGATGCAATTTGCCATGCCTTTTCAACAGTATCTATAGGGGGCTTTTCTACTCATGACGAAAGTTTTGGATTTTTTTCCCAGTCCAGCATAAGGTGGACAGCAGTAATCTTTATGGTTATCGCTGGTATAAACTTTGGCCTACACTATATAGCCTGGACTAAAAGAAGGCTTTTACACTATTTATATGACTCAGAGGTTAAGGCTTACCTGATTATTCTAATGTCTGCTTTTACTTTAACTTTTATAACCCTAAGGATATATCTTGAAAACCCAGGGGACTCCTTGATACAAGAAAGCGCCTTTCAGGTTGTTTCAATTGCTACTACTACTGGGTTTCTTACGTCAAATTACTCTAACTGGCCGCTATTTGTTCCTATCTTGCTTCTTTTTACAGCTTTTATTGGTGCTTGTGCAGGATCTACAGGCGGAGGCATAAAAGTGATAAGGACTCTCGTTCTTGCAAAGCAAAGTGCTGGTGAAATAACTAAATTGATTCATCCCAATGCTGTCATCTCTATAAAATTAGGGAAAAAAGCTGTTAGCCCAAGAATTGCAGAGTCAGTCTGGGGATTCTTTTCTATCTATGTTATTGTTTTTATTATCTTATTTATGTTTTTACTAGCACAAGGGAATGATTTCATCACTTCCTTTTCTGCTGTTGGGGCTACTTTGAACAATCTAGGCCCAGGCTTGGGAGATGTTGCACACAACTATCAATCACTTAATGATTTATCAAAAATTGGCTTGTGTATTGCTATGATTCTAGGCAGATTAGAAATATTTACACTTTTAGTGCTTTTTACTCCAGCTTTTTGGAGAAAATAGGTAAAAAAACATGTTTAATGGCCTTTTAAAGCTATTTTTAACCCTTTTTAGCTATATTTCACTAAAAAATATACATTTTTTAGGTGAAATTAGTGGTTTTTTTCTATCAATTGTCCCAAATTCGTTAAAAAACGTCACAAAAACTAACTTAAAACTATGTTTTCCTAATAAAACTTCTAAAGAAATAAGCACTTTAACTAGGAATAGCTTAAAAGAGACCTCTAAAAGCTTATTTGAATCAGGAAAGTGCTGGATTGCTTACCCTAAACTTGACGTAAACAGCATAGTGGAGGTGGAGGGGAAAGATCTAATTTTAAAAAGCATAGAAGAAGGCAGGGGGGTAATCTTATTTACTCCACATATAGGTAATATAGAAATTCTTATAAACTATGTAGCTAATAGCTTTAAAACTACCATTCCCTATACCCCCGCTAAAATTTCAGCCCTAGATTCCATTATGAACAGTTCTAGAAGCTTAACGGGTGCAAATATGGTCAAGGCAGATTCTGCTGGAGTTAAGTCTTCATTAATGGCGCTTAAAGACGGTAACTTGATAATGATGGCTAGTGACCAGGTACCTAAGAAAAGCAGTGGGATTATTTCTAACTTTTTTGGTGTATCTGCACTAACCGTTTCCCTTATCTCTACCCTATCAAAAAGAACCAAAAGTCCGTGCCATTCAGTTACCTGTTTAAGGCGGAATAGGGGTCAAGGATTTAGAATAATTTTTAGTGAAAGGATAAACCAACTAAACGATTTAGATGTTCAAGATGGAGTAAATCTTATGAATAGAGAACTAGAAAAATGTATAATGAAAGCTCCTGAGCAATACGCTTGGGAATACAAGAGGTTTAAGCATTCAACTTTTAAAAGTCCTTATTAAATAATATATAAATGATAGTAAGCGCTTACTATAATAACAGGTCTTAATTTAAATATGCCGGCCAAATCAATGGAAGAACTTGTAGCTCTTTGCAAGCGACGTGGCTTTATTTTTCAAACAAATGAAATCTATGGGGGACTTCAGGGGTTGTTCGACTATGGGCCTCTTGGAGTTGAATTAAAGAACAATCTGAAGCAGGCCTGGTGGAGATCTATGGTTTACGAGAGAGATGATGTTGAGGGACTAGATGCAGCTATTTTGACTAATCCAGAGGTATTGAAGCAATCAGGCCATGAGGAGACATTTACAGACCCGCTTATTGATTGTAGGTCTTGTAACTCAAGATGGAGAGCAGATCATCTAGAGAAGTCAGCCTGCCCTTCTTGTGGCTCTAAAGACCTAACAGAACCCAGGCCCTTTAATTTAATGTTTAAAACAAACATGGGCCCAATTGACGATGGCACTTCTTTTGCCTATCTAAGACCAGAAACAGCACAACAAACTTTTACAAACTTTAAGAATGTTGTTGACTCTACCTCTAAAAATTTACCATTCGGCATAGCACAAATAGGAAAGGCCTTTAGAAATGAAGTAACTCCAAGAAATTTTATATTTAGAGTAAGGGAAATGGAACAGATGGAACTAGAGTTCTTCGTAAAACCCGGAACAGATGAAGAATGGCATCAATTTTGGGTAAAAAATAGGCTGAATTGGTGGTCCAAACAGGGTGTTTCTGAAGAAAAGCTCGAATTATATGATGTACCAAGTAAAGAATTGGCCCATTATTCCAAGTCTACAACAGATATCATGTATAAATTTCCTCATGGCTTAGAAGAACTAGAGGGAGTGGCTAACAGAACTGACTTCGACTTAGGCTCTCATACTAAAAATCAATCTGAGCTTTCTATAACCGCCAAGGTAGTTAAGAATTCTTCTTCTAATGCAAAACTTGCTATTCAGGATAGAGAAACCAAAGAGTGGGTAGTCCCTTATGTAATTGAACCTGCGGCTGGTGTTGATAGGGGTGTTTTAGCGGTTTTAAATGAAGCCTATGAAGTTCAAAAATTAGAAGACGGTAAAGAAAGAACAGTTCTTTCACTGAAACCTCACCTTTCTCCAATAAAAGCAGCGGTTATTCCTCTTAAGAAAAATAATGAAGACTTAGTTAAGGCTGCTGCCAACCTTAAGGGAGAACTCCAAGGACTGGGTCTTGGTAGGGTTTTGTTAGAGAATTCAGGAAATATTGGTAAAAGTTACAGAAGGCATGATGAGGTAGGAACTCCACTTTGCATTACTTTAGATTTTCAAACCCTTGAAGACCAAACCCTAACAATCAGAAACAGAGACAACATGGAACAAGAAAGGATTCATCAAAATGAAACGGCTGCCTATCTTCAGGAGATAATAAAATAAGTGTCTGAATCTTCCCCCAAACCTATCGTGCTAGACAGAGATGGGGTTATCAACGAAGACCTTTGGGGCTATGTTACAAAAAAAGAAGAATTCAAACCTATAGAGGGCAGCCTTTTGGCTATAAAGAAATTATCTGATGCGGGCTTTAATGTAGTCATAGCCACAAACCAAGCATGTATAAGTAAAAAAATTATTAATGAGAAACAGCTGAAATCCGTTCATGACCACATGTCACTTCTAGTGCAAGAAGCGGGCGGCAAGATTGACCACGTCGCCTTTTGTCCCCACGCACCAGAAGATAAGTGTTCTTGCAGAAAACCAGAGACAGGGCTTTTAGATAAAATTGAAGAAAGACTAGGTTGCTCTTTAAAAGATAGCTTTTTTGTTGGAGACAAAGAGTCAGATATATTGTGCGCCATTAATCACGGTTGCATTCCTCTCTTGGTTAAAACAGGCTATGGGGAGAGGTCATTGTCTTCAGAGCACTGCCCTCCTGAAGAAAGATGCTTTAACAATCTTTTAGATGCAGTGGATTATGTTTTGGAAGCTCAGATTTAACCCCAATGATTTATCTTAGGTCCCTTTCTTTTTATATTGTTTATGTTGTGTCTGGTTTATTGGCAGGGATTGCTGGTTGCTTAATAGGGCCTTTCTTGAATATAGGCAATCGAATTAAGTTTTTATCTTCCTGGCCAAAATTTGCCAATTGGGTTCTTTATAAATCTTGCAAGATTGAAGTGATAGTCGAAGGAAGTGAGAATATACCCAATGCCCCTTTTGTCATTGCGTCAAACCACCAAGGCCAATGGGAAACTTTTTTTTATCAATATTTTTTCTTTCCTATGACGACCCTCCTCAAGAGGGAGCTGTTGTTTATCCCTGTGTGGGGTTGGGCGCTAGCTTTACTCAAACCCATAGCCATAAATAGAGGCAATCCTGCTGTAGCTTTAAAAACAGCGCTTAGGGAGGGCGAGGAAAGGATAAAAAAGGGATTTTCGATTCTAAACTTTCCTGAAGGAACAAGAAAAAACCCAGGAGAAGTAGGAAGGTATGCGAGAAGTGGCTTCGAGTTAGCAAAAAAAACACAGGTTCCTCTACTTCCTATTGTTCATAATTCTGGTGACTGCTGGCCTGCTCACAGATTTTTGAAGTTCCCAGGAAAAATTAATCTTACTATTGGGGCTCCTTTAGAGAATATTGAGTCCAGTGCAGAGGCTGCATTGGAAATAGAAAGGTGGGCAAGAAAAAAACTCGAATCGATAAAGCCACTTAATGGTTAGACGTCTAGGTTAACAACAAACTTTGCGTTTTCATCAATAAAGATTTTCCGTGGTTCTACATCATCCCCCATCAAGTCATTAAATAAATCATCTGCTTTTTGTGCATCTTCGATGCTCACTTGTCCCAGAAGCCTTGCCTCAGGATCCATAGTCGTGTCCCAAAGCTGATCCGCATTCATTTCTCCCAACCCCTTATATCTAGACATAGTGAAAGATTTCTTAGCGGCCTCAACTAGATCTTCTACTGAGCTAGAGAAGTTTTGCACATTAAACTTAGAGCCATTTAATTCAAAGTATGAGTCTTTATTTAGCAGTCCATTTATATGGTCGCCGAAAGAGCACATGTCTTTATACGCTTTTGATCTAAAAAATCCGGGAAGAAGTTTCCATGTGGTTTCCGAGCCATGGCGATATAAAACAACCTCGGGTTCCGTAATTTTTTGTTCATTGTTTCTTTTTGCCTTAACTTCCCATTTAGACCCATTTAGAGTTGCGCTGTTGAGACTCTCTTGTAGTTTCTTGCTCCAATCCTTTACTTTTTTATCACTTTTAAGGTCAGATAACTGTTTTAAATACATGGTTGCCTGAAGAATTTCTTCAGGGTATTGGTGAGTTAGTGAAATAACTGAGTCTTGAGCTTTTTGGTGTTGGGTAATAAGCTTACTTAAAGCCCCTCCTCCGATTGATTCGCCTTTTTTATTTAGGACTAGTCTTGTTTCATCTAGAACCTCTGCAAGAAGCTGTTCCTTTAGCTCTTCATCATCTCTTACATACACCTCCTGTTTTCCTTTCTTTAACTTATAGAGAGGTGGTTGCGCAGTATAAATATAGCCTTTCTCTAAAAGCTCAGGCATTTGCCTGTAAAAAAATGTTAGTAGAAGGGTTCGTATATGAGAGCCATCTACATCGGCATCTGTCATTATTATTATTCTGTGATATCTAAGCTTTTCGGGCTGCCAATCTTCTCCTTTTATGCCGCACCCCAAGGCAGTTATTATTGTTATGATCTCGCTCGAAGACAGAACCTTGTCTATTCTTGCCTTCTCTACATTAATTATTTTGCCCCTTAGAGGAAGGATGGCTTGGAACTTTCTATCCCTGCCTTGTTTCGCAGAGCCTCCTGCAGACTCCCCCTCGACTAAATAAACTTCTGATTTTCCTGGGTCTTTTTCTGTGCAGTCAGAAAGTTTTCCTGGTAACCCTCCTCCATCAAAAACACCTTTTCTCCTAGTTAGCTCTCTTGCTTGCCTTGCCGCTTCCCTTGCTCTTGCTGCTTCGATTATCTTTGTGGCAATCATTCTAGCTTCTGCAGGTTTTTCTAATAAGTAATTAGAAAGGTGCTTATAAACTTCCTGTTCCACTATGGGTTTGATTTCAGACGACACCAGTTTGTCTTTGGTTTGAGAAGAAAACTTAGGATCTGGTACTTTTACAGAAACCACAGCAACCAACCCTTCTCGTGCATCGTCTCCTGAAGCTGTAACTTTTTCCTTTGTCAGAAGCCCTTCTTTATCCATATACTTATTAAGGGACCTGGTTAAGGCTGTTCTGAATCCCACTAAATGAGTGCCTCCGTCTCTCTGGATAATGTTGTTGGTATAACAGTTAACGTTTTCCTGATAGCCATCATTCCATTGAAGAGCAACTTCAACAGAAATGCCTTCTTTGTTTTCTTTAGCAAAGTGAAAAATAGAATTTATGGTATTTCTTTTTCCGTTAAGGTATTCAACAAACTCTGCTAAACCTCCCTTGTGCTCGAATGTCTTTTTCTTGTCCACCCTCTGGTCTTCTAGAATTATTTTTAAGCCAGCATTAAGGAAAGAAAGGTCTCTTAATTTTGCTTCTAAGATGTCAAATTCAAAAACTACATTAGAAAATGTTTCTTTTGATGGTGTTAATTTGATCTCTGTTCCTGTGGTTTCGCTTTTTCCTGTGGTCTTTAGTTTGGCTTTTGGAACACCATCAGAATAGCGTTGTTCATAAACCTTGCCCTCTCTTCTAATTGTTAAGTGAAGGTCTTTAGATAACGCGTTGACCACTGAGACGCCAACTCCATGAAGTCCCCCTGAAACCTTATATGAATTATCATCAAATTTTCCGCCTGCGTGAAGCTTGGTCATAATAACTTCTGCAGCTGAAACACCTTCCTGTTTGTGAATGTCTACAGGAATCCCTCTACCGTTGTCCCTAACCAGAACACAGTCATCTGCAAGAATTACGACTTCTACGCAATCACAATGCCCTGCAAGCGCCTCATCTATTGAGTTGTCTACAACTTCATAAACCATATGGTGTAAGCCTGTGCCATCATCTGTATCTCCAATGTACATTCCAGGCCTCTTCTTTACGGCCTCAAGTCCTTTTAAAACAGTTATGTTGGTTGAATCATAACCATTTGATTTTGCTAGTTTTTTTCTAGCCTTACCTAAAGTTTTAGCTGCCTTTTTATGGTCAGACTTTTTTGGTTTTTTGGGAGTTTTGTTTAATTTTTTAGATGCTACAGTCTTCTTTGCTGGCATTGTGTTATTTTAACTTATTTTCAAAGAATTAGCTGTCTAAATTTATCTAAAAAAGGAGTCATATTTGATAGGCTTTTTCCTTTTATTGCTGTAATAAGTAGCTGTGCTCTTAACTCTACAGCTTGCTCTAGAACTATAGCCAGATTTTCTTGATCTAGCTCTGAAGTAATGTCATCTATCAAGTAAACTACGCCTGCTGTATTTTTAGCCATCAAGATGTCATTAAACCTAAAAAAACTTAATATAATCAATAGCTTCTGTTGTCCTCTAGACAAAAAAGATTTAGCTAATTTATTGTTTATAGAATACTTGAAGTCTAACCTGTGTGGACCTATGCTCGTATAGCCTAAGGCTCGATCTTTTTCTCCTGACTCCATTAAAGCCTCGCTAAAAGAAAGGCCTTCTGGCCAACCCCTATTGAAGGCTACTTTTATGTGGTTTAAAAATGCTTCCTTGGCAACCCCATTTTTTCTTTTTTCTTCCATGGAATTCTTAAACACATTTTCAAAAAAAGACTTTTGTTTTTCGGCTAATATAATGCCTGTTTCTTCTAAAACTTCGTTCCAAGCCTTAAGTTCCCTTTCTGAAACCTTTCTTTTTAAAGACATATTCCTTTGAATCAGTGCTTTCTTATAATTCTTAAAATCAATTTCTGAAGAATGTTCCACGTGAAACATGGTTTTGTTAAAAAAATCTCTTCTTAGTTCTGTTTCTCCTTCAATCATTCTTAGGTCTTTTGCCTGGATAAATTGGATAACCGGCAAATTAGATTTATTTGCAGGCATATTTCCAAATTTAGTTTTTATGGATATCCTTTTGTTTACTTGTTTTGCTGCCTTAATTGTTAAAACTTCATTTTCATTTTTTATTTCAAGACCGAGAGAGAAGCCATCACTGCCCTCTTTAATGCACTCTCTAAGGTCCCTTGTCCTCATAGATTTTCTTGAAATTAATAGGTTTATAGCTTCCAGAATAGAAGTTTTACCGGATCCATTGGGTCCGATTATTAAAAGGTCTTTTTTGCTTAGGTCTAGGTCTAGTGTTTTGAAAAGCCTGAAGTTTTTGATAAATAATCTTGCAATGGACATTTCATAGTCTCATTGGCATTATTACATACACCTCAGTTTTATTTCCTGGTTCTCTTATTAAGCAACTACTTTCCTCACCATAAAAGTTCAATTCTACATTTTCCGTTTCTATTGTTCCCAAAACGTCTAGTAAGTATCCTATATTAAAGCCTATTTCCATTGGGTTCCCGTTGTAATTTACATCCAAGAGTTCTTCTGCAGATTCTTTCTCTGGGTTATTTGCTGTGAGTTTCAGCTTGTTTTTATCCAAAGCGAACCTTACCCCCCTGTATTTCTCATTTGAGAGCACAGAAGCCCTAGAAAGCGCTGATTGTAAGCTTTCTTTGGATACCTCGAGTGAATTAGGTTCTCCTGAAGGTAGTACTTTTTCATAATCAGGAAATTTTCCATCTATTAATTTAGTAGAAAAATCTAGATTTTCGTCTTGAATACTAAGGCTTGAGTTTCCAAAGGTTATCTTAATATCTTCGTTTTCTTGTCTTAATATCTTGGATAGCTCTAAGACTGCTTTTCTGGGCAGGATTTGTCTTTCCCCCTCTATGGGGTTTCTTTTATCTAATTCGCTAGTGGCTAGGGCCAGTCTATGGCCATCTGTAGCTACCGCATTAACTTCCCCATTTTTATATTCTACTAGCAGACCATTTAAATAATACCTAACGTCTTGTGAGGCCATGCAGAAGGCTGTTTTATTAAGTAATCTTTGTAAAACTGAGGATGAAATAGATAAAGAGTTTGTCTCTTCTTTAATCTCTAACTCTGGAAAGTCTAAGGCAGAAATAGTGGCGAAATCTGCATGGATCTATAACTTGTGTAACTTCAGTTATAGTTTTAATTTGTATTTCCAGGTCAGTAGCAGTAATTTCTACCTTTCCTTCTTTTGCAATAATCCGTAAATTAGCCAAAATAGGTATAGTTTGCCTTCTTTCTGCTATTGATGCCCCCATTTGTAGGGCTTCTACTATCTCGTTTTTTTCTGTTGTAAACTTCATATTTAAATCGTTAAAGCCCTAAATAGATTTCTATAATCTTCCTCTATTTCATTATTAAAATCTCTCAATTCTTTAATTTTTTTACAGGCATGTAATACTGTTGTGTGATCCCTTCCTCCAAAAGACTCTCCTATTTCAGGTAAGCTGTAATTAGTCAGCTCTTTGGCCAAAAACATTGACATCTGCCTAGGTCTGGCTATAGATCTACTTCTTCTTTTAGAAAGAAGGTCGCTTAGTTTTATATTGTAGTATTCAGCTACTGTTTTTTGGATATTGTCTACACTTACCTGTCTGGCTTGTATGGCCAGTAAATCCTTTAAGGAATCTTTAATTAAGGCGATGTCTATTTCTTTTCCAGTAAAGTTTGAGTTTGCTATAACTCTTTTTAAGGCACCCTCTAATTCTCTTACATTAGACCTTACTTTTTGGGCTATAAAAAAAGCACTCTCCTCATCGAGTTTATATCCCATTTCCTCAGCTTTACTTAATGTTATTGCAACTCTAGTTTCCAGCCCTGGTGGATCAATTACTACCGGAAGCCCCCACCCCAATCTAGACTTAAGCCTGTCTTCTAGGCCGTTTATTTCTTTTGGGTACCTGTCACAGGTCAAAATCATTTGGCTTCCTCTTTCTAGTAAAGAATTAAATGTGTGAAAAAGTTCTTCTTGGGACTGTTCTTTTCCTGCGAAAAACTGAATATCATCTATCAGCAAAGCATCTAAAGATCTATAATATTGTTTAAATTCACTAATTGCCCCTAATTGTAGCGATCTTACCATATCACTCACGAACTTCTCAGAGTGGATATAGGTAATCTTCTTTTCTGGGTTTTGTTTCTTGATTAAATTACCCACTGCATGCATAAGGTGGGTTTTTCCTAATCCCACCCCTCCATAAATAAATAGTGGGTTGTAAGAATTTTTTAGTCCTGACGCAACCTGTTTAGAAGCCGCTAAAGCTATGTGGTTAGATTTTCCTTCGACGAAGGCATCAAAGGTAAATCCTGGAATTAAATTTGTTTGGTGGTCTTTTTTATGAGAAAAATGGATTTCTTGTTTTATCTCCTGGTTTGTATTAATTAAATTCTTTTGCTCGTTTTCTATGTTTGTTAGTTTCCTGTTGGAATTTTGTTCATTGCCTTTCTCGTGAATAACTTCAAAGTTAACATGAAGATCATCCTGGCTTGTTATAGCTACAAGCCTTTCTTTTATTGATTTTCCGTAGTTTTCTTCAACCCAGTCTAGGATAAAGCTGTTGGGAGCCAGCACTGAATAAGAGGTTGGGGTTATGCCTACATTTTCCTTTAGCTTTAATGGGGCTATCCATGTAGAATATTCCTCAACAGCCAGATCTCTTTCTAAAGTTTTTTTACATTCGTTCCAAAAGAGAATATCGGCCATTAGTTTATTATAAGGGTTTTATTTAAGTTATCCACAGCATAACAACAATTAATTTTTGTGGATAAGCTGTTAATATAATGATTAATTGTTTTTTCTTGTGTATTTTGTCTAAAAAACCTATCATGCGCCTCGTTTAAAGGAATTATCTCTATAATGAAAAGAACTTATCAGCCAAGTAAAGTAAAAAGGGCTAGAAAACACGGTTTTCGAGCCAGAAAAGCGACCTTAAGCGGAAGAAAAATACTTAATAATAGGAGAAAAAGGGGTAGAAAGTCTCTAACGGTCTAAAATTAGACATGTCTTTAAGCGATAGATATAAAGTTCCATCAAGCCCTGGCTTTAGTGGCATACTCTCAAAACCAGACTTTAAATTTAATAAGGGAAGTTATTTGGTTTTTGGTAAGGAAAACTCAGTGAAAACCCCAAGATTAGGCGTTTCTATAAAAAAAAGAGATTATAGGCTGGCCACACAAAGAAATATGCTTAAAAGAAAAGTAAAAAACAGTTTTATGTACTTCATAGAAGATCTTCCGTCTATAGATTTTGTGGTGATGGTGGGGCCTGGTGTTCAGCCCGATGACAAAAAAACCTTATGTGAGCTTTGGTCTAGTGTTGAGGTTAAATAATGTCTAAATTATTTGTCTGGTTAATTTTGGCATACCAAAAAATAATCAGCCCCTTGGTGGGGCCTAGCTGTAGGTTTCATCCAACATGTTCGAGCTATGCCAAAGAGGCTATTGAGAGCCATGGATTGTTGCGTGGAACCTGGTTGGCAGTAAACAGAATTTCTAAATGTCATCCTCTTGGTGATAGTGGATTTGATCCTGTTCCTCCTGAGAAAAAATAATGGACTATATAAAAGTTTTTCTTTTAGGCCTTATAGCTGTAATTGCATATTATCTTATTTTGCAGTGGTCAAACCTACCTGAAGATGACGTTGTTTTTGAACCAGTCAAAGAAACATCAAAAACAACAAAAGAAGGGAGACTTAATGATAGTAAGGACTTACTTACTGCCCTCGACACAACTCCTTTGAAGGCCGCTGAAAGTGAGGAACCTACAAACATTGATGTTGCATCTTCCAGGCTTTTTTCTATCAACAATGATGTGCTCAGAGTTGAGATTGATTCACTAACAGGCAGGTATATTACTGCCGACTTAATTCAAATTAAAACAGAGAAGGGGTCCGATGAAGCATTGTCTGTTTTTGGAACCAGACAAATAGACACAGAAGAGGGTTGTCCGGTTTTCCTGGGCGCCGCTCAGACTTCAAGGGGGTGTGCTGGAACTTATTTTGCTAGCTCTGGATTTTATTCTCCCGAACTGGGTTATTTAAACCCCAGGTTTTCTTCTTTAGAAAAAATGGCTATAGGTGATGGAAGTGTTATTTATATTTTGTCTGGGGAAAATGAGGACCTTCTTTTTACTAGAAGAATTTTAATGCGACCAAGTCAATTCTCTTTAGAGGTTGAAGACATTGTAGGCCTAAAAGGGGGCACTGAGCCAACAAACGTAGTGCCTTATGCCAGAATTTTAAGGGATGGGTATAGGCCGCCCGGTCGTTTTCTTGATTTTGACTCCTATACCTACCTGGGACCAGTTTTTTCCACTGAGAATGACTCCTTTAGGAAATTAGATTTTGGTGATCTTGCTGAAAATGGCTTTGAAGAAGAGTCTTTGGGCGGGTGGTTGGCGCTAGCCCAGAGGTATTTTGTGTCGTCTTGGGTCCCCCAACAGGGTGAAAGGCATAAGTTTCAAGCAAGAAGGGTGTCTTCTGGCGCTTATTCTATCGCCCTTACTAGTCAAAACAGGCTTTTATTGGACTCAGAGCCAGCATCCTACAAAAACACATTGTATGTGGGGCCTAAAATCTCTGATAACCTAACTAAATTACACCCGGATTTGGGCCTAGTTGTTGATTATGGGTTTTTGTGGTGGCTTTCTGAGCCCATTCACAAACTAATGGCCTGGGGTTTTGGTTTTTTGGGTAATTGGGGGCTGGCTATTTTGTTTGCAACCATAGTCTTAAAGGCGCTTTTATGGCCTCTTAGTGCTGCCGGCTATAGGTCTGCTGCAAAAATGCGCGCTGTGGCTCCAAAAATGTCTGAGTTACAGCAAAAATATGCTAACGATAAACAGAAATTAGGCCAAGAAATGATGGCCTTTTATAAAAAAGAAGGAGTAAACCCCCTGGGGGGCTGCCTTCCAATGTTTTTACAAATGCCCTTTTTTCTTGCTTTTTATTGGGTTTTGCTTGATATGGTGGAGCTTAGGCACGCTCCTTTTATGTTTTGGATAACAGACCTCTCTTCTTACGACCCTTACTTTGTTTTGCCGATCCTTAATGCTGGTCTTATGTATTATTCACAAAAAATGATGCCCGTTACCCCCAGTAATGACCCAACCCAACAACAAATGCAAAGCGCCATGAAGTTTATGCCTTTAATGATAGCGGCCATGTTTAGTATTTTTCCTGCTGGTTTTGTTCTTTATTTTACTGTTCAGTCTCTTATTACAGTTATCCAACAAGCCTTGTCTTTCAGAAAGGCGGGAATTTCTTTAAAGTCTGTTTAGCTTGGGGTTCTTGTGGAAGACACTGTTGTTGCTCCAGCAACCCCATCTGGTAGAGGGGGTGTTTCTATAGTTCGAATATCTGGGCCCGAAGCCCCCTTGGTTGGGGCAGGCCTGTGCGGTGAACTTCCTGAGCCGTGGTGTTTTAAGCCCTGTTCCATATTACGTAAGTCAGGAGAGGTTATAGATTTTGGTCTTGTTGTTTTTTTCGCCAGCCCTAAGTCTTACACCGGCGAAGACGTTGTTGAGATCCATTGCCACGGCAACCCCTTAATTGTTGATTCGGTTGTGGCTGAGGCGGTTTTGTTGGGCGCGCGGATAGCCGAACCAGGAGAGTTTACTAAGCGTGCTTTTTTAAACGATAAAATTGACCTAACGCAGGCAGAGTCTGTAGCTGATCTTATTGCGGCGCAGACATCATCGGCTTTGGTTGCTGCGAGCACCTCGCTTTCAGGTACCTTTTCTGCACTAATCAATAAAACCATAGATGGGGTTGTGGCTGTTCGTGTTGTAGTTGAGGCTTGTTTGGATTTTTCAGACGAAGAGTCTGTGTCTGTTTTTTCTGAAAAAAAGACCCAGGTAAGGCGGGGGGTTGTAGAGAGCTTGGGTGTTGTGGGCTCTTTGCTTGATGCTTCGCGGGTTGGCTCCAAAATGAGAGAGGGTTTGGGTGTGGTTATCTTGGGTCCTCCTAATTGTGGTAAATCTACTTTATTAAACGCTCTGGCTAAAGAAGATGTGGCTATTGTTTCTGACACTCCAGGCACAACCAGAGACCTTCTTAAGGTTGTTTTAGATCTGGGTGGGCTTCCTGTTGAGTTTATAGATACCGCCGGCCTGCACGAAGGCACTGAAGAGGCGGTCGAGATAGAGGGAATGAGGCGCGCAGTTTCTGCTGTTGATAGGGCAGACCTGGTGGTTTTAATGAGTGTAGTGGGTGAGGTTTTTGACCCGCCCATCGGCTCCTCTGTCAAAACACTGAGGGTGTTTAATAAAATAGATGTTTTTCCTGAGCTCTCTTCTTCGTCTGAGGGAGTTTATATTTCTGCGTTAACGGGCGACAACCTTGAGGGTTTTAAGGGGGCGGTTTTTGATTGTTTTGGTGTGGGTTCTGGGATAGAGGTTCCTGTTTTGGCGAGGAGAAGGCATTTAAGTTTTCTTGAGCAGGCCCTGGTTTCTCTTGAGTCATCTTTGTCTACCCTTGATGGTGGTGGGGATTTGGTTTTGGTAGCAGAGGATTTAAAAGAGGCTCAAAATTTCTTGGGTTTTGTAACAAGGCCTGTGACCTCAGACGAGCTCTTGGGGAATATTTTTTCTGAGTTCTGTATAGGTAAATAGTTGTGTATATCTGGGCGGGGGTTGTGGAGAGTTCTTTTGCTTTTTTAGTTGTTAAGGGGTTTGTTGGGTTCGTCAACATCTTTGTCTCATTTTTTTATCCTGTTTGTGTTTGGTTAAGGCCCATTGTCTGTGTGGTTTTTATTGAGTTATCCACTTATTTTAGCTCCCCTATAATAACTACTAAAAGACATATATAAGATAATATATTTAATTAATTATAGTTAAGGGATGTGAATAACAAGAGTTTAATAGTTGTTGGAGGAGGGCACGCAGGGGTGGAGGCTGCGGCGGCGGCAGCCCGAATGGGTTGTGAAGTGATATTAGTAACTCACAAAACCAACTCCATAGGACAGATGTCATGTAACCCTGCGATAGGAGGCATAGGAAAAAGCCATCTTGCGAAGGAGGTAGATGCGTTAGGAGGGTTAATGGCCAAAGCTACAGACCTTTCTGGAATACACTACAGGGTCTTAAACGCCACCAAAGGACAAGCTGTACGAGCGACACGAGCACAAACCGACAGGGCCCTTTATAAAAAAGCAATACAAGAGCTGATAGAGAAAACAAAGGGGCTAAAAACAAAAGAAGGCTCGGTTGAAGACTTAATTCTTGAAAAGAACAAAATAAAAGGAGTGTGTTTGAGTAATGGAGAGAGGATAAAAGGCGACAAGGTTATCTTAACGACCGGAACCTTCTTGGGCGGGATTATGCACACAGGGTTCGAGCAAAAACCAGGGGGAAGAGCAGGAGATCCACCAAGCAATAAACTAGCTAAAAAACTAAGAAAACTTCCCTTCAGGTATGGAAGATTAAAAACAGGGACCCCACCAAGACTTAATGGAGAAACTGTAAACTGGGACAGACTAGAAAAACAACCTGGCGACACACCCACCCCGCACATGTCCTACTTTAAAGAACGCACAAAAAGACCCGAACAGATAAACTGCCACATAACAAGAACCACCCCAAAAACCCACAAAATAATAAAAAACGCCTTCAGCAAGTCACCACTTTATACGGGCGTCATAGAGGGAGTGGGCCCCAGGTACTGTCCTTCTATAGAGGACAAGGTGGTAAGGTTCGCCGAAAGAACCTCACATCAGATTTTTTTGGAACCAGAGGGTTTAAAAACAAACGAGATATACCCTAACGGCATTTCAACAAGCCTACCAACAGAAACCCAAGAGGAGTTTGTGAGAACCATACCCGGGTTAGAGGACGTGGAGATAACCAAAGCCGGCTACGCCATAGAGTATGACTACTTTGACCCAAGAGACCTGAAGCACACCATGGAAACAAAACACATTGAAGGCCTTTACTTGGCCGGCCAGATAAATGGCACAACAGGCTACGAGGAGGCGGCGGCACAAGGGATAATTGCAGGAATAAACGCTGCCTTGAATTTAGCAGACCAAGAGCCGTGGGTGCCCGGAAGGCACGAAGCGTATATGGGGGTTTTGGTAGACGACCTGGTAAGCCTGGGAACAAAAGAGCCCTATAGAATGTTCACCAGTAGAGCAGAGTTCAGGCTTATTCTGAGAGAAGATAACGCTGACACAAGGCTGATGCCAAAAGGAAGGGAGCTAGGGCTTATAGACGAAGAGGCCTGGGAGGGATTTAAAGAAAGAAAAGAAAAAATAACCAAGGCCACCAAGGCGCTGAAAAGAAAAACCATTAACCCCAAAACAAAAGAGGCAAAACAAATAGAGGTGGCAACAGGAGAAAAAATACGAAAAGCCAAAACAGCGCACGAGCTACTAAAAAGACCACAAATAAACTACAAAGACCTTTTTATAGATGCACCAAGCCTATCAAAAAACGAAATTGATAAAATAGAAGCAGAGGCAAAGTATGAAGGGTATATAAAAAGGCAAGGCAAAGAGATAGAAAAACTACAAAGAAATGAAAACACACCCATACCGGAAAAAATAGCCTTTAAAAAAATTACTGGACTTTCAAATGAAGTAAAACAAAAGCTGGAGGAGGCTCGACCCGAAAGCATAGCCAGGGCCGCAAGGCTACCTGGAGTTACCCCGGCCGCCATATCTCTTCTTTTGGTCCACTTAAAAAAAGAAGCAGCCGGGTAAGCGCAGAAGGCAGACATAAAAAAACACGAAGACCAACTAAGAAAATTTACAGAGCTACTTCTAGAGTGGAACAAAACCCACAACCTTATCTCACGAAAAACAACACAAAACATTAACGAGCACATAGAGGACTCTTTATTGGCGGCCCCCCTGCTTAGAGACAACATTATGGACCTTGGAAGTGGCGGCGGCTTTCCTGGAATACCTATAGCAATCACAAACCCACAAAAGAAAGTTTATTTGGTAGAAAGAAGACAAACAAAAGCAGCCTTTCTGCTCAACACCACAAACCAACTTGAACTTGATAACACAAAAGTAATACACGCAGATTCTAGAGAGCTTAAAGCGCACGAGCTTGGAGAAAACCTTGATATTGTAGCCAGAGCCTTTGGGTCTCCTAAAAACACCATCAAGGCCATAAAAAGCCTTCTAAAAACACCCGGAACCCGCCTAAAGATAATGAAGACCGCGCCCGCACCAGAACCAGAAGAAATACCCCAGAACTATGAGGTTGAAAAAATAGAAGAAATAAACCTAAAAGGAAAAGACAAGGGGCGCATCTTGGTTACAATAAGAAACAAGGAACCATGAGGACGTTAGTAATAGCAAACCAAAAAGGAGGGGTGGGAAAGACAACCACCGCAGTAAACTTAGCGGCCTCTCTTGCCGCCATGAATAGAAGGGTTTTGTTGGTAGACTTAGACCCACAAGCCAACGCAACCACGGGTTCGGGTGTAGAGCGCCTTGAAGAGTCAGAAAGCTCTTCTTACCCCACCTGGAAATTGCACGACACAGAAATAAAAAACTCAAAGACAGGTGGATATGATGTTTTGCCATCAGGCCCCGCACTAATAGCCAAAGAGGCCGAGCTAAGAGAGGTAGACGGAAGGGAAGTACAGCTTAATAACCTGTTAAGCCAACTAAGTCACAAATATGACTACACCATAATAGACTGCCCGCCGGCTTTAAACCTTTTGACCATAAATGGTTTAAGGGCAGCAGACAGCCTGCTTGTGCCAATGCAGTGTGAGTATTATGCTTTAGAGGGCCTGGCGGCCTTATTACAAACCGTATCTCAATTAAATGAAAGAACTGGCCATGCCCTAGAGCTAGAATCTATTGTTAGAACCATGTTTGACCCAAGAAACAAACTTACACAACAAGTTACTGATGAGTTGGCGACCCATTTTCCCGATGTTTTGTTTTCGACGGTTATACCACGTAACGTTAGATTGGCGGAGGCCCCCAGCTTTGGTAAACCAGCTTTAAAACATGAGCCCAACGCAAAAGGGACCTTAGCCTATCTTGCATTAGCCGGAGAGCTTATAGACAGGATGGAAGGTGGGGAGGTGGTAGCTGCAAAATGAATGAAGAGAAAAAATCTCTAGGAAGGGGTCTAGACTCTCTTTTGGGAGAGAGGGCAGAAAGATCTACCCAAGGAGTATTGGAGGTGCCATTAGAAGACTTGGTCCCCGGACAATATCAACCCAGGAACAAAATGCATAAAGACACGCTAGAAGAGCTGTCTAAAAGCATCAAGTCCCAAGGGGTGCTGCAACCAATTTTGGCCAGAAAAAAAGCTTCAAAAGGATATGAGATTGTGGTCGGCGAAAGAAGGTGGAGGGCGGCTCAACTGGCGGGCCTTAAAACCATACCCACCATAATAAAAGAACTTAACAATGATGAGTCAGCCAAAATAGCCTTAATAGAAAACCTACAAAGAGAAGACTTAAATGCGATGGACCAGGCTAAAGGACTGCAAAGATTACAAATTGAATTCAACCTCTCCCAACAAGACCTTGCTACTTCAGTAGGAAAGTCTAGATCAACAGTAACCAACCTCTTAAGGCTAACCAACTTAAGCCCTCTCATTCAGGGGTTTCTAGAAAACGGCAAAATAGAAATGGGACATGCTCGTGCACTATTAGCAGCCGAAGAGGGCGCACAAGAGTCTTTGGCCAAAGAAGTGGTCGCAAAAAAACTAACCGTAAGAGAGGTGGAGGCATTGGTGTCGGGCAAAGGCAAGCCACAAAACCAAAAAAGAACCCAAATAAAAAAAGATCCGAACACAATAAAATTAGAAAAAGAAATTTCTGAGACCCTTGGGGCAAGGGTAGACATAAGTCATAACAAAAAAGGGTCGGGTAAGTTGGTGATAAACTTTAAAAACCTAGATCAACTTCAGGGCATATTAAATAAAATTAAGTAGTCAAAAATCATATTAGTCCTTGGACTGCGGGCCTTAGGTATTTATAATTGCGGCGGCCGAGGCGCTTGATGGCAGAAAAAGAACTAAACTCAGACGACTTCATTAAACACCACCTCCAAAACTTAACCTTTGGGCAATGCTCTGATGGAAAATGGAGATTTGCTGACGGCCACATAAACATTGGATCAGATCAACAAGCACACCAAGAAATAAAAGGGTATGCCTGTAACCCAAAAGAAATGGGGTTTAATGCAATTCACATAGACACTATGGCCATGTCGCTTTTGTTGGGAGGGCTTTTTTGTTTCCTGTTTTGGACTGTTGCAAAAAAAGCTTCAGTTAAAAACCCTACCAAATTACAGAACGCCATAGAGTATGCCTTCGACTTTGTAAGAACCGGAGTGAGTGATATTTTTGTTCCTAAAGGAAACAAGATAATAGGACCGCTGGCCCTAACCTCAATTGCTTGGGTATTTCTTATGAACCTTATGGATTTATTGCCAGTTGACCTTATACCGTGGGTGGCAAACGGCTTTCAGTCTTCAACAGAGTATGGTTGGGTTCATTACTTTAAGGTTCTTCCGGTTGCTGATATTAATGCACCTGCCGGTATGGCGCTTGGGGTCGCAATTTTAATTCACTACTACAGCATAAAAGAAAAGGGCGTGGGGGGCTTCTTATCGGAGCTAACTCTACAGCCCCTGGGCAAATGGGCTATACCTTTTAATATGATTGTAGAGATTCCTGGTTTTTATGCCAAACAAGCGGCACTAGCCCTAAGGTTGTATGGAAATCTATTTGCAGGCGAGATGATTTTTATACTTATAGCTTGTTTGTATATTTACTCTGGGGAGTTGTTCCAAGCAGGCATTCTTTCCCAATCAATAATGTGGGGATTGGTAGGAATACTTTTACAAATAATTTGGGCAGTATTCCACATACTAATTATTGCCCTACAGGCGTATGTATTTATGATTTTAACGGTTGTGTTTTTAAACCAAGCACATGAAACTCATCATTAACTATAGGAGAAAAAATGGAAGACTCATTATTAAAAATAGCCGGTGCCATTATGGTCGGCATGGGAGCCATAGGGGGGGCCATTGGTGTTGGGGTGGCAGCCTCTAAGTACCTTGAAGGCATAGCAAGACAACCCGAACTTCAGGGGTATTTGTTAGGTCAGTTCTTTATCATGATGGCGTTGGTAGATGCCCTGCCAATCATTTCTTTGGCGTTTGGATTAATTCAACTTTTTGGCTAGATGAACTTTAATTTTACTTTAATCGGCCAGCTGCTGGCCTTTATACTTTTCGTCTGGTTTTGCATGAAATATGTTTGGCCTCCTTTGCTCGGGGTTCTTGAAGAAAGGGAAAAAGAGATAGCCGACGGGCTCAATGCTGCAAGCGAAGGCAGAAGGGAGCTAGAAGAGGCCAATGTAAAAAGAGAAGAAATCTTGCAAGACGCTAAAAAAGAAGCTGCCGACTTGGTCAACCAAGCAAACCAGAGGGCGAACCAATTGGTTGAGGATGCCAAGACATCAGCACAAGAAGAGGCAGAAAGAATAAAAATATCTGCTCAAAACGATGTTGAACAAAGCACCAAGAGAGCAAGAGAAGAATTGAGAGCCGAGGTAGCTACGCTGGCTGTGGCGGGGGCAGAGAAAATCTTAAATTCAGAAATTGATGAGAAGAAAAACTCAGAGATACTTGATGAGCTAAAGAAGGAGTTATAAAGGTTGAGCACAAAGACACAAGCCAGACCATACGCACAAGCAATATTTGAGCACTCAAGTGGTTGGCATGATGACTTACAGCAAGTTGTAGCCGCAATAAGAGAGCCTGGTGTCACCAAATTAATAGACTCTCCTAAACTGGCCTATAAGCAGAAGGCAGAGATATTTATAGGACTGTTTGAGGGCGAGATAGAAAAAAGAACCTCTAACTTCTTGAAGATTTGGGCGAAGCAAAAAGGCTTTCTTTACTACCCGACATTCTAACCGAGTATAAAAAATTGGAGGCAGAAAAAAATAATCAAAAAGAGGTTCAAATTAACTCTGCCTTTAGGCTAAACAAAGACCAGCTAGAGGAAATAGAAGGTCTTTTAAAGAAAAGATACGGAGAAAACCTTACGTCTAATATAAATATAGATAAAAGCTTAATCGGTGGACTGACCGTAAAGTGCGGAGATGAAGTCTTAGACCTCAGCACCAAAGGAAAGCTGCTTAAATTAAAAAAACAAATAAGTTAAAAAATTATGGAAGAACTA
>LUML01000019.1_pt1 | contig 40835 bp, 49 predicted proteins | sample 729661 | NCBI WGS metagenome assembly LUML01 (sample SAMN03860264, study PRJNA289734) | marine metagenome | biome: seawater column; feature: ocean; material: water; isolation source: Red Sea water column Station 22 - depth 10m | place: Saudi Arabia: Red Sea | collected 2011-10-15 | depth 100 m | reverse complement strand
GGTCACCACAGACTTAGGCTTTACTGCCTATACTGAAAATACCAAAAGTAAAATTGATGTTTTCTGCATTACGGCTGCCTTAATGGTTGGGACGGCTGGGCTCCCCCATGTCATAGTAAGGTTCTTCACTGTACCCAGCTTTAGTGCTGCGAGAAAATCAGCGGGTTATGCTTTAATCTTTATTGCACTTTTATACACAACAGCACCTGCTGTATCAGCTTTTGCCAGAATGAACCTTATAGACTCTATTCAAGATACAGAATATTCCAATTCACCTCAGTGGTTTCAAAATTGGGAAACTATCGGCCTTATAGCTTGGAAAGACAAAAACTCGGATGGTCTAATTAGGTATTCTTCTGGAAATGCACTTGAAGGTGTTAAACCTATTTATATTGAAGGAGAAGGAAGCTCTGGAGAGAGGTTGGTTTTAAATGAACCTGATTTTAGCAATGAAAATGAAGTTTATATCGATAGAGATATTATTGTCTTAGCAAATCCGGAAATAGCCAAGCTACCCTTTTGGGTGATCGCTTTGGTGGCTGCAGGTGGAGTGGCTGCAGCCCTATCTACTGCGGCTGGATTGTTAATTACTATCTCCTCAGCCATTTCTCATGATTTACTCAAAAAAACTTTTATGCCTAGAATTAGTGAAAAACAAGAGTTGCTGTATAGCCGATTAGCGACAGCTTTTGCTATAGGAATAGCTGGATTATTTGGAATCTACCCTCCCGCTTTTGTAGCTCAGGTTGTAGCATTTGCCTTTGGTCTAGCTGCGTCTACTTTATTTCCGGTTTTACTATTAGGTATATTCTCAAAAAGGCTAAATAAGGAAGGTGCTATCGCAGGCATGCTTATTGGTTTAGTCTTTACTGCAGGATATATTGTTTATTTTAAGTTCTTGGCACCCGAATTAAATACATCTGATAATTGGTTATTTGGTATTTCACCAGAAGGAATAGGTTTTATTGGGATGTTAATAAATGTTTCTGTTGCTATGTTAGTTTCTTCTTTAACCTCAGCCCCTCCTAAGGAGATTTCTTTAATGGTAGAAAGATTAAGACAGCCATAATGATTCTTCCAGAAATTGATCCCATCGCATTTCAAATTGGTCCCCTTGCCGTAAGGTGGTATGGCATAACGTGGGTAATTGCTTTTGGACTTATTTACTTATTGGCTTCTAGGAATTTATCCAAATTCTCTAAAGAACAATTAGGGGATTTAATGTTTTACGGTCTTTTGGGTGCCGTTTTAGGGGGCCGGATTGGTTATATGTTTTTCTATAATGCTGGTCAATTAATAGAAAACCCTCTGTCTTTATTTTATTTTTGGCAAGGTGGTATGTCGTTTCATGGTGGCTTATTAGGTGTCTTAATATCCTGTTTTTTATTAAGTAAAAGATGGGGCTTCGAATTCTTTGAAGTTATGGACTTTATAGCTCCTTATGTGCCTATAGGACTTGGCACTGTCCGAATAGGTAACTTCTTAAACTCGGAATTGCTGGGAAGACCAACAGAAGTATCTTGGGGAGTTGTTTTTCCTTCTGATCCATTGGGTTTAGTGAGGCATGCCTCTCAGTTATATCAAGCGGTGGGTGAAGGTATAGTTCTTTTATTATTTATGTTGTGGTATTCCAAAAAACCTAGACCTCATATGGCAGTGTCTTCTGTCTTTCTAATTGGTTATGGAGTTATTAGATGTTTTACTGAATCCTTTAGAGAACCTGATGCTCATATAGGCTTTGATCTATTTGGATCAATATCTAGAGGTCAAATTCTTTCTATTCCAATGATAGTAATTGGGCTCGTGTTATTATTTTATTCTTACAGAAAAGTTGTAAAAAAGGATGAAACAATATCTTGATTTAATGAAATATGTTCGAGAGTCTGGAACTCAGAAAGGCGACAGAACGGGAACAGGCACCTTAAGTGTATTTGGTTATCAAATGCGTTTTAACCTTGAAGAAGGTTTCCCTTTAGTTACAACTAAAAAGGTTCATCTTAAATCTATAATCTATGAACTCTTATGGTTCCTAAAAGGCTCTACTAATATAGATTACCTAAACGAACATGGGGTTAGCATTTGGGATGAATGGGCTGATGAACGAGGAGAACTTGGACCTGTCTATGGAGCCCAGTGGAGGTCTTGGCCAACACAAGATGGAAATTCAATAGATCAGATTTCAGAAGTTATTAAACAGATAAAAGAAAATCCCGATTCAAGAAGGTTAATAGTTAGTGCCTGGAATGTTTCTCAAATTGATAATATGGCCTTACCACCATGCCATGCAATGTTTCAGTTTTACGTTGCTAATGGAAAGCTTTCATGTCAGTTATATCAAAGAAGTGCAGACATATTTCTAGGTGTACCCTTCAACATTGCCTCATATGCTTTGTTGGTATTCATGATAGCTAAAGTGATTGGATTAAAGCCTGGTGAATTTGTTCATACTCTAGGAGATGCACATCTGTACTTAAATCACCTAAATCAAGTGGATGAACAATTAAAGAGGAAGCCCTTCCCTCTTCCTAAGATGAGTATTAATAGAGATATAAAAAATGTCCTTGATTTTGAATATGAGGATTTTTCTTTAGAGGGTTATGAGTCACATCCGCATATTTCTGCTCCTATAGCTGTTTAAATTGAAAATATCATTAATAGCTGCTTTTGCTGAAGAAAGGGTCATTGGCAAAGATGGCAAGATTCCTTGGACTCTGAAAGAGGACTTAAAGCATTTTAGAAACAAAACTGAGGGATTTTCTGTGGTGATGGGCAGAAAAACTTATGAGTCCATAGGCGTACCATTACCTAACAGGTTAAATATAGTCATGACCAGAAATCCTAAGAAGCTTGAGGGAGTCAAAGAAGTTACTAATAAAGAGAAGGCCTTAGAAATAGCTTCTTCATATTCTGAATTATCTAGACAGGATAAAGAAGATGGAATTCAAAATATTAAATACTGCTTTCTAGAGTATAAAAGGAAATAATCTACTAAGAAGAACCTAGACCTAAAGCTTTTTTCTTTAAGATAAGCGCCTGTACTCTTTCCTCTTCACCTTCTGTATAGGTAATCCATTTCCTAGCTTGGTCTTGGATTTTCTTCTTCTTCTTCTTCTGGGCTTCTTTCTTATCGCTTAATTGCTTTTCTGCAACATCTATACACTTTCTAAAGGAAGCTATGGCTTCATCCCATTTCTGATACTCAAACAAAACTTGACCCAGGAGCATATGAGCATTTGCCTCATCTTTAAGTTTTCCTTTTTTGATTCCCGCTCTAATTGCTTTTTCGGCTCCTTCAAATTCATCCAAACCAAAATGTACCTGACCTAAAAATATATAAAGCTCTCCCTCTTTAGACTTACTTGCTGCCTTCTCATAAGCAGGTTTGGCTTTTTTTAATTCTTTAGCTGCATGCCAGTACTGGGCTAAGGCTTTTAATGTTTTTTCTTCTTCCTTGATAAAATCATTTTTAAAACCATATTCCATTACTTGCGCCGCTTTGTACGGGTTTTGGTGCATAAACAACAGCTGACCCAAGGCCACATACTCTCTTTGTTTATCTAACAACCTATCTTCATGGGCTGCTTCAAGAGCTCCTAGTTGATCTAAGAACCTGTCTTTTTGGCCATAAAGCTGGGATAAGCCTACCCAATACCTTTTTTTAGGGTAATTAACAGCTAAAATTTTATATATTGGCAGTACATCAAGATTTTCTTTTAATTCACTGTAGACAGCTATCTTTAATAAATAGTCATTTTCTCTAGCCACAGCTTTCTTAGTTTCTCCTGTCTCGTACTCTTCGCCTGTTTCTTCATCGATAGCCTTTATAGGTATATCTCTGCTTTCTGCTAGTTCTATAGCCCTTTCAATGAAGGTTTTAGCGTTTCTAAAGTCTTCTAGCTGAAAATAGGCAGTTGCAATAAGAGAGTAGCCTTGAGAGCTTGGCTCCTCTTCTTCCTCAATCCACTCTAGTAAGTATTTAACTGACTTTCTATAGTCTTCTTTAATGAAAGCTAGTTGGGCTAAAGAAAATCTTGCTTGATTCTGTAATTTAAAATCTGAACCTTCAGATCTAAGAAGTTTTTCATATTCAGTAATTGCAAGATCATATCTTTCCTGAGCAAAATAAATATAACCAAAGTACCAATGCATTCTGGCTCTATCGGTCTCTGTAAACTTGGGATCTGTTCCAATAACAGCAAGCATTTCAATTGCTTCATCCCACATTTCTTCTTCTAAGAAAGGCTGTACTGTTTGTAAAAGCTTTTGTGCTTTCTTGCTGGGCAGTTTTACTCTTTTTCTTGTTTTCTTTTTGTTAGTATCAGCGGCTTCTAAATTGAAACCATCATACTCTGGTGTTAATTCACTAATAACAATTGGCATAAGGCTTATGACAATTGTTACAACCAAAGTTTTAATCAAAAATTTCATAGTTTATTTATACATAAAGATCTTTTTAAGCGCAACCTTCAGGCACATAATCAGGAGTCTTATCGGGGTCTTCAATTATAAAAGTGATTTGATTTAGTACGCCCGGTACCTCAATAGCTTCTCCATCTCTTATTTGAGGCTTGTACTTAAATTTCATAGCTGCACGCATAGCAGCTCTATCAAAAATACCACTTGGTTGTGCCCAAACAACAACCGGGTCTCTAACTGCACCTACTTTAGTGACAGTAAACTCAAGCATCACACAACCTTCTATACCTCTCTCTTGGGCTCTTCTGGGGTAAATAGGAGGTACCTTAAAGATTGGAACATAAGAGCCATCAGCAAATACCCCTGCTTTTCTTCCCTTCATATCAAATTTAGGCCTGGGAGTGGCATTATCTAAGTCTGCCGGAGGCGTCATATCAAATTCTGGTGGCATGGTTTCAGGAGGCGGTTCTTCCTCTTCTGGTCTTTCTATGTCTTGCAACAATTCCAATTCACGTTCTGGCATAGTTACATCTGCTATTCTTATACCTTTTTCACTGAGCTCTACATCCCCTGTTGCAATTAGCCATTGCATTATGTAAAAGATGATAAGAGTTAAAACTGCTGAAGAAACAACCGCAGTAGTAATTTTCCTATAATCTAATAAAGAAAAATTCATAAGTCCTTAAAACTTGGGTTCAGAGGCTAGAGATATTGCGTACACGCCAGCTTCCCTCGACTGGTCCATGACTTTAATAATGGCGTCAGCGGTTGCCCTTTCATCAGCCTGAATTACAACAGATCCTTGGGGGTTGTCAGCCAACAACTTAGTTACATTGGCTTTAACTTGCCTCACATCAACTCTTCTCCCATCAATCCAAATGTCATCATTTGCCCCTATAGCAATGAGAATTGCAGCATTATCTTGAATATTAGCTGTTTCTGCATCAGGTCGATTAACTTCAAGACCTGGCTCTTTAATAAAATTGGCAGTAACTATAAAAAAGATTAGAAGAATAAATACTACATCCAGCATAGGGGTTAAGCTTATTTCTTCTTCTGCTTCAGTTGCTTGGCTTATGGGTGATCTTCTCATAATTATTACCTTTATTATTCAGAAACTAAGTACTCTGACAAGAGTTCTTCTTCTCGTTTAGATTTATTTTTTAAGAAAGTGCTAGCAAAGGTACCAGTTATAGCTACAGAGAGTCCTGCCATAGCTGGAATCGTTGATCTGGAAACACCACCGGCCATTGCTTTAGCATCACCGCCTCCAGTGACAGCCAAAAGGTGAAACACCTCTATCATGCCTGTTATGGTGCCAAACAAGCCCAATAATGGAGCTACACCTACACACAGTTTTATTAAAGTTAAATTTTGATTAATCTTAATAGAGGTTTGAGAAATCAACATTTCTCTTATTGCTTTGGAGTTCCATGTTTTTTTATCTTTCCTTTTAGACCAACCTTCAACAGCCAAATTCACATTTAGCTGATGATTAAATCTGTAATACCAAAGTCTCTCAAAGATAAGAAACCACATAAAGAAGGCAAGTAACCCTATTAAATAGAGAACATCCCCTCCCTTTTGCATAAATTCAAAGAGGGCATCTGCAGCATCATAGAAGAAGAACATGGTTCTGTGTTATCTCCTTAGTTAAAGTTACTTTTCAGACCTTTCCGCCGCCATTCCAATGGCCTGCTCTTCAATTGTTTCTAAAATGCCTTTAGAGAAATTAGAAACTATAGCGGACATAAACGTCATAGGGATTGCAACCATTAGCCCTAACCAGGTTGTGACTAAAGCAATTGAGATACCACTTGCCATAGTTTTCGGATCTCCCGTTCCAAACAAGGTTATCATTTGGAAAGTTTCAATCATTCCTACTATTGTTCCAAAAAGTCCCATCAATGGAGCAACTATGGAGATTAATTTTATCAACCAATTGAGTTTTTCAATCGGCGGTCTCTCATTCAATATTTGCTCGGCCATTTTAAGTTCTAAAGTTTCAGTATCTGCCTTTGGATTATCTTCGGCTATCTTCAGAACTCTGCCTAATGGATTGTCTGTATTAAGAGCTTCAGCACTTAACTGTGAATCTACTGCAGCCCGAATGCCCCTCAAAGTTACCAATCTCCATATAAACAGCCCCACTCCTCCAAGACCAAGTACATAGAAAATGACGATACCTATAGGTCCACCTTCACCGTTGATTCTTTCCCAAGCTCCAGACATTGAAATTCTATAGGTCCACCTTCGCCGTTGATTCTTTCCCAAGCTCCAGACATTGAAATTAAGCTAGCCAGATAAGATCCCCCCTGAGGTCCAGTAGGATCAACTGCAAACTGGACAGGGAAAGCATCAGCATTAAAGACATCAGAGGTAGTTGAAGTGTACCTGCCTGCTGGCTGGGATGGTAATTCCTCATACATACCCCTTGTTGCAGCATAGGTAAGATAATTACCTTCTGACACAGCATTAAATACACCTACTCGAACAACTTCTCTCTCCTCAACTGTTCCATCTAAAGCAATTACATCAGCATTAAACTTCACTACCTCACCAGTAGCATTAATTTCTCTTTGAAGCTCAAACCAGAGTCTCTCTAATTCGGGGATTGTAGCTAAAGCCACTCCTTCGCCCATTTTTACAGCTAATTTAGTTAAGAACTCTTCTCTGTCTTTTCCAAACTGAGCTGAAGTAAGAGATTGTTCAAAGATATTCCTTGCTTCAGTTGCAAGACCGGCTAAATGACCAAATATTTCGTTCAGAGAACCAAGTCTTTCTTTTAACTGGGCTTCTGCTACTACTAACAAGGCTTCGTTAGCCTCGAATTTTTGTTCTAGTCTAGCCGCTTCTCTTTCAAGTCTTGCTCTTTCAGCTTTTGCATCAGCTAATAGCTTAGCTTGCTTATTTTTTTCATTCCTAAACTTCCTTTCCCTTTCTCTCTGCTCCGCAGTATCAGCAAACTGACCTTTCTGGACGAGTTCCAATAACTCTGCGGGATTTGAGGGTTCTTTGGCTGCTTCTTCTGCTTCTTCCTCTGCATTAACTGGAAAGACCAATAAACTTATAAAAAATAGTGGCAGTAATTTGTAAGTTAATTTTTTCATTGTACTGCCTCCGGATTTTGTATTGGCAGTTCGAGCATATCAACCGTAGCAAGTTTGTTTGCTATTCTAAGTCCCTTTCTAGTTGGGTTTCTGTAGCTGCTATCTAAAGCAACCCATTCGTCTTTATTGTTATCCCAAGCACCCGTTAGGCTTTCATCGGCGGATTGATAAACTAGAGCCAACCTGCCAACTCTAAGTACATTAACTTCTCTTTGTTGTCCTTCAATTTCTATGGTGTCTTTGTAATTATCTAGTTTTCTACCATATTCCATTTCAACATTGAAAGTTTCTAAAACTTGTCTTAATCCTTCAGCAGGAGAAACAGTAGGGTTGTCGATTGCGGCCTTAGCAAAGGCAACTCTCTCTTTCCTCTCTGCTAAGTGAAAAGGCATATCCAGTTCTATTGATTTTTCTATCCCCGCCAGCAATCGTCTTGTAAAAGGAGGTATTTGCCTCTGCATAATTTGGGCTTCCTTCATGGTTTTATCAATTTCTTTTAACCTTGCTTCCTGACGCTCAATTTGCATTCTCATTTGAGCGTTATAGACCCTTAAGCCTTCTATTTGCTTACTGACCGTTTTGTATTCATTGACTATTAAGGATGTGTCGTCATCCATTGAGTCTATTTTTGATTGAGACACTTGTTCTGACTTTTGGCGCTCCTCACCTATATCCAGCAGGGGTTGTATTTGGTCAGCGAAAACAAGCGTAGATCCTAGTAGGGTTGCCACTATTATCAGTGGAAAAGTGCTAAGACGCTTCATTAGACTATCTCCTTTTAATTCTTATTTAGTAATTTGTTCCAGTGTTTATACCTAAAATGATATGATCAATACACTAGAAAATAATCTCTCCCTCAACGAGGAATGTAGACTATAGAGGGAATTTTTTAACAACGCAACGATTGAATGTCGCTTCTAGAATTTTTTATTTATATCACTTTGATCAATTGGTCAATAGTCACCCTTTTATGGTTATTAATTAAAAAAATAGACCAATTTTATTTAAGAGACCTTTATTGGGGCGGCGGTATTATCTTGCTTTCTATTTCTGCTATTGTCTTAGAAGGCTTTTTAGAGATTTTTGACCTACATATAAGACAAATTTTGGTTAATTCTCTGGCCTTAGTTATAGGAATTAATGTTCTTCTTTCTACAAATAAGAAAGTAAAACTAAAGGCTGTCATGGTAAAGGAATCTTATAAAAGGAACCTGAGATCTTATAAAGATAATTTTCTTAAAATGGGAATGCTTCAAGTTATCTTTATTTCTCCAATAATTTCAGTTAACTACCTTCCTGGAATGAATAGTCTTAACTTTATTGATTTCATAGGATTAATTCTATTTTCCCTTGGGTTTTATATAGAAACTAAATCTAATCATGATTTATTAACCTTTAAGGCCGAAAAACCTGAAGAAATAGAAATTTTAACTTCTGGTCTATGGAGACTTTCAAGACATCCTAATTATTTTGGTCATCTGTTGCAGTGGTTGGCTTTATACATCATTGCATGTAGTTCTATAGGTGGAGAATGGAGTTTTTATGGGCCTTTAATTATGTACCTTTTTTTGTTAAGTTCTATTAAAGGTACAGAAAAAAGACTGCGTGCTAACTTTACTGAATATAAAATCTATTCTGGCAGAACCAACAAGCTTATCCCCGATCTTTTTATAGGAAGAAAAGGCCCTTTAGCCTCTTTAAGGCCCCTTGTGCCCTTTAAAGGATTAACGGTCTTGGCTGGATATTTTTCTAATTTGGAAAGTCCTTTTATCAAAGGCCTTCTCATAAAACTTTTTTGTTATTTTTATAAACCCGATCTTACCGAGTCTGTAGAAAGCGACACAAACAAATACAACACTTTTAATGAATTTTTTACTAGAAAGTTGAAATCTGGATCTAGGCCAATCAACCCAGATGTGAATATCATAACTTCCCCTGTTGATGGAGCGGTTGTACAGCTAGGAAATATAGCAAAAGAGACGCTCATTCAAGCTAAAGGTATTGAATATAGTGTGAGTGATCTTATTAAAGATAAGTCATTGGCAAAAACTTTTAAAGAGGGTTTTTTTATAACCATTTATTTGGCGCCTACAAATTATCACAGAATACATTCTCCTTTTGGTGGAACTATAGAAAAAACTAAGTATCTAGAAGGTAATTTATACAGCGTTAATGCTAAATCAACTCAAAAAATAAAATCTTTGTATAGTAATAACGAGAGAACCTTCTACTATATAAGGTCAGATAATTTTTATTATGGCCTTGTTAGTGTGGGGGCAGCCATGGTTGGCAGCATAGTGCCTTTTTGGAATACAGAAACTAAACCCTCGAAAAGAAATTTGATTGCTATGTGGAACGAGGGCCCTAAAAAAGATATACAGGCTGTGAATAAAGGTCAGGAATTAGGTTACTTTCAGATGGGCTCCACGGTAATTTTGTTATTTCCTTCGGGTATAGAGGCAGATAAAAATTTCTTGTATGAGTCTAAAGCTGTAAAATTTGGTGAAGAATTAATAAATCTGTCAAAGAAATAATTACAAGGTAAATTTTGGTCTCTTACTCAACCAGTGATTTTAAACCTGGGTTAAAAATTTTAATCGATGGTGATCCTTGTGAAATCATTGAAGAGGAGTTTGTAAAACCCGGTAAAGGACAAGCCTTCAGTAAAGTTAAATTTAGGAACCTACTAAATCAAAGAACTGGTGAAAAAACTTGCAAAGTTGGAGAGTCACTAGAATCTGCGGACATAAATGAAATTGAAATGCAGTACTTGTACTCAGAAGGCACTGATAGATGCTTTATGAACCAAGAGTCTTATGACCAAGTACTAATTTCTGAGAATTTGATCGGAGACAACAAAAACTGGCTGACTGAAGAAGATATTTGTCGTGTGCTTCTATGGAATGACACCCCTATCTCCATAATCCCTCCTAATTTTGTAGATTTAAAAATTACTCAAACTGACCCAGGTGTTAAAGGAGACACCGCTTCGGGTGGTAACAAACCAGCCACCTTGGCTACAGGTGCGATTATCAAAGTCCCTTTATTTGTTTCAGAGGGAGACATTGTTACGGTGGACACCAGAAGTGGAGAATACCAAGGAAGAAAACAGTAATAATGAAAGAAGAATTAAAAAAATCTTTACATGAAGCCATAGGGTCGTTAGGGAAAGAACATAATGTAGATCTTTCAAAAGTAAGGATTGAAGTAAAGGAAAATAAAGAGAAGAAATTTGGAGATTTTTCTTCTAATTTAGCCCTTGCACTATCAAAATCGTTCTCTAAACCTCCTAGAGATATTGCAGAAATGCTCTTAAAGGAATTAGGAGCAAAGGACTTCATAGATCGAATGGAAATTGCCGGCCCTGGTTTTATCAATTTCTTTTTGTCTCATGCATCAAGGACCGAGATTCTTAAAACAATTAATAAAGAAAAAAATAAGTTTGGCTTCGGGACAAAGAAAAAAGCTGAGAAAGAAAGTGTATTAATTGAATACGTTTCTAGTAACCCCACAGGCCCCTTACATGTTGGTCATGGAAGGGGTGCAGCCTTCGGATCAGTGCTTGCCAGCATACTTAAAGCAACAGGCCATGAAGTTGATGAAGAGTACTATGTCAACGACCGGGGCCGCCAAACAGAAATTCTTTCTTTAAGCGTTTGGTTAAGGTATTTAGAAATCTTTAATCAAGCTAGCCCTTTCCCTAATAACTGCTATCAAGGAGCCTATATTGAGTCCTTGGCTAAAGAACTCAAAAAACATAAAGATAAAGACTTATGTATTGATAAAGAAGTTGGAAAAGAAATATCTCTATTGCTTTCTTTAGATCTAACTGAAGAAGAACTAGATAGTTTAATAACTAAATCAAAAGAAATTTTAAAAGAAGGCTTTGAAGAAATTAAGACTTTTGCTCTTGAAGATATTTTGAAAAATATAGAGGAAGATTTACAGACTTTTGGAGTTAAGCATAATAAATGGTTTAAAGAATCTTCGATGTTTAGCACTTCTAAAACAAAAGAATCTTTAATTAGTGAAGCCCTGGATACTCTAAAATCTAAGAAAAAACTTTATGAAAAAGAAGGAGCCCTTTGGTTTCAATCTACTGATTTTGGTGATGAAAAAGACAGAGTTGTAAAACGAGAAAATGGAGCTACTACCTATTTTGCTTCTGATATTGCTTATCACGCTAATAAATTTAGTAGGGGGTATTCAAAAATTATTAATGTTTGGGGGGCTGATCACCACGGGTACCTCCCAAGAGTTAGGGCTGCCATGTCTGCTCTAGGTGAAGATACAGATAAGTTTGAGGTAATTTTTATTCAATTTGCAAATTTAATAAGGGGTGGCAAAAAACTCTCTATGTCTACACGAGCTGGCGAATTCATAAGCTTAAATGAATTAATTGAAGAGGTAACTTCTGAAGCAGCTAGATTTTTTTTCATAAACAGAAAGGGTAACCAGCATTTAGATTTTGATCTGGATCTTGCTAAAGAAGAAAGCAAAGATAACCCCCTATATTATATTCAGTATGCGCATGCACGAATTTGCAGTGTTTTCGATAAACTAAATGAGAATAAAAAATCATATAAAGAGTCTGTTGCCTTAGAGTCTCTTGATCAACTCAGCAGTGATCAAGAAGTAGAAATTCAGCAATTATTGAGTCAATTTCCTGATGTAATTAATCGTTCTGCAGAAAATTATGAACCACATTTGATTTGTTACTATTTGAGAAATTTAGCTGGAACTTTTCATAGTTACTATAACAACGAGCGCATATTGGTTGAGGAGGAAAACAGCCTTCAAGCTAAATTATTTTTAATTTCAGCAGTAAGACAAGTCCTGTTTAATGGCCTAAAAATTCTTAATATTAGTGCCCCTGAATCTATGTAAGGTTTAGTATGGGAAAACCAGAAAAATTAAAGTCCTTCCTTTCAGAAATAAATAAAATTTGTGAACAAACAGGAAAAAATTTTGGGGATTTAACAATCTTGGGGGCAAGCAAGAGCCAGACAATCAATTCGATAGAAAAAGCATTGAGTGAGGGAGTCCATCACTTTGGAGAGAACTTTCTTCAAGAGGCTGAACCTAAAATATTAGAAATTGGAAATAGACCCACTTGGCACTTTATAGGGGCTATTCAAAGCAGAAAAGCCAAAAAAATAGCCTCCTTATTTGATTGGGTCCAAACAATAGACCGAATTAAAGTGGCTAAGAGGCTTAACCAGCATAGATCATTAGAACTGAATAAGCTGAACGTATGTGTACAAGTAAATCCAGATAATGAGGAACATAAATCTGGAATTCCCCTTTCTGATTGCAAAAAATTTATATCTGAACTGGTTCTGCTAGAAAGATTAGAAGTTAGGGGGTTGATGTCAATTCCAAAAGCTACTAAGGATTTTGAACAACAAAGAAAAGTGTTTGATAGAATTCGTTCCTGTTTTGAAGACCTTAAGTCCACTTACCCTCAACTTGATACCCTTTCAATGGGTATGTCTGGTGATTATGAGGCAGCTATACTGGAGGGTTCCACAATGATTAGGATTGGAACTAAAATTTTTGGTGAAAGAAATTGAACGAGGATTTATCTACTATAGGATTTATTGGTGCGGGCAATATGGCGGGCGCCCTTATTGCCGGTTTAGTAAATAATACATACAACAATTCACAGATCTTTGTTAGCTCTCCAGAAGAAGAGCATTTAAAAAAACTTAAGGATAACTTTTCAGTTAATGTCACCAAAGACAACGCAGAGGTTGTTCAGTCATCATCAACCCTTGTGCTAGCAGTCAAACCAAATGTAATAGAGCCCGTATTAGATGAACTATCAGTTGAAATTCTTAAGAAAGACCCTTTATTAATTTCTATAGTTGCTGGATACAAAATTACGTCTATTGAAAGTAGATTAAATTCGAATTCAAAGATAATAAGAGCCATGCCCAATACCCCCGCCTCTATTGGAATGGGAGTTAGTGCTTTAACGCCGAACAAACTAGTAGTTGATGGAGACAAAGTTATAGCTGAATCTGTATTTGGTTCCGTTGGTTTAACTTGTTGGTTAGATGAGAGTGCTTTTGATTTATTCACTGCACTTCTTGGTTCCGGTCCTGCTTATATTTTTTATTTAATAGAGGCCCTGCAAGAAGCTGCAAAAGGATTAAACTTGAACGAAGGTGTTTCAAAAGAATTAATAACGGAAATGATAAAAGGCTCTTCTACCTTGGCCAGCTTAAGTGAAGATAGCCCCTCTTTGTTAAGAGAAAAGGTCACATCACCCGGAGGGGTAACTGAGAAAGCCTTAGAGGTTTTTAATGAAAAGGCAGTAAGTGCCTCAATTGTAGAAGCAATCTTAAAAGCAACTGAAAAATCTAAAGCCCTAGGAGAATCTTAAAATTGACTGAAGCAACCATATACTTATTTAAAGCCATTTTAGATGTAATCTCGTTAGCAATTCTTGTAACTTTTTTATTTCGACTCTTAAAGGTAGATTACTACAACCCTTTAGTTCAAGGAATGTTAAGGTTCGCAGATATTTTTACTTCTTTAATAAGATCAGCATTCAGACCTCTTTTTGGGATAGATCTAGCTAGCCTTATAGCGGCAGTCGTCATACAGGCCTTTTGCTTTTACCTGATCTCTTTAGACGATGCTATTTTATTTAGTTTTGGCATTATGATTTCTTGGTCTTTATTCTCAGTTTTACTCCTGATATTAACTATTGTTTGGTGGGGGCTAATCGCGGGTATTATTATCAGTTGGGTGGCTGGAGGAAACTCACATCCTGCTTTTATACTCCTGCAGCAGATGTCAGATCAAATTTGTAAACCCTTCAGAAGGGTTTTGCCACCTGTTGGGGGTTTAGATTTTTCTCCCATTCTTGCTTTTATACTTCTTAATTTTCTCTGGACTGCAGTATTTGGCCTTTCAATTGAGGCTGGTTTGCCTATCCACCTTAGTATGGGTGGTTAAGTGCATCAAATTGATTGACTGATCACTTCAGATTTTGAATTCTTGAAAATATGGCTTAGAATTATGCTTGCACCGATTTGATCCAGCTTGCGGGTGCTAAATAAATGCGGCTAAAGCGGGTATAAATGAGACCTGTTTAGCTTTTGCTGGCAGGTTTTTTTTTGAAATGAATACTAAAGACTCAGTGGGGATAGTTGACCCAAGTTCGGCTAACTTTAAAGATCCTTTGCTTTTAGAGTGTGGCAAAGAGCTCAAGGGCTTTGAGATTGTTTATGAGACTTATGGAAAGCTAAATAATGAAAATTCAAATGCCGTCCTAATCTGTCATGCATTGAGTGGTAATCATCATGCTGCGGGCTATCATAAAGATTCAGAAAAAAGAGCTGGTTGGTGGGACGCTTTAATAGGTCCAAATAAAGCAATAGACACTAATAAGTATTTCGTCGTTTCGCCAAATAATCTGGGTGGTTGTCATGGTTCTACCGGTCCAAAATCAATAAATCCCGATACCAATGAAGTCTTTGGTCCTAATTTTCCAGTCTTAACAGTTAGGGATTGGACTAATAGTCAAGCAGTCTTAGCCGATTATTTGAATATCAAAACTTGGCATGCGGTAATCGGGGGCAGCCTAGGGGGAATGCAAGCATTGGATTGGAGTATCGCATACCCCAAGAGAATTCTGAAAGCAGGGGTTATTGCAGCCGCTCCTAAATTAAGTGCACAAAATATTGCTTTTAATGAAGTAGCCAGACAAGCGATCACTTCTGATCCTGATTTTCAAGAAGGAAATTATCTTCTAGGAAAAACTTCACCTAAAAGTGGTTTAAGGTTAGCCCGAATGGTAGGCCATATTACATATCTCTCTGATGAATCAATGAAAACTAAATTTGGAAGAGAGCTTAAGGAAGAAAAATTAGGCTTCGGTTTTGATGCTGAATTTCAAGTTGAAAGTTATTTAAGACACCAAGGTGATGTTTTCTCAAACACTTTCGATGCAAATACCTATCTTTTAATGACCAAGGTGCTGGATTACTTTGATCCGGCCAATGAGTTTAATGGGAATTTAATGGAAGCATTTAAGCCAATACTTGCACAAGTTCTTGTACTTTCGTTTTCTTCAGACTGGAGGTTTTCTCCCTCTAGATCAAAAGAAATAACTGATGCTCTTATTGGAGCAAAAAAGAAAGTGAGTCATGTAGAAATTGAATCTTCATTGGGTCATGACTCTTTTCTATTTCCTGAACAAAGATATGTGGATGTGCTCAAAGCTTTTCTAGAGAGTCCTTCATGAAGACATCAGAAGTAATTGAAAGTTGGGTCAGTTCTGGTTCAAGAATTTTAGATTTAGGGTGTGGGGATGGATCTATCCTACAGGCCTTGAAACTAAATAAATCCATAGATGGCTATGGTGTTGAGATTGATAAAGAGAATATTCAAGCTTGCTTAGAAAAGGGCCTCGAAGTCATTGAACAAAATATTGATGAAGGGCTTTCAAACTTTCAAGACAAAAGCTTTGATACCGTCTTAGTTAGTCAAACTATACAAGTTCTTAAAAACCCCAAACAAGCTTTGGAAGAAATTACGAGAATTGGGCATCAATCCATAATAGTTATTCCTAACTTTGGACATTGGAAATCTAGATTGACTGTTTTTTTAGGCGGTAAGATGCCAATAACTAAAAGTCTTCCTGAGAAATGGTATGACACACCAAATATTCATTTATGCACAGTGGCTGATTTTGAAAACTTGTGTTCAGAGCTGGATATTGTTGTTGAAGATAAGAAAATTCTTAATGCTGAAGGTAGAGTTAGCAACATTTTTTCTGGTTGGTCTAATCTATTAAGCAGTGCTGTCATATATAGACTTTCTAGATAAAAATGGAAATTATTTTAGCTACACAAAATAGTGGGAAAATAGAAGAATTTAATGAATTGGCTAAGGACACAAAATTAAATTTCGTTCCCGTTCCAAGCAACCCCTCCTTCCCCGAAGAAACAGGAAGTACTTTTTTTGAAAATGCCTCTATTAAGGCCAATTTTGTTTTTTCCTTAACTGGAAAAACTTGTTTAGGAGATGATTCGGGTTTGGAAGTAGACGCTCTATACGGAAAACCAGGAGTTCATTCTTCAAGATTTTCAAACGAAGCAACAGACGAATCTAATATGGATAAATTGCTCGATGAGTTAAGGGGGGCCTCTTCTAAAGATCGATCTGCAAGATTTAAGTGTTGTTTGGTTTTAATACAAGGAAATTCAAACAATTTAATTAGTTCCGAAGGGGTTATTGAAGGGAAAATAGCTGAAGAGAAAAAAGGAGATAAAGGGTTTGGTTATGACCCTATTTTTATTCCCCAAGGGTTCTTGTTGCATATGGCTGAAATGGATCAGAAAAAAAAGAACTTAATAAGCCATCGCGCAAAGGCCTTTAACTCTCTTCTAGAAAAACTATCTTCAAGCCTTACTGAAAAATAATTCTCTTGACCGCCTTCCTTCAATCAGGGCCTTTCTCTCATATCTGGTCTTGGGTAAAGAGCTTATATATTCAGGTAAATTAATTAAATCTTCACTTACCCATCTATCATCAGCAGAAAACCCTTCTTTAATTTGATAATAGTAGTTTTCCCAGTCAGTCTTGCAAAAAACTAAGCCATTGGTTGTTACTTTGTCGTAGAGAAGACTTAAGAAACCTTCTGATAGCAACCTTCTTTTATGATGTTTTCTTTTGGGCCATGGGTCCGGATAAAGAAAGACAATACCATCAAAGGTATCGTCTGCTATGTTTGTTTCTAGTAGTTGAAAAACATCAGCCTCTATTATTTTTAAGTTAGTTAATTTATTTTTCTGAATTTGGTTTAAAGCCGAGCCTATCCCTGAAGAATAAACTTCAATACCCACAAAGTTAGCTTCTTGATATTTATTAGCCATGAACAGTAGGCTTTCGCCCGACCCAAAACCAACATCTGCAATAAGCTTTTTGTCAGGATTTAGAAATGCCTCTGCTATGTTTAATTCGCCCTTACCAAGTTTAATGGTGTACTCTTTTTTTAAGGAATTAAGTGCCCTTCTTTGCGCTACTGTTACTCTACCCTTTCTTAGAACGAAGCTTTTTTTAGTATGCTTTTGTGTTTGCATTGGTAATGAACTGATGAAAAGTCTATTTTATTAAGCCCTCCAAGGGCGATGAAGCCGAAGCGTAGCTCTTTTTTTCCATTCTGCCTGCTAAATAAGCTTGTCTGCCCGATTCAACTGCTTTTTTCATCGCTTGTGCCATCAGAATTGGTTTCTGTGCTTTGGCTATTGCTGTATTCATTAAAACTCCAGCACAGCCTAGCTCCATTGCAATAGATGCATCGGAAGCTGTGCCTACTCCAGCATCAACAATTATTGGTACTTCTGCTTTCGAAAGGATCATTTCTATATTATGAGGATTTTGAATACCCAAGCCCGAACCTATGGGCGAAGCAAGGGGCATTACTGAAACACAGCCCAATCCTTCTAATTCTTTTGCAAGTATGGGGTCATCGGAACAATAAACCATGACTTCAAATCCGTCTTTAACAAGATCTTTAGCTGCTTTTAGTGTTTCAGGCATATTTGGATATAAAGTTTCTTTATCTCCCAGAACCTCTAGCTTAACTAAATTATTGCCCCCCAATAATTCTCTTGCCAATTTACATGTTCTGATTGCCTCTTCAGCCGTATAGCATCCTGCGGTATTTGGCAAAATTGTGAATTTATCAGGGGAAAGGAAATCTAAAATGTTTGGTTCTGAAGAATCTTGACCTATATTTGTCCTTCTTATGGCCACAGTCACAATCTCCGCTCCGGAGGCTTCTATTGAGGAGCGGGTCTCCTCAAAGTCTTTATATTTACCTGTTCCAACTAAGAGCCTGGACCTATAGGTACGTCCAGCTAAGTTTAATGAATCATCCAATTTTTTTATCCCCCACCTATGGCCCTAACTATCTCTAAAATATCCTTGTCTTCTAGTACTTTACCAAGAAGTTCAGAGTTAGGTATCACGGTTCCATTGAGTTCAACTGCTACCTTGTTTTTAGGTATTTCTAGCATATCTAATAGCTCGCCAATATTAGAACCATCATTGATCTCGACTGAATCGCCGTTAACCCTTAACAACATGTAGTGGATTTTAGCTTTAGCTAAAAATTAATCCAAAGGAAAATTCTGTTTGACCTTCTTCATGGCATTTTGTTCTATCTGCCTTACTCTTTCAGCAGAAATACCATATTTGTCTGCTAATTCATGTAGGGTTAGTTTTTCATCTGAAAGCCACCTGTCATAAATTATATCTCGACTTCTATCGTCTAATTGCTTCAAAGCTTCATAGAGTTGTGTTGTATTCAAAGCAGAATCGTCTTCTTTCTCAATTATCTCAGAGGGATTGGCAGATGAGTCTTCCAAGTATTGTGCAGGAGCATAATTAGCGTCGTCGCTCTCATCTCCTTCAAGGGGGTCAAACGACATATCCAGTCCACTAAGACGTTTTTCCATCTCTCTCACTTCCGCGGGCTTAACTCCCAGGTCTTTAGAAATCGATTTAATTTCATCTTCAGTTAACCAACCCAAATTCTTTTTCTTACTTCTTAAATTAAAGAAAAGCTTTCTTTGCGCTTTAGTAGTGGCGATTTTGACAATTTTCCAATTCCTTAGGACGTATTCATGTATCTCCGCTTTAATCCAATGAACTGCAAAAGAAATAAGCCTTACTCCAACTTCAGGGTTAAATCTTCTAACTGCCTTCATTAACCCTATATTTCCTTCCTGTATAAGGTCTGCCTCTGAAAGCCCATAACCTGAATAGGTCTTTGCTATATGGACAACGAATCTAAGGTGAGCCATTACTAATTTTCTTGCTGCATCCAGATCATCGTTGTAATAAAGATCTTCAGCTAACTTCCTTTCCTGTTCGGGAGAAAGAATACCGATGTTGTGAATAGAATTTATATAAGATTCAAGATTTCCTCCAGGCGATGCTATATCCATCTCCTGCAGCGAAGTACCTGGCTTAGGTTGTTCTTTTTTTACTTTTTTTGCCATTTATTGGCGGAATTCTACATTTTTAACAATAAATTATCCAAATTAAGCTATTCACTAAGAAAAAAGGGCTGTCCGGGCAAAGCTTGAGTCTCCAACACAATAAAATTCAGGGTTCTTTTTTTCTGAGTCAAAGCTGTAGAAAAAATCATTCCCTTCCAGTGTCTTTAAAATTCCTCCAGCAGCCTCTGCTACAGCCTGACCCGCAGCTATATCCCACTGATAAGTAGGCCCCATTCGGCAATATATGTCAGCAAGTCCTTCTGCAACCCTACAAAGTTTCAATGAACTTCCTGCTTCAATTATTTCTATTTTATCGAAATTTTTACTTAGACTCTTAAGAACCTGACGGTCCTTTTCCGTTTGGTGACTCCTGCTCACTGTGATTGTTAAAAGTTCTTTGTTTAAAGCTTTGGTTTTAATTTCAGCTTGACCCTCACTATTAACTTTAAAAGCTCCAACACCCAAGATGCCCTTAAACAGTTCTCCCTTTGCCGGGGCACTTACTATGCCCATCAAAGGAAATCCCTTCTCTATTAAAGCTATATTAACTGTGAAATCACCATTCTTGTTTAAAAACTCTTTTGTTCCGTCTAAAGGGTCTATTAGCCAAAAAGTTTCTTCGTCCAGCTTAAATTTTGAGTTACCTTCCTCTGATAATACTTGAAACTTTGAGTCTAAGCTGTTTAGTCCTTCTACTAAGATTTTATGAGAAATAAGATCAGCTTCTGTTAAGGGCGATCCATCTTCCTTCTTTTCTAGGGCAATCTCGTTTCTTGTATAAATATCCATAATGCTTTGGGATGCTTTTAAAGCTATCCCAGAGACTTTATCTGCTAGTTCAAGTAACTTTTCTTTGTCCATAAACATATATCTTTAATTTGTTAGCTGTTCTTTTTCTTTTACAATAACCGACAAGCCCTTGCTATAAAAGTAATATGAATAATAAACAAAAATTAATAGAGAATGCAGAAGTACTAAAAAGAGGAATTAGGCTACTAGGAAGGAATAGAAAAACTGTTCTTTCCCATCACAAAACTTTTGAATTAACCGATGAGCTTGAAACAAGAATTGAAGAACTGCTCAACGACTTGAAACAAGAAACTAACGAATCATAAGGAGAAACCCATGAATTACAGCTGTTTTGAATGTGAAATAAAGGACAAAATTGCGCACGTTAAAATGATCAGGCCTGACGAGTTCAATTCCATGAATAAGGCTTTCTGGTCTGAATTACCCCATTTAATAGAAGATCTCTCAGATAATGCTTCTGCACGGGTGATTGTTTTGTCAGGGGAAGGCAAGCATTTTTGTGCTGGTATGGACTTAGCTAATTTTACACCTTCAGATTCTCAACCAAACGCCCATAGCGGAATGAGAAGCGAATCAGCTTATAGGGTAACTTTAGACCTACAACACACTATCTCTTGCTTAGAAAAGGCCAGAATGCCTGTAATTTCAGCTATTCAGGGTGCTTGTATTGGAGGGGGCGTTGACATGGCGACAGCTACCGATCTTCGCTATTGCACTAAAGATGCTTTCTTTTGTATTCAAGAAATAAATATAGGAATGGCTGCAGACGTAGGAACCCTTCAAAGAATACCAAGACTTGTGCCTGAGGGCATTGTTAGGGAGTTGGCTTATACAGGTAGGAGGTTCTTACCGGAAGAAGCACTAAAACACGGACTGGTTAATCAAATATTTGATACTAAAGAAGAAATGATGACTGAAGTTATGAATGTTGCTAAAGAAATTGCTTCCAAAGGACCCCTTGCTATAGCTGGCACAAAAGAATCTTTAAATTACGGACGAGATCACACCACAGAAGAAGCCCTTAACCATATTGCTCTTTGGAATAATGCCATGGGTATTGGCGATGAAATGTCAGCTGCTTTTAAAGCTAAAGCTGAGAAAAAGGATCCTGAATTTGAGGATATGCTGCCCAGAAGGAAATATTTAGACGGCGAAATTATTTCTTAGTTACTTTCTAAGAAATACTGGGCTTTGATCTGTAGATTCTGACTTAGAATATTTATACCCATCGTAATTAAAACCAGCAAGGCCATCAGGTGAATCTATTCGATTTTCTATAAGATATCTGGTCATCAAACCCCTTGCCTTTTTTGCAAAGAAACTAATTATCTTATACTTTCCATTTTTATAATCTTTAAAAACGGGGCTTACCACCTTCCCTGTTAAAGTTCCTTGTTTTACCGAAGAAAAATATTCCACAGAAGCTAAATTTAATACTGTTTTACTCTTGTGGGTTGAAATGGATCGATTAATAGATTCACTTATATCTGACCCCCAAAAATCATACAAATTTTTTCCTTTGGAGTTTTTGAGTTTCGTGCCCATTTCCAGCCTGTAAGGAGACATTAAATCAAGGGGCTTCAATATTCCATACAAACCAGAAAGAATTCTTACATGTTTGTCTAAAAACTTAATATCAGCTTTATTGAGACTATAAGCAGAGAGTCCTGTATAGACATCTCCCTTAAAGGCAAATATTGCTTGTCTAGAGTCCTCCGAAGGAGTTATTGGAGGTTCCCAATTCATATTCCTTTCAAAGTTAAGATTGGCTAACTTATCACTAAGCCCCATGAGCCCTGATAGTCCCTGAGGGTCCTTTTTTCTTAATTCTCCTATTAATTCTTCTGATTTTTTAAGGTGCTCTGAAACACTAAAAGACTGAAGAGGCAAAGGAGTCTCATAATCTAGAGTTTTGGCAGGAGATAAAAGAATGATCATGTCAGTCCTAGTACTAATTTTGCCATGATATTTCTTTGTATTTCATTTGAGCCTGCATAAATGCTTGCTTTTCTATAGTTAAAATATCTGGGGGCCGAAGAGTTCGCAAAAGCACTTCCTATAGGAGGTTCATTATGACCAATACCAGGCCCAGGGTTATTAAAGGGGATTGCATAATAGTCAACCGCCTCAACTGCTAACTCTGTAATGAGCTGGCCAATTTCTGTTCCTCTGGTTTTTAACAAAGAGGATTCGGGTCCTACATTCTGCCCCGCAGATAAACTTCCTAATATACGTAATTCAGTTGCCTCCATTGCATTTATCTGAACCTCAACATCTGCTAATTTTTCTTTGAATGTTGAATCTTCTATTAAAGGTTCACCTCCTGAAGTTGGCGTTTTTGCCATATCCACTATTTTTTCTAATGAAGAATAGAGACCTGCTGAATAACCATTACCTCTTTCAAACTCCAATAAATATTTGGCATATGTCCAACCCTTTCCTTCCTCACCAATTAAATTTTCCTTAGGAACCTTAACGTCTTCAAAAAACACAGTATTAATTTCTTGATGCCCTTCAGGGGCTTTATCCAAAGTAACAATTGGCTGAACAGTAATACCTGGAGAGTGCATGTCTATTAATAAGAAGGAGATGCCCATTTGTCGAATCTCTTCATTGCTTGTTCTTACAAGACAAAAAATCATATCCGCATGCTGAGCCATGGTTGTCCAGGTTTTAGCTCCATTTACAAGATAATGATCGCCCTTGTCTTCCGCCTTGGTTTTTAAAGAAGCTAAATCGGACCCAGATCCTGGTTCAGAATAGCCTTGACACCACCAAACCTTAGAAGAAAGAATATCTGGAAGGTACTTTTCCTTTTGTTCGTCAGTCCCAAAGGCCATTATTACAGGCGCTACCATTTTTTCTCCAAAAGCAATCACAGTAGGTGCGTTAACTGCTGCCATTTCTTTATTAAACAGATATTTCTTAGAAGCACTAAATTCCGCCCCTCCATATTCTTTAGGCCAGTTGATGCCTGCCCATCCCTGCTTGTAAAGGGCCTTCTGCCATTGCATTTGTTCATCTCGAGATATACTTCCATTGGGACTATTGTCATGCCTTTCTTTCATGTCCTGTGAATAATTTTCTTTCAACCAGTCCCTAACTTCATTTTGAAAATCAAGTTCTTCTTGTGTAAATTGCAAGTCCATATAAATTAACCTCCCATTAATTATAAATTAGAAAGGAATCAACGCAATTAGTTAACTCATGAATCAGGTTACAGCTTTATTAGATTCATTTTCAGAAATGACAGGAAGGTTCTGTTCCTGGTTTGTGGCTCTTATGACTTTAATCACCTGTGTGGTTGTTGTAATGAGATATGGATTAGACTTAGGGTCAGTTTTACTCCAAGACGTTGTTCTATATCTACATGGAGCTTTGTTTCTCCTGGGTTCTTCTTTTGCCCTAAAAAGAGACGCGCATGTGAGAGTAGATATTTTTTATAGGGAGTTTTCAGATAAACGAAAAGCCTTTGTCGATCTTGTTGGTCATTGTCTTTTTTTACAGCCTGTTTGTTGGGCTGTTTTTCTCTTTTCCTGGGGTTTTGTTGAGTTTTCTTGGAGAATCATGGAAGTCTCAGCTGAGCCAGATGGACTTCCTTTTGTGTATATACAAAAAAGCCTATTAATAGCCCTGTGCGTTTTTCTCGCTCTTCAAAGTTTTTCAGAAATTTTAAAAAATATTTTAAGAATTAAAAATGGTTGAGCTTATTCCTTTGTTGATGTTTGGAGTCATTTGCTTAGTTCTCTTGGCAGGTTTCCCTGTAGCCTTTTCTTTAGCTGGCACTGCCCTTATATTCGCTGGTATAGGTGTTATTTCAGGAACTTTTGATTCTTCCTTACTTGGGACCATACCCAACAGACTGTTTGGAGATATGACCAATACAAATTTAGTGGCTGTGCCTTTATTTATTTTCATGGGAATACTATTTGAGAAATCTAATCTGGCTGAGGATTTGTTGAGTAATATGGCTGATGTTCTTGGGGGCTTCAAGGGGAGTCTAGCAGTATCTGTCATTATCGTTGGGGCAATGATTGCTGCTAGTACAGGTATTGTTGGTGCAACTGTTATAGCCATGGGGCTTATTTCCTTACCTATCATGCTTCAAAGAAATTACGATCAGAGCCTAGCTACCGGAACTATTTGTGCTACTGGCACTTTGGGCCAAATCATTCCTCCTTCTATTGCCTTAGTCCTTTTGGGAGACGTTCTGTCAGCAGCTTACCAGCAGTCTCAACTAAGTCTTGGGATATTTTCTGCAAGGACCGTTTCAGTAGGTGATTTATTTATGGGAGCACTAATTCCGGGTGTCATTCTAGTTTTTGCTTACATTTCTTATGTGCTTCTGAGGGCCTACACGCGGCCTTCTACTGCACCAGCACAAGAAGTTAAGTTAGTAGGGAATAGAGCCAAAATAATTTTAACTGCCTTGCTTCCGCCTTTAGTTTTGATAGTGGCTGTCTTGGGATCCATCTTGATAGGTATTGCAACGCCAACTGAAGCAGCGGGCGTAGGGGCTTTGGGCGCTATGGGTTTAGCGCTCAGTAAAGGCAGTTTAAATCGTGAGAACTTAACCTCCGCTGTGCAAAGCACCACGGAAATCACCTCAATGGTTTTTATGATCCTCTTGGGATCTTCAATATTTTCTCTTGTTTTTCGTGGATTTGGCGGCGATGAATTAGTTAACAGTATTTTCAATCAAATGCCTGGTGGGGTTTTTGGAGCCATGCTTGTAGTGATGATTATAATTTTTCTTCTAGGGTTCATATTGGACTTTATTCAAATCACCTTTGTTGTTGTACCCATTGTAGGTCCAGTATTACTTGCAATGGGCATAGACCCGCTCTGGTTAGGAATTATGATAGCCATCAATCTACAGACTTCCTTTTTGACACCTCCCTTTGGATTTGCTTTGTTTTATTTAAGAGGAGTTGCGCCTGACAGTGTCCCAACGGGTGCAATATACCGAGGTGTAATCCCCTTCATAGTCATCCAAATTCTAGTTTTGCTGTGCCTGGCAGTATTCCCCTCTCTGGTCACGGCACTACCTGATGCAGTCTACGGGCTTTAATTTCCTTGCAATAAGTGGGCAACCTTGTCTGCCCTGTATGAAGACCTAACCATTGGGCCTGAAGCCACTTCTTTAAAGCCTATTTCCTTGGCTATATTTTTGTAATGAAGGAATTCTTCTGGGGGGATATACCTTTCGACTGGCAAGTGATTAAGGGTAGGCCTTAAATATTGACCCAAAGTTAAAATCTCCACGCCAACAGAGTAAGCATCCATCATGGTCGACTCAATCTCTTTTGTTGTTTCCCCCAAGCCCAGCATCAAGCTAGTTTTGGTTAAAACATCAGGGTTAAACTTCTTCGCTTTCTCTAGTACATTAAGTGTTTGCTGATAGCCGGCCCTCGGGTCTCTGACTCTAAAAGTTAACCTTTCAACGGTCTCCACATTCTGAGCAAAGACATCTAAGTTTGAAGAAAGCAAAATAGAAATAGATCTATTTTTTCCTTCAAAATCAGGCGTAAGCGCCTCCACCATGACTTTAGGGCAAGTTTCTTTCACGGCTTTTATTGTATTTGAATAGTGCTTCGCCCCTCCATCTGCCAGATCGTCTCTATTAACCGAAGTTAATACTGCGTATTTAAGTGCCATTTTTTTAATCGATTGAGCTACTTTGTAAGGCTCTTTTTTATCCAGCCTTCCCCTTGGATTTCCTGTGTCTACTGCACAAAACTTACAAGCCCTTGTACAAACATCACCTAAGAGCATGAAGGTAGCTGTTCCATGGCTCCAACATTCGTTGATATTTGGGCACATTGCTTCTGCACAGACCGTGTTCAAGTGATTTTCTTTAACAATTCTTTTAACTTCTTTGAACTTAGGCGTAAAAGAATTAGTGAACCTAAGCCAATCGGGTTTCCTTGTTGGAAATATGTCTTTATTGTTATTAGGTTTAATACCATTTCTTATGGCTATAGTGCCATTATCTTTTATCGTCTTGGTGGGAATAACCTGACTCATCTGCTCAAAATCCCCTAAATCTTTCCTTGGCTGTTTTTTCAAAATCTTTAAACGCCTTATCTAAAGAAACTTCTGCAAATTTATTCAGGTGAGTTACTTTTAAGCTTTTATTCCCACAAACATTGATGCTCTCAAAGGGACTCAAGTCCATATCAATGTTTATGCTTAGCCCATGATAAGAAAAGCCTCTTTTTATTTTTAAACCCACAGAAGATATTTTTTTATCCTTAACATAGATGCCTGGATCTCCTGATTGCCTTGTAGATGTAATGTTGTACGCTTTTAAAAAATCTATTACGGAGGCTTCTAGCTCATTCACAAGCTTTTTAGGGCCCCATTTTTTTCGCCTGAGGTTGATCAAAAAATAGGCTACGATTTGCCCCGGACCATGATAAGTAACCTCTCCTCCCCTATCTGATCGTACAACTGGTATGTTGTTCCCGCTTAATAGGTGTTCTTCCGAAGCTCCAAATCCCAAGGTATAAACAGGAAAGTGTTCTAGTAACCAAAGCTCATCAGGGTCTTCTTTACCCTTAGAAAGTATAACGTTCTGCATAGAAGCCCAAGTCTTTCGGTAGTCCTGCGTACCTAGTTTTCTTAACTTAAGGTTCAATTTTTTACTTTTTAGTCTTCTAGGTCTCTCATTTCTATAAAGGCCTTTTCGGAAATCTCATGATATTCAATCACGTCCTGTTTAAATGCTTCATAGGAGTTATAGATCTTTGTTGCCATTTCATCACCTTCTATAAATTCTTCCATTACCTCTCTAGATATTTTTCTTAACTCTACTAAAACATCATCTGGTAACTTTCTCAGTTCAACTCCATGAACTTCAACCAGTTCTGTTAACGCCCTGTTGTTATTGGCTGTGTATTCATCAAGCATTTCTTGGTTAACTGCCCTTGCTGCATATTTGACTATAGCCTTCAAATCATCGGGTAGAGATTCATAAGCTTCTTTGTTTATTATTATCTCTAAGGTTGAACCGCCCTCATGCCAACCCGGATAGTAATAATATTTTGCTACCTGATGAAACCCAAAAGTTAAATCATTAAAGGGGCCTACCCACTCTGCTGCATCTACTACTCCTTGCTGTAAAGCCAGAAAAATATCACTTCCAGGCAGAACTACAGTCTCTGCACCAGCACGCGAGAAGATTTCACCGGCCAACCCTGGAATCCTCATTTTTAACCCTTTAAGATCTTGGATAGAGTTAATTTCTTTATTAAACCATCCAGCCATTTGGACACCAGTATTTCCTCCTGCCAGAGGAATTAGATTAAAAGGAGAATAAGCTTCTTCCCAAAGCTCCTGGCCACCACCCCAATGAATCCAAGAGTTAATCTCTTGTGCCGTCAAACCAAAAGGAACAGCAGTATAAAATTGAGAAGACTTAACCTTACCTGTCCAGTAATAAGAAGCTCCATGGCCCAACTCAACGTTGCCTTGTGAAACTGCATCAAAAACACCCATTGCTGGAACCAGTTCGCCTGCACCATAAACCTTTATCTTCATCCTGCCATTGCTCATTTCGTCTACATATTTAGACAGGTTTTCAGCTGCCAATCCCAGTCCAGGATAATTTTTAGGCCATGTGGTTACCATATTCCACTTGTAGACTTTGTTTAGATCAATTTCTAAGTTACCTTCCGAAGAAGTTACTGAACTGTCAGAACATCCTAGAAAAAGAAAAACAAGAAAGGTTAATAAAATTTTATTCTTCATAAATTTCCTTAATTAAATTGGTCTTAATTTTGCGTAAGAAGCCATGAGCCACTTGGTTTCACTTGAATCAAAATTAACTTCTACTCTAGCATTAGCACCCTGGCCTTCATAGTTAAGAATTACACCCTCTCCAAAAACTTCATGAACCACCCTCTGTCCTAAGACCAGGTCGGTCTCAGGTATCTCTCCTTGAGCAATAATACCTTTTGAGTCATACGATTTTCTGCCTATTGCCCCACCCGTTCTTATTTCTTGAGTTAACTCAGGTGGTATTTCTCTCAAAAAACGTGAGGGAGGATTAAATGTTTCATTTCCATGTAAGTTTCTCATTTCCGCATAAATGATATAAAGCTTTTCCATGGCCCTGGTCATTCCTACGTAACACAGCCTCCTTTCTTCTTCTAACTGACCCGGTTCTTCTATAGAGAGTCTGTGGGGAAATAAATTTTCTTCAAAGCCAGTTACAAAGACTAAGGGAAACTCTAACCCTTTTGCTGAATGCAAGGTCATGAGTTGTATTGCTGACTCATGCTCTTCTGCTTGGTCTTCGCCCGCATCAAGTGCAGCGTGATCAATGAAAGCTTTTAAGACGGGGGTGTCTTCTTCTTGAATATCTGGTACAAAATCTCCTGCAGCACTGACAAGCTCCTCTAAATTCTCGACTCGAGTTCTGCCCTTTTCTCCTGCTTCTTTTTTGTGGTATTCAATCAGTCCGCTCCTCTGAATAATGTGATCTACTGTTTCTTTTAACTCTAAGCCGTCCACTTCGGCACCGAGGTTCTCAAGATCTCCCATAAAACCAGACAATGAGGCTTTGGCTCTTGCGGTCAACTCATCAAATTCGACCAATTCTGAGCTGGCATTCCAAAGAGAACTATTTTTATCCCTCGCCTTTTTTCTTATAATTTCTAATGTCTTAGCTCCGATTCCTCTTGGAGGTAAGTTAATTACTCGTTCAAAAGCAGCGTCGTCTTGTCTTCCATAAACCAGGCGGATATAACTCATCGCATTCTTAATTTCTGCTCGTTCGTAGAACCTCTGCCCTCCATAAATTCTGTATGGAAGCCCTTCTCTTAAGATAGCCTCCTCTAAAGCTCTCGACTGTGCATTGGATCTGTAAAGAATTGCTACCTCATCCAGGGCATTGCCTTGATCCATCCAGGACTGAATTGTTCCAACAACAAACCTGGCTTCATCGTCTTCGTTGTATGCAGAGTAAACTGAAATTTTTTCCCCTTCTTTCTGTTCAGTCCAAAGTTCTTTACCCATTCTTGAGTGATTATTTTCAATAACTGAGTTAGCAGCATCCAAAATGGTTTGTGTTGACCTATAGTTCTGCTCCAATCGAACCACCTCCGTCTTAGTGAAATCTTTGGTAAACCTATCAATATTGTCACTTTTTGCCCCTCGCCAACCATAAATGGATTGATCATCGTCACCCACGGCTGTGTAGCTACTGTCTTTTCCCTTTAATAATGACAATAATCGATACTGGACTTCGTTGGTGTCTTGAAATTCGTCTACAAGAATATGTTTAAAGCGTTTTTGATAATGAGAAAGTAACGATTCATTGGTGGATAAGAGAATGAGAGATCTCAATAACAGCTCTCCAAAATCTACCAGGCTTTCTCTTTCACAGAGTTGTTCATATTCTTCGTAAACCCTGGTCATTTGTTCAACGAAATAATCATCGCCAGACTCAGCTTGATTTGCTCTTCGACACTCGTCTTTTTCTTTATTTATGTACCACTGAATTTGTCTAGCCGGCCACTTGCCTTCGTCAACCCCCATGGATTTACAAACTCTCTTGATGACCCTGTACTGATCCTATGAGCAATGCCGTGAAAAGTCCCACACCAGAAGTCTGCCATTTCTTGACCCAACATAGATTCGATTCTACCTTTCATTTCATTCGCTGCTTTATTAGTAAAAGTTACTGTTAATAAAGAGTGAGGGCTGTTATCTAAAGCCTGTACTAGCCAAGCAACCCGATGCGCTATAACTCTAGTTTTGCCTGATCCTGCACCCGCTAAAACAAGGAGATGCGGGGACTCAGAAGTCACTGCCTTTCTTTGAGCTTCATTTAGATTATTTAAAATTTCAGAGACATCCACGATACTATTTTATATGGTTTGTCTTTAAAGAGGTTTTTAAAAAAGCAGAAAAAAAACGCATGAGAATTAACCTTCCTTAAGTTAAGATAAATGATAGAAAATCGCATGACTGATCCAAAAGAATTCTTTGATACTTACTGTGACTTTGTTACTAAAGTAACCAGCGACCCCAGTCTAGATATTGAGAGCTTAAAAGCCTCCCTACAGGACATCCAAAACAATTCTGACATTGATGTCCGGGTGACATTATGTGGTACTGGGTTACAGCATGCATGGCACTTAAGCTAGATCCGGTTGAGGTTATATTGGAAAATCAAAAAAAGCTCGAAGCGAGATACGGCGAACAATTTACTATTAACCAAAGCGAAGTTAGGGCTAAGGGCGACCTGTAGTCCACTGACAAACCTCCTTAACTCTTAACAGACAGGAAAAAAGAATTAAGTCTGATTGTCTTTTTAGACTTCTAGTTTAAACTTTGAAAGATTATTACAAGCCTCATTAAACTCTGAAACTGTTTGATCAATGATGTCTTTAACTGACTTCACTTCATCTATAAGGCCCACTGACTGACCTGACAGTGCGGGGGCTGCATTCATATCCCCACCAAAATATAAGTCTTGGATATTAGACATATCTTTCATTTCCATTACCCCTGCCTCATGAATTTTTTTTGTAAAGTCAGTCCTCAAGGCTCTGATTACTGGTTTTGAGGTTTTATTCAAAATCCAAGTTCCCTGTATAGTTGAGTCAAGAATTTTATTTTTAAAGTTATCATGTACTGGGCTCTCTTTGCTTGATACAAATCTTGTTCCCATTTGTATTCCCTCGGCTCCAGCAGCAAACACGGCAGCCATTCCAGTGCCATCAACTATTCCCCCTGCAGCAATTATTGGTAGATCTAGCTCTTTCCTTATGGCCTGAATGAGCACCAAAAGGCCAACCTCTTCGGGATTTTTAAAACCCCCTCCTTCTGTTCCCTCAACCACTAATCCATCAACCCCGGCATTGGCTGCTTTGACAGCGCCCTGTACGCTGGGAACAGCATGATAGACAGTTATGCCTGCGTATTTTAAGACTTCAATGTATTTAGAAGGATCTCCTGCTGAAGTGGTAACAAATTTAACTCCATGAGAAACACAGAATTCCACCATACTGTCATCTTGCAGAAAAAGCAGAGGTAAGTTTACGCCAAATGGCTTGTCTGTGAGATCAGCCATTTTTTTTATTTCAGCTTTGCAATTTTCTACTTCTCCTGATGAAGTTTCAATCACGCCAAAACCACCTGCATTTGATACTGCTGAAGCCAGTTTACTTCTTGCAATCCAACCCATAGGGGCTTGAATGATTGGGTATTTAGATCCTAAGTGTTGCAATACTCTGTTCATTTTTACATCCTTTAAATTAATTTAGTTTTAATTAACTCTTTCTTTCTTTTTCTTTCTTTGCGTCTGGTTCTGTCGTTAACTTTTCCTATTAACTGCCCACATGCAGCCATGATGTCATCTCCTCTCGTTGATCTTATAGTAACTACATGTCCTCTTGTTTTTAAATGCTCTTGGAACCTTTTAACCCTATTCCCTGAAGGTCTTTTGTAAGCAGAGCCAGAAAATGAATTAAAAGGAATTAAGTTAATTTTACAGGGAAAGTCTTTAAGTAGGTCGGCTAGCTCATTAGCTAGCGCAAGCGAGTCATTAACTCTGTCTATAAGAATATACTCGAAGGTAGTTACTCGGCTATCGTTACATTGATCAACATAGTTGGCTACAGACTTTAGAAGAGTTTTTATGGGGTACTTTTTGTTAACAGGCACTAATTCATCTCTTAATTTATCATTCGGTGCGTGTAAGGAGATGGTTAAAGACACATCAGAAAGCTTTGATAACTTGTCTATTTGAGGGACTAAACCCGAGGTGCTTAAAGTTACTCTTCTTTTAGACAGACCATAAGCATTGTTATCTAACATCAATTCTATTGCCTTTACTACCGGTTCGAAGTTATGTAGTGGTTCCCCCATTCCCATCATTACTACGTTTGTAATATTTCTTTCTCCTCTTTTTCTGGAATTACCAAAAGAATTTTCGGCTATCCATAGCTGGCCAATAATTTCAGCCAAAGTCAGGTTCCTAGAGAAGCCCTGTTTTCCTGTGGCACAAAAACTGCAATCAATCGCACAACCCACTTGAGAAGAAATACAAAGAGTTGCTCTTTTGCCTTCAGGTATCAAAACCATTTCTACTAAATCGCCCTCTCCCACACTAACCACCCATTTTCTTGTACCATCGTTAGAGTCTCGTTCATAAATGACTTCTGGTGCTCGAATTTCACATTTCTTGCTCAAGTTTTCTCTTAGATCTTTAGACAAATCCGTCATGTCAAAAATTTCACTCACCCCCCTTTGATGCATCCACTTGAGGACCTGTGTTGCTCTATAATCTTTTTCTCCTAGGTTTAAAAAAAATTCACTTAACTCCTCTTTGGTTAAGCCCATAAGGTTTATTTTTGGAGCCATGATTTTTTTAGTTTAGAGGGCCTAGCTCATCAGCCACCCAACTTATAGACCAATTATGACCCAACCTCCTTCCTCTATATGTTTCAGGGAGTCTGGTTACTTGGCTGTCTTCTAAATTTAAATTCTGAGGATCATTTTTTAATCTATTAAAAGCGGCATCCAAGTGGTGTTGAGTCTTCCATTGATAGAAAACAAGCTTATCAGGAATGAATTTAGGGGGAACGAAATCACAAGAATCCCTTGAAAAAGAAGCTCCAATAGGCCCCGCTACAGAGTGAATTTCAGTAGATAGGCTGTGATTCCACTCTTCCACTAAAGAAGCCACCAAGACCCCGCCGTAGCTGTGTCCGACAATGACTAATCTTTCTAAATCAGGAAGGTTCCTAACAGCTTTTTTTAATTGAAAGATAAGTTTTTTTGCAGAGCTCGAATAACACTTACGGTCATCCCATCTATAAAAGAAGGTAGCGCTATTTTCAGTGTCTAGAGTTTGTAAGGGGTATATCCACTCATAGCCCTCGCTTCTACTGCCATGAACCGATATTAGCAAGACTCTCTCTTTGCCACTAAATCTTTCAAGTGGATTTAGTCCTAAATCCAGAGCAGTTAGCCTTTCTCCGGATTTTTTATACCCCTTGCCGGAATCTAAACTTTCCAGCCAAGGATAATTTGTTTCCTCATCTGCTGAAACGAGAGAAGTGAAAAAAAATATTGCGAAAATAATATAGTTCAATTTTTTCTTTCAGTTCTAAAAAATAGGAAAAAGCACCAGGTTGCAAAAGCAGTTAAAAGATGCCAAATGGCATGTGGCTGTATCCAGGAGTCTGGATTACAAAAAGATTCGGTGAATATCGATGGGTTATATGGCTGTCCTTGGAGCCAAATAGCAAAAGCAATCATGTAGGTTGCCATGCCTAAGAAAAACCAAGGTGAATAATTCCTGGTATTCCGGGGTGCTTTATTGGAAAAAATTGCAGGTACCCAAAAAAGGACAACCCACCAGTATTCCCATGGGTTCATAAATATTTCAACAGGACTAATTCCAAAAACTGCAGCAACCACAAATCCTACCAAACCCGAAGCCCACCTAAACATAGGTGACCAAAATCTATAGAGGGCTTCAGAAATAACCCAAAGGCCTATTGATAAACCAAATAAGTCCAGACCGATCCCCAGCCTTCCTCCTAAAAACCATCTAGCAACCGCATAAATAAAAACTATAGAAAAATAAACTAGAAGAAATCTGTTAGAACTCCATCTTCCCATCTCTTTAAGGTTATAAAGCCAAGGAAATATTATGAACATAATCATGCTGAGATTATCTGCCCAGCCCCCCCATTCGGTATGTGTTCCGTGCATTAACATAGAACCAGGACCAAGGTAAATAACGGCACTTGCATAAAGAACACTAAGTCTGTTTAAACCAATAAATGTGTTTCCTTCTTTGGGGCCACTTTTGTCTGCAGTTAAGGTCTTGAGAATTAAAAGGCCCACCACCATAAAGCCTAAATTGCTTAAAGCATTTGAAGGTTCTCTAAATATACCTCCGCTGACTCTTTCGCACCAACCAGATATAGAGCCTATCGGTTCTTGTGCTGTTTCAAAGTAAAAGAGAGACCCCGTCAAGCCCAACAGAATATAAACCAGCAGATAAGCAATGCTTATACCTAAAGCAATCGGATAAGCTTTTTGCACTAAACTAACTCTGTAGACTATGCAATGCGCACAGCTTATTTCCTGAAGGGTCCCTTAAATAAGCTAGATACAACTTCATTCCCATTCCTTCTCGTACTCCAGGAGGATCCTCACAGGTTGTCCCGCCGTGGCTGATGCCTGCTTCATGCCATTTATCTGCCATCTCCGGGTCCTTGGCCCTGAATGCAGTTGTGCTTCCATTCCCGTGCGTTGCCTCATTGTCGTCTATAGGTTCTGAGATTAGAAACATATTGCCATCAAGCATATACAAATACCTTTTGTGTCCCGAGGGCAACACGGAGAGAATTCCTGGTTCACAGCCCAACACTCCCAAAACTTTGTCATAAAAAAGCTTGGACTTTTCTATGTCGTTGGCTCCTAACATTATGTGACTAAACATTTTTTCTCCTTATTAGTTTTGTTAAATCTTTTTATGAGTTTTTCCAATTCGGATTTCTCTTAGTCAAAAAGGCATCAATGCCTTCTCTTGCGTCTTCAGCTTTTAGATTCTTTATCATTCTTTCAGTTGCATATTCATAGGCCTCTTCAAGATCCATATCCAGTTGCTTGTAAAAGGTTTCTTTGCCCATCTTTAATACATAAGAAGATTTTGAACAAATAGTCTTAGCCACTTCCATCACTTTCTTGTGGAGTTCCTCGGGTTCAAATACATCGTTAATTAAGCCAAACCTTTTGGCTTCAGTTGCATCTATTAAATCTCCAAGAAGAAGCATTTCCATTGAATGTTTTTTCGCTATAGTCCTAGAGACGGGAACTAGGGGTGTGTGACAAAACAATCCAATATTCACTCCAGGCGTTGCAAATCTAGTATCGCTATCAGCGTAAGCCAAATCACATGAGGCAACCAGTTGACATCCCGCTGCCGTGGCAACACCGTGGACCTCTGCAATAACAGGCTTACTTAGGTTGGACAAAAAAGTCATAACCTCTTTGCAACTATTTAAAAGATCTCTATAAAAATCATCGTTTTGATTTTCCTGAACCTCTTTGAGGTTATGGCCAGCACTAAAACCTCTACCAACTCCTTTCAGCACTAATACCTTGGTTGTGATGTCTTGGTCAGATTCTTTTAAGACAGCAAACAATTCCTTGAGTAAATTTTCAGACAAAGAGTTAAAGGAGTTCTCATCATTTAAGCTGATTAATGAAACCTCTTCTTCTTTTTGAAGAGTAACTAGGGCTTTGCTCTGACTGTTCATTTCTATTTGATTATACCCTCTATACCATTGAAAATGTGTTGGTGAAGAACTACTCATCACACATAGGAATTATAGGCGGAGGAATTGCCGGGCTAACGGCGGGCTGTGCTTTAAGGTTACAGGGAATCAATACCGTTGTCTTTGAAAGAGCCGAAGAAATTAGTGAATATGGCGCAGGTATATCTATCTCTCCTAACGCCTTAAGGCCTCTTCAAAAATTAGGAATAAGAGACGGTTTTGTTGATAGATCTTTTGTTCCTGAAAAAGCAGTCATGCATTACCGCGGTAAAGAAATTAGGAGCCTTGAAACTCAAGTGGTGACCTCGAGTAGACAAAAATTAATTGAGGCCATTTACCAAAGGTATGTTGAGTTGGGCGGAGAGATTTTCTTTGAACATGAGTATCAAGGCTTAGACGCAAATTCTTGTGAAATAACGTTTACAAACAATGAGGCCTATAAGGTATCTCATGTTTTGGCGTGCGATGGAATTAAATCTTCAGCTAGACAAAATCATTTTCCTTCCTCGGGAGTGCCTACTTACAGCGGATACAGCGCTTGGAGAGGAATTGGCCTTTCAGAGGTAAAGGATATTCAATTTCACTTTGGTCCTGGAACTCACATAGTTAATTACCCTATAGATCATGAAGGAAGAACCAGCTTTGTGGGCGTTGTAAAAACAAATGAAACAGCAGAAGACTCTTGGAAAACCAAAGGCTCTAAGGAAGCTTTTTTAGAAGACTTTAGGTTTTACGACGAAGAAATACTTTCTATGGTTGGTTCTAGCGAAGATATTTACAAATGGGGTGTCTATATAAGGCCTCCTCTAAACTCCATGTATACAAAAAATATTACCCTTCTTGGTGATGCAGCTCACCCCATGGTCCCTTTCTTGGGTCAGGGCGGTTGTATGGCTATTGAAGACGCATACATTTTTGCAGGTTTAGCGAAAGAACTGGATTGTGATTTTAAAAAAGTACAGGTACTTTATGAAAAGATCAGACTCCAAAGAAACAACAGGATTCAATCAACCTCTGCCGTGCAGGGTAAGCTTAATCACATTAAAAACCCAATAGCTGCATTTATTCGAAACCTAATATTACGCCATACCCCCCTATTAGCCGCAAGAACTGAGAAGATCTGGAATTACAATGTAGATGAAGAGATTTCGAAAGCTTTAAAGTGACTTTTGATACGCCAAAATAATCTGATAATTAGTTTTCATTTGCAGGTTGTTCTTATTTTGAACCACAGGCTTAACGATTTCTAATCCTAGTCGATTTCCTTTTTTTGCTGCCTGGTTGGGCCAGAAACTTACCCCGAGACCTAAGTGCAATTCTTTGCCTCCATAATTTTCAGGGTTTGCTGTTTGAACGGGTGCGTTTATTAATACGTTCTTGCCAGAAATCTCATCTTGATAGATAAATTTCATTCTAGTAGAAAGAGATACTGACTTATTCAGCTCATATTGTATCCAGGTGTTGTACTCCAACTCATCCCCAAAACTCCAATCACCATCAGAAAAAGCCAATTTTCGTTTTATTTGGTTGCCCCAAACGATTTTTTCTTTGTGTTTTTTTACATTTGTTATGCCTAACACCAGTCTTTTGGAACCATCCCCTGATTGCATTCCATAGGGCAAAATCATCTTGGAGCTAGTTCCCATGGGAGTTAATACTGTATCAGTACTATCATTGCTGCCTGCAGAGTTTTGCAAACAAATTTCCATATGCCATCTGGATCGGTGGTCTTCCTTTAACTTAAACAAGCCACTCAAAGAGTAATTAGAAAGGTCGTTTGTCGAAGTGCTAAAAGTCCCCAAAAGACCCCTATCCATCATTGGCTTATAAGAATTAAGCTTCATATCCTTAGAGGTGTAAGTTGCCATTGCCATAAAGTTAATCCTTTCCATTGGAGCGTACATAAGACTTATCATGGTCATCTGCATTTTCATATCAGTCGGAACTACAGAAAGGTTTTTAGGCTGACTTCCAGTTTTATTTGGCAAAGCAAGAATTTCCGCATTTGAGATATGGTTTCCATCAAGAATGTTGCCTCTCATATCCATGTAGCCCTGTTTTATTGAAACCATAAATCCTTCGTGGTGCATACTGGCCATCAGTCCGAAGGGGGCATTGCCATAAGACATCATGTGATGGGTGTTGTGATTTTGCATCATCATTTTGTCGGAATTGTGCGAACCATTGTCACATGCCATTACTGGGCTGAGATAAAGTCCAGATAAAATAAAAAAACTACTTAAAGTTATTTTTTTTAACCATTTCATTTAACTTTACCGCCTTCTTTTACCCAGTGAAGCTTATCATCAACATAAATATCTACTTTCGGTTCAAAGTCTTGAGGTTTATCCAAGCTGCAAATAGTTATGTAAATGCTTTCAGGGTAATCTTCGAGAAGACAAACAATAGGAGTCCCACAGTCCTGACAAAAATATCTAGAGCCCTGAGAAGAAGAGATTAGTTTTTTTGGCTCCCCTTTAGTGTATTCAAAATCAGGCACTGGAATGGCCAACCAAGAAACGAATGCCGCTCCTGAAATGCGTCTGCACATAGAACAATGACAGTTTGAAGATAGGTAATTGTTTTTCTTGAAGTTGTAGCGAACAGAGCCGCAAAAACAACCTCCTTCAATATGTTCTCCCATAAAGTAATTATATATTATGAAGATTAATCAATGTAACCTTTACTTCCCTTAAATATTATGATAAGTTTACGTTACATATCAAACTATAGGAAAAATTTATGGAAACAGCAATTGTAATACCACTTGCCGGAATCTCTGTTGGCATCATTGTTCCCTTAGCAGTCTTCTACTGGCTGTATCATGAAAGTAAGCATAAAAATGAAACAATTATCGAGATAACTAAAAACATAGACGATCCCGCCCAATTGGAGAAGCTGTTAGGCATTTTAGATGAATTGTGTGTCAATTGACTAATGTAACCTTTACTTCCCATAATAATGATGGTAAGTTTGCGTTACTTTATCCAAATACAAGTGAAGAACTAACTAATGCTGTCGAGGAATACGAAAAAAAATAAGAGGCTCATGTGGCAAATTTTTCAAGCGGCGAAAGGGTAATAGAGCGAAGTAAACGGCTCAAAGTAGGTTTAATAATAATATATGTGGGTCTTGGAATTAATCTATTTGGTTTTGCTTCGTTAGGATCTTATTTTGAGGGTGTCGGGTTATTGGTGATGGCTTTGGGTGTAGGCATCGTAACCGCTGATTACATATTTCCAAATACTAGTGAAGAGCTGACTAACGCTGTCGAAGAATACGAAAAAGAATAAGGAGGTCTTGTGATGAATCTTATTTATAGAAATTGGTCAGAAATATCAGCTGGCCTAGGAGTTGGTTCAGGTTTCCTTGTCTTTTTTCTCTTACAGGCAATCGGTTTTGGATGGGGAGTAAGTTTTGGTTTTGGATTTACATTGGGCTTTCTTATTAGCTGTATCTTCAACTTTTATCTTAGTTCGTTTTATGAAACACAAGAGGCTGGAGATATTTCAAAAACAGTTCAAGAGTTTGAAAAGAAATAGTTTTGGGTAAAAATCATAAAAAGCTTTTAAATAATCTTGAAGAACTGAGAAAGTCTGCCGATTTAACTCAACAAGAATTATCTGAGAGTGCTGAGGTTTCAAGAAAAAGTATAAACGCGATCGAAAATGGTATATATGTTCCCTCTACTGTTCTTGCTTTAAAAATTGCCGATACTCTTAAGTGCTCTGTTGAAGACCTGTTTAAATTGCCCAAAAGCTAATTTTGCAAAACAAAACCATTCGGTAGTGGTCGATCAGAACAAAAAAGTTAATTAAATTCCCCCTTTCCATCAAAATTAACTATGTTTTTTATTTCGGGCGGTTCGTCTACGCACCTTAGATTAACGCTGTACGAGTCGGGGTGTGAGCGAGGTTGATAAAAGCTTTTTATTCCACATTTTTTACAAAACAGGTGCTTTGCTTTCTTAGTGCCGAAAGAATACTCGGTAATTAGCTCATTGCCTTTAATAATTTTTAAGTCGTCATGCTTGACGAAAAAGTGCTCATAGTCATGCATTTTGCATATGGAACAGTTGCATTTCCAAATTTCTACGGACTCATCAGAAAAAAATTTGTATTTTATTTGTCCGCAGTGACATCCCCCGAAATATTCTTTCACCATTCTTTTTTCCAATCCTTAAAAGTAAAATATTTCCTCTTTAACAGCTTGTTATAAATAATTGCAAACACAACTATAAAAGACGCCCCTACCGCTACAGGCATTAGTACAAAACCTATCCCTTTTGCACCAAGAACAGCAATTATGGGGTTAGCCCCAGCGGGCGGATGAACAGTCTTAGTTGCCATCATTAAGAATATTGCCAGTCCAACCGCCAAACCTACACTGAGAAATGAATAGTCCAATATTGAGTAAACAAATACTCCTGCTAGGGCAGATAATATATGACCAAAAAGAACATTTTTTGGGTGAGCTAGGGGGCTTTCATGAGCAGCCATAACTAAAACCATACTTGCCCCAAATGGCGGTATTAGCCATAAGTTGCCTTCTTCGAAGGAATTAAGATATGCAAGAGCAGAAATGCATAAAAATGCTCCAATTGAAGAAATAATATTATTTTTCATAGTTCAAACAATAACAAGAAAAAAGGTTCAATGCTTTTGTTTAATATCCTAATTTTTTAAACTATATTGATACGCAGAAAACACATATAGTTAATTATAAAATTATGAAGGACATGAATACCTGGTCCGCAATGGCATTGAACACGGCACCAGACTCTCAAAATAGAATACACAGTGATGAACTAGCAAAAGAGTATGGTTTTGAGGGCGGTCTAGTTCCAGGAGTAACAATATCTGCTTACCTTGTGCACCCTTTAATAGAGCTATGGGGTAAAGAGTGGCTCGATAGTGGCTTCGCAAATTGCCGCATCACTTCTCCTTTATATGATGAAGAGTTGTTCGAGGTTAAATCAAATATAGTTGACGAGACTCATGCTCATACGACTCTAATCAGGAGTAATGGCGTAGTAAGTGCAAATGCAGAAATAGCAATAACAAAGAATCTACCTAAGTCCCCTATATCGAGAGCAGATAACCTTGCAGAAGAAGACTTTACACCGCCTCATGCAACTAAAGAGGTTTGGAATGAATTAAAGTCTAAGG
>LUML01000006.1_pt1 | contig 41790 bp, 54 predicted proteins | sample 729661 | NCBI WGS metagenome assembly LUML01 (sample SAMN03860264, study PRJNA289734) | marine metagenome | biome: seawater column; feature: ocean; material: water; isolation source: Red Sea water column Station 22 - depth 10m | place: Saudi Arabia: Red Sea | collected 2011-10-15 | depth 100 m | reverse complement strand
AAAAGAGAAAAAAATAACCTTAGACGACGGGGCCTTAGTAAGCACTCAAGAAAAAGATCCTAAAATTCTTATAACAAAATCCGATGGTTCGTATTTATACTTAACAACCGACCTTGGTACGGTTCTTAACAGATTGGAAAATTATCAACATGATATTGTCTTGTATGTTGTTGACAATAGGCAAAAATTGCACTTTGAACAGTTGTTTGAAAGTATAAAATATTTTGACTTTCCAGAAAAAGAATATGAACATGTTGGATTTGGAACAGTCAATGATGAAAAAGGTAACCCATTTAAGACTAGAGAAGGTGGTGTAAAACAATTGATTGATCTATATAAAGAGGATGAATCATTTCAAATACTTGCAAAAGAAATAAATAAAAACTTAAACAAAAATGAAAAGGAATCAATAGAAAAATGGAAGAATATAAGGAATGTTTCGGTTTCAGAATTAAAAGAAACTTTATCTATTTTAAATCACGATTTTGACTTATGGCTTGGGAACAGTCAATGATGAAAAAGGTAACCCATTTAAGACTAGAGAAGGTGGTGTAAAACAATTGATTGATCTATATAAAGACACCTGCACTTATCTTAAAAATATTAATAAAGATCTAGGTGAAGAAATTATTCACGAATTAGCAAATACAGTCTTAACTTACAGCGACCTATTAACAAACCGTAAAACGGACTATAAATTTAATTTAAATAAATTTACAAGTATATCTGGTAAAACCGGAGTATACGTCCAATATGCTCAAGTTCGTGCAAAAAGATTACTTGAAAAATCTCAAATTGTAGATACTAATGGTGAATTAATGATTGCAAATGAGGAAGAAAGGAGCTTAATTGTTGCGTTGCTAAATTTAGAATTTTATATTAATCAATCAACTAAGTTTAATGAACCTCATCATCTCGCAAACTATTTATATGACATATCTAACCTATTTAATAATTTCTATCAAGGTGAAAATATACTTAGTGTAGAAAATGAGGAAGTTAAAAAGTCAAAGCTGCTTATTACAAAATATTTTTTACAAAATTCTAATTTAGTAATGTCTTGTCTGGGGATAAATCCTGTAAATAAAATGTAAATTAAATAAACAATTGTGCTGAAATCATCCAGACAATCAAAGTAATTCCATATGAAGCTTTATCAATAAAAATCATTTTATTCCTTAAGCTATGTTGTATAAACAAAATTATTGGAATAGCTATAAAGCCCGAAAAAGAAACTGCTTTTTCAATTGAGGAAATATCGTTCAAAATTAAAGTTGCTGGACTAACAAAATATTGAAAAATGATAAGAAAGGAAAGAGATATAAAAATCGAATAAATAATATTTAGTATTAAGTCTTTAAAAGTTGCATTGTAAACCCTAAGTACACTAAAAAATTCAACAGGTATAAACAAAATAAAAAGCCCTAAGAAAAAAAGTATCAGAGTCCAGAATAATCCCTGGCCATTCCAAGTAATAATATTTCTATCCACTCTTCCTATAACTTCCAATAATAAATACAAGGAATAGCCTGAAATACCAGCTCCTAATGAAAATAAATATAAACCAAAAATACTAAAAAAGTTTTTTGATTCAAATCTGAAATTAATATTGCTACTGCTCATTCTTTGATATTGCATACTGTCATATACTAATGTTTTTTATATTAAAATAAATACTAATTATGGAATTAATTGAGACACCAAATCCAAATGCAAAAAAAATATTAACTGATCGAGAGGTTGCTGATACTGCAGAAAAGTTATACAAAATAGAAGGAATTAAATCTGTTTTTTTGGGTCCTGGTTTTATAACAATCACAAAAGAAGAAAATATAGAGTGGGAGTCAATAAATCAAGACATTATTAGCATCTTTGATAAACTGTAATGTATGGAAACTTTTAATCAAGACCCAAAACCTGGAAGGCTTGTATTACCTTTAGTTCTTATAGGTATGATTGCAACAACTTATACTTTTGTTAATAGGGTGGCAACAAATAATGACTTGGATATTTTAGTTGAAGAGGAAGTGCCAGTGGTTGAAGAAGAAACTGTTACTGAAGACTCAACAACAACCTCTACTACGACTACTACTCTACCTAATGAAGTTGTTACTTACCTTGAAGAAATACAAGCAGAAAAAGTTCAGTCTGATGAGTTGGGACAGAAGGTTCTAGAAGCAAATCAAAGATGGGATGATGAAGTTACAAGCTATCAAGAAGCTAAAGATGAATTTGCTGCTTTTATTCAAGATGCGGAACAGTTTACAGCAACAGTTTCTGATCCAGGACCTCCAAATACATTTGCTAATTTAGTAACTAGTCACGAGGAATTAAAAGTTTTAGCGAATTTAATTTATGAAGACACAAAGGAATTGCTTGAAGGCTTAACTTCGTCAGATACTGGTGAAAGAAGAGCAGCTGCTCTTGAAGCATTCAATGAAAATTTAACTGCATTCCAACAAAAAGTGGATGAAATTATAGCTTCAGCAACTTCTAGCTAGAAGCAGCTGAGCAAACAGTATCAATCATTAACATTGCAATTACATAAGGATCTGCATTTGCGTTAGGTCTACGATCTTCTAGATATCCCTTTTTATCAACCTCTACTTGCCATGGAATTCTTATTGAGGCACCTCTATCGCTTACTCCGTAGGAAAACGTATCATACCTTTGTGTTTCATGATCACCTGTAAGCCTTTCCTCAATTCCTTCTCCGTAATTTTTTACATGGAGTTCAGCATTTTTTCCTAACGCTTCACATCCAGCAATGATTGCATCATACCCGCCATCTTCCCTCATTTCTTTAGTAGAGAAGTTAGTATGCATGCCAGCACCATTCCAGTCACCTTTTACTGGTTTTGCCTGAAGAGTTGCTGAAACATTATAGTCTTCAGCTATTCTATAAAGAAGCCATCTGGAAACCCATATGTGGTCTCCTATTTCAGGCGCTCCAACAGGACCAATTTGATATTCCCATTGTCCTGGCATTACTTCTGCATTAGTACCTGAAATTTCTAAACCAGCTTCTATGCAAGCTGTTGCATGTACCTCTGAAATATCTCTTCCATATACCTCATCTGCTCCAACTCCACAATAATAACCTCCCTGAGGGGCTGGGTATCCAGTAGGTGGAAATCCTAATGGTCGTCCATATTTTTGAGAATCATAAGATTGTTCATAAAATGTGTATTCTTGTTCTAATCCAAACAAAGGTTCAAATTCAGCAAAATTCTCAGCTGCTGCTACACATCCCGCTCTAGTATTTGAAGCATGTGGTGTCATATCTACATTTAAGACTTCACACATCACTAAAATGTTTTCTCCTCCCCTGATTGGATCCTTGAATGTAGAAACAGGTCTCAATACACAATCAGAATTGTCTCCCGTAGCTTGCTCTGTACTGGAACCATCAAAACCCCATATTGGTGGCTCTGTTCCTTTTTCCATAATTTTTGTTTTACTCCTTAATTTACTGGTCGGAGTTTTACCATCTATCCATATATATTCTGCTTTTATTTTCATATTTACTAATGTAGTATTTATTTTAAATATTTAGAAGAGTCATATATTAAATAAATGTTTCAAGATTATGGTAAATGGATATATAAATTTAGATAAAGAACATAGTGATTTTATGTCTACATTAAAAAAAATAGGCATAAAAAAAATAAAGTTAGATAAGGTTGAGAAACAAAATCAGGTTGATATTGTTATAACTTCTTTATCTAAATATGGTGAGACAAAGAAAAATCTTTCAAATATTGAGTCATCAAGTAATCCAATCCCTAGCTTGATAGTTGTAAATAATAAAGAATTTGATCAAACTGTTGATTTAATTAAAAACAAGAAAATTGAAATAATTTCAAATAAAAGCCTTCTGGGTGAAATTAATGCAAGAATAGATTCATTATTAGGAGATAGTAATTCAGAAAAGTTAGAGTTCAAAGATTTAGTTATTAATTTAAAAACCTATGAAGCGAAAGTTGATAATGTACTCCTAGATTTAACATTCATGGAATATGAGCTATTGAAGTTTTTTATTGAGAATCAAGAAAATGTTTGGTCTAGAGAAGACATTCTTGAAAAAGTATGGGGATATGATTATTTCGGTGGTGCAAGAACAGTTGATGTTCACGTAAGAAGATTGAGATCAAAACTTGGAGAAAGAAGAGCTTACTGGATTAAAACTGTTCATTCAGTTGGGTATAAGTTTAACTAAAACTATTTCCACATCCACATGTTCTTGAAACATTTGGATTGTCTATTGAAAAACCCGTCTCCATGAGTCCTTCTTTATAGTCCAGTGTTGCTCCTTGAATGTGGTTAACACTTTCTGAATCAACAACTATATTGACACCATCATATTCTTCAGTTGAGTCACCTTCTAATTTTTCAGTATCAAAATACATTTCGTATGAGTAGCCTGAACATCCACCAGGTTTTACTCCCATCCTTAAGAAGCTCTCGGCTGCATCTTCAGCTAGTTTTAACTCATTTAGTTTTTTTACAGCACTTTCAGTTGCTAAAACTATTCTTGATGATTTTATTTGTAAATCCATACTTAATTATACCAAAATCTTGATATTTAAATAAATTAATTATTGGAAGTAGCATTTTGGTTATAAAATAGTTGTATGATTCAAAATGATATTCTCTTGAAACATTTGTCAACTGTAATGGATCCGGAGTTAGGTGTAAATATTGTTGACCTCGGTATGGTTAAAAATCTAACATATAATGATTCAGAAATCACTATTGATCTTGCCTTGACAATTGCAGAGTGTCCTATGAGGAACCAAATAGAGTCTGAGATAAAAAGGAAACTCAAATTAATTGAAAACGTAAAAGAAGTAAAAATAAATGTAGTAGCAATGAGTAAAGAAGATAGGGCCTCATTAATGTCAGTAGCTAGAAAAAATGCAAGAGAAAAAGCTGTACCTACACAGATCAATACACGTACAAGAGTAATAGCAATTGGAAGTGGTAAGGGTGGTGTTGGGAAATCTACAATCTCAACAAATCTTGCTGTTGGTCTTGAGAAGTTAGGATTCACTACAGGATTACTTGATGCCGATATTTGGGGATTTTCAATACCTAGGTTACTAGGAATAGAAGGTCGGCTTGAAGCAAACGAAGAGAAGAAAATTATTCCATATAAAAAAGGGCGTTTGGAAGTCGTGTCTACTGGTTTAATAGCTGAAGATGAAGACACTGCTTTAATGTGGAGAGGTTTAATGCTAAGTAAGGCATTAGAACAATTCTTATTTGATGTAGCTTGGGGTAATCTTGATTATTTAGTCATTGACCTACCACCTGGTACGGGAGATATTCAAATGGCTCTAGGTAGGCTATTGCCTCAAACAGAATTACTTGTAATAACAACTCCTCAACCAAGTGCGCAAAAAGTTGCAACCAGAGTTGCGGACATGGCAAAAAGAAGTTTTATACCATTGTTAGGTGTTGTAGAAAATATGTCTTATTTTGAAACAAGTGATAAAAATAAATATCAAATTTTTGGAAAAGGTGGTGGAGATAAGCTTTCAGAAAAATTTGGCATACCATTATTAAGCAAAGTGCCTATAAGTGAAACATCTGTAGAGGAATCAGAAAATGGGATTCCAATTCTTTTGCAAGAAAATGAAAGTCCTGCCAAAAATGCTCTCCAAGATCTTGTCACTAAGATTACAAAAGTTTTACCACCAGTCTCTGATGAAACATGTACAGGTAGACTGGCTAAAGTTCTTGAAGAATTAGAAGCAGATCAATAAATTTTATGGATAATGTATCTGTAAACGAATTAGTAGATTCATATGAGAATCACCTACCTAGGGAAATTTGTTTAAGTGTAGCTAAAGATATTGTAAGCAAGTTTACGGATAGAGAAATTATTCTTCTGGAATACAAATTAGCAATTGATAATTTGATGATAGGTGAACAAGTAAAAGTAGTTAACTGCACAGGAACACTTCTGCATACAAATCTTGGAAGAGCACAAACGGACATATCGTTCAGCGGGCACGCATCAAATATAGAATTTGACTTAAGTAATCAAAAAAGGGGTGAAAGAAATAGATATTTGACTTATGCAATGAATTTACTACTAGGTTCAGAGGGGGTTTGTTTTGTAAACAATAATGCTTCATCATTATTTATTTCACTTAATATAATGAAAAAATCTAAAGGTATCGATTCAGTAATAATCTCCAGGGGAGAGGTTGTTGAAATTGGTGGTTCTTATAGGTTGCCCGAAATAATTGCTGAAACAGGATTAAAACTTATTGAAATTGGAACAACAAATAAAACACATAAAAGAGATTATTCTTCTGCTTTAAAGCAGAATCCAAAAGCAGTTATTTTGAAAGTAAATAGATCTAATTTCTCCATCTCCGGGTTTGTTGAGGAAGTTTCGATTAGTGAATTAAAAACTATCGCTGATGAATATGGAGCATTCCTTATTCATGATATGGGTAGTGGTTTAGTTATTGGAAAAAAATTCTTAGAAAAAAACAATATTGACTATTTTAAAAATGAACAGCATGTTCAAGACTCACTTAAAGATGGGGCTGATTTGGTAATGTTTTCAGGAGATAAATTATTTGGCTCTATACAGGCAGGAATTATTGCAGGAAGGAAACAGCTTATAAATAACATTAAAGAATCTCCACTTTTTCGAACATATCGCTGTTCCCCAGTTGTTACCTATGAGCTTCAGAGAACAACTAATTTATACTTGTCTAAAAAAGAAAATTTGATACCTCTTTGGAATTCTCTACAAGTTACACATGATCAGTTGTTAAAAAGAGTTAAAAATATTTCAAACAAATTAACATTGGATCACTCTATAGACAATGACTATTCATTAATTGGAGGAGGAAGCATGCCCGAGGTAAAGATACCCTCCCCTGTTATATCAATAGCTACTTCAGAAGATAACAATATTTTAAGTAAGTTAGCAAGTTTAGAAATACCAGTAATTCCTAGAATTAAAGATAGCAAGGTTATTTTTGATATAAGATCATCATTTGAGGCTGATGACCCACTTATTATTAATGCGCTAAACAATTTATGACAGTATTAGCAACAGCAGGACATGTAGACCACGGTAAGTCTACATTTGTAAACTTTCTTACAAATCAAGAAACTGACAGATTGCCTGAGGAAAAAAATAGAGGTCTTACAATTAATCTTGGATATACATTTTTCAACCACAAAAACCAGACTTATTCAATTGTTGATGTACCTGGTCATAGTGATTTTTTTAAAAACACCATGTCAGGATTTTCAAATGCTGATTTAATTCTATTTATAATTGACGCAAGTCAAGGCTGGTCTGCACAATCTGAACAACATTTCAATGCTTTAACTGAACTCGGTAAAAAAAATTTTATATTTGTATATACGAAAACTGACTTGATTAATTCACCAATAAATACTGATGATTTAGACGAAAGATTAAAGAAAATAGATAATTTAAACTATACAGTAATTAAATTCAGCATTAAGGACTCAAATAAAAATGAGTTGGTTGAACAAATTGTCAGTTTTATTAAATCATGTAATTTCAAAAATAAAATTTCATCTATGTGGATTGATAGATCTTTCTCTCTTGAGGGAGTCGGTACGGTAATAACTGGTACTGCAAGTTCTTCATTTAAAACAGATAAAATATATTATCCAATAGAGAATGCAAAATTAGAGATCAAAGAAATACAGAACATAAATAAATCTTATATCGAAAGTATTAATTCAAAAAGAATTGCTTTATCCCTGAAAAAAAGTAACAAAAATATACCAAAAAGAGGTGATTTAATATCAAATACAAATATTGAATTTACTAATTTAATATTTGTCAAATTCAATAAGGAGCTAGGAAATAAAAATTTTACAAAAGGAACCAAAAGATTGTTTATTGGAACAACAAGTATATTAATAAAGAATATTTGGGGTATAAAATCTAAAAAATTTCAATACGGTTTGATAGAGTTAAAAAAAGAAATGCCTTTCCTTAAAAAGGAAAATTTTGTAATCCAAAATACTGAAAATAATTTATTCCTAGGTGGCAAATTTTATTTCTTTATTAATAATCAATCTCTGAAAAAGAAGGTGATTAATTCATCTAAAAACAAAATCGTAATCAATTCTTTGTTTGAGTTATTCAGTGCCTTAGAAAAAGATTTCACAGAAAAGAATGAAGCAACCTTTGAGATAAATAACTGGAGAATTAAAGAAGAACTCAAAGATGAGATTGAAAAAGACATCAAAGAAAACTATAAAAAAATTAATAAATCAGGTTTCGAAAATTATATGGGTAATAAGTATTTTTTAGATAGTAACTTATTAGAAAAACTGGTGGAAAGTTTAGGAGACCTACAACTAATAAATGACCAAATAAAGCTCAAAAAGAATGAAAACATGGTTGATATAGAAATATATGAAGAAGTTAAAGAATTGCTTGGACCATCGTTAGATGTTAATGAAATTAGTTTAGATAAATATGATAAAGAGAAGATTAAATCCTTATTTATTAATGAAAGGATTTATAGGATTAGCAAAAATTTAATAATTACTGATTTTCACTTTAGTCAAATACTTGCAATCCTGAAATCGCTACCTGTCGAATTCAGTATTTCAGATTTTAAAGAAAAAACAAAATTATCTAGAAAGTACACAATACCAATTTTGGAATTATTAGACAAAAAATTAATCACAGCAAAGGTAGACAGGGGAGGAAAGAGAAAGAAATTACTCTGAAAAAACTAAATCTCTCTTTCTTTCAACTTCATTTAAGCCACCCCAAATACCGAAAGGTTCAGCAATTTCCTTTGCTTCTTCAAGACATTCGAGTTTTACTGGACAGCTACTGCAAACAGCTTTAGCTTTTGCTTCTCTTTTTTCTCTTTCTTCTTTCTTCTCGAAAGTAGCAGGAGGGAAAAACAAGTTGCTACTGTGTTGTCTGCACATTGCGTCATATTGCCAAGAAGAAATTTTAATTTCCAACATATAGAAACCATATTTGATAAAAAGCATATAGCAAAAGGTTTTTTTCGCGAAGTTTTACTACATTTTTCTTTATTTATATTATTAAAGTGCCGTCTTCTTCTTTAATAATATGCTCTTCATTTACTTTATATTGCTTACCTTCCACGGTGTCTAGCCTTATTTCTAACTCATCCAACTTAACTAATACGGCATCATTATCTAGAATTTCAATAATTTTAACTTTTCTTCCCTCAAATGAAGTCATTGCACTTGTGTCTGTAGTTAGTCTAGACCTGATAACTGTTGGTATTGCTATAAAGTAAAAGGATGCTAATCCAAATGAAACTAGGCCTAATAAAATTGGATTGACGTTTACTTCATAATCACTAAACATTGAAAGTGAGGATAGGAATAGTAATACGAATGCCCCAATACCTAAAAAGGAGAAGTAACCCCTTGAAAGAATCTTGATATAGATTAAAAATGCAACAATAAATAAACCGATGCCAAAATAATTTATCCCAAACTCTTCAAATGGCATTGACGAGAGAAGAATCAAACTGCCTCCTATAAATGCCATTAAGCCTGGACCTATTGCAAAAAGCTCTAATCCTACAAGCGCAAATCCAAGAACAAAAAATAAATAAGTAAATACAGGGTTTGATATTGAAATGTAAAACCTTTCAATTAATGAGGGTTTAATAAATTGAATTTGGTTTGAAGATAAGTTATTAGTGAGATTTAATTTTATAGATTCATTCGTTAAATTACTAGTAAAATTTTCTGAACTTAAATTCTCTAAGAAAGCTCCAATAGAGCCAACAATAATATATCCTTCATAAATACCTTCAGAATTGGAAATTAATATAGTATTTTCATCGAAGTTGCAATCATTTAAAGAGCAAAACTTTGTCTCTGTTTGTGTATCAAAATTTACATTGATTATTCTAACTCCAGGGGTGAAACCAACAAAGTCAAAACTTTCTATAGTGTCAAACTCAACATTTACTTTATATGGCCCCACCCAAAGTGCAGTAAAGAATTCTTGTTTTAAAATTTTCTCATTAAATCTTTTAAGTTGTGCAGAATTAAATTGCTTAGAACTGTATTGAACAACAAGTAAGTCTGATTTTTGGTAATCAAACTCTTCAATATGTCTTGAAATAGATCTTGAATGCGCTGAGGAAAATATACCATCAATTTCAAAAATATTAATCTGCCCAATGCTTATTGAAGCTAAAACTATTGAAAAAATTATATTTATCATTATTTATTTAGTCTAAAATTACAGGATAGTAATCTTTTAAAACTGTGAAAATATTATTAATAACTGATAACACTTGGGTTAAAGAGTCACTAGGGAAATATTTAGACTTTGACCATGAATTAGTTCATGAGAAAGAATTAAGTATTCCTGACTCTTATTTTGACTATATTTTTGTTGATATGCAGGTTCAAAATAATGGTGGTCCTTCAATAATAAGGGAGCTTAAAAGGAATGAAAGTACAAAAAACTCGTTTTTTGTACTATTAGCAGACAGAAAAGATGATGAAATACAAGCAAAACGCGTTGAATCTAATGGATTTCTGGTAAAGCCTATAACTAAAAGTAAATTAAATAATCTCTTTAATTTAAACTAGGATGCTCTAAAATCTAAATATATATATTGAGTACTAACTTAGACATAATTCTATATTTACTAATACTTACATGTTTAGTATTTTCTGCCTTACTTTCTGGGTCTGAAACTGCTATTACTTCTATACCTAGAGAGAAAATACACCAACTTGATGATACTAAAAAAAACAAACGTATAAAACGTGCAAAAGATCAGATTGAAAAAACCATTGGTGGAATTCTTGTAGCAAACAATTTTGTAAACATACTTATGGCCTCATTAGCAACTATTTTATTCGTTAGGAGATTTGGAGAAAGAACTGGAGGGATAATTGCAACACTGTTTATAACAATGCTTGTTCTTGTTTTTGGAGAAGTAACTCCTAAGACAATTGCAACAAGAAAGCCTGTGGAATTTATATCTAGAACATCAATACTTATTGATTATCTATCAAGAATATTTGCACCATTTACTAATTTAATTACAGGATCTATAAATAAATACGGTACTAAAAACATTGGCGATATGGATGGAGATAATGAGATAACTGAAGCCGACATACAAGCATTAACTGCGTTGGGTGAGCAAGAAGGTCAAATACTTCCAGCTGAAAGAGAAATCATTGATTCGCTTTTAGAGTTTTCAGATAGACCAATTAAAGAAATTATGACTCCAAGGGTAGATGTTTTATTTCTTTCAACACCTCTTTCAATAAAAGCAGCTCGATCAATTGTTAATGAAAAAAGAATTTCTAGAATGCCAGTTTCTAAGAGTGAGTCACTTGACGATACCTATGGTGTTGTATACGTTAAAGACTTGCTAAATCTTAAGGTGGATTCGGATACTATTGAAATTGAAAACTTAGTTAAAGATGTTATATATTTACCTGAATATACAACAGTTCTTTCAGCATTAAATATCCTGAGAGAGAACAAGTCAAGCTTTGCATGTGTTATTGATGAAAATGGCGGAATAGAGGGTGTAATTACGATTAAAGATGTTTTGTCAGAATTTGTAGGTGACCTTCCAGACGAACACGATCAAAGATTTTTAGGTATTAGAAGACTAGGTCCAGGACAATGGAGAATTGATGGGAAAACAGATATTGATGATTTTGAAGAATTTTTTGGATTAAAACCAAACGAAAAAGATGTAGCAACTGTTGGTGGTCTGTTCTTAAGTCACTCAGAGCAACTTCCAAGTGAAGGTGAGAAAATTACAATTGATGGTCTTGAAGTTACCGTCTTAGAAATTGACAACAGGAGAATTGAGTCTGTTGTAGTAAAAAAAATAGCAAAGAAGTAAGATTTAAATAATCAACTAAACTCAATGTTATGGCATTGTTTTGGCAAATAGTAACACTCTTATCTGTTTGGCTACTTTATGGTCTAGCAGCATCATTCTTTGTAAAGAATGTTAATAGAAGAGACTATCTTTTATTAATTTGTTCTGGTTTAATTGGAGGTTTATTAGGCGGAAGAATTGGAAATATATTAGATGTCCCTGATAATATATGGTGGCTTAGGGAGGTTATAAAATTTGGAATAACAATACTTTCCATGCACACGCTACATAATGTTTTTAAATGGAGAAAATATCAAAAATAATTATTTCTTTGGGATCCTTGCTACTTTAAGTAAATTTCCATTTTCATCAATTAGTCCAGCCCGTTTTGATAGCATTTTTGGGTTAAATGAAAATAAATTTCTTTTCCAGGTTGCAATATATCCATAACCTCCAACTACATCTAATTTATTTAATGCTTCTTCAAGCTCAGCAGTTGACGCAGCTACAGCAATTGGTAAATCATCTTGATATATAGCATCCCACTCTTCTGAGTCTTTTACTTTTCCTGAATTAAAAAGTAAGTTAATTATGTCTTCAGTCATCTTTAGTAATTAACTCTTCAAACTTTAACATATAGTCATCTTCATTTTCTCCATTCAGAGTTAAATCAAATGAAGTATCTTTTTTAATACCAAGTTTTAAAATGCCTATCATGCTCTTGCCGTCAACTTCCTGATCGTTATAGGAAATAGTTACTTCTCCATTAAATTCTTGAGCTATCTTAACAAATTCTGCAGCTGGTCTTGCATGCAGCCCAACTGATGATCTAATTGTTAAGTTTTTTGAAATTGACATCTAATTATTTTAACTTACTTGTATAAAATTCCAAATCACTATCAACTTGCCAATACGTAAGAAGGAATTCTTCCAACCCATTTTCAAATAATTTTTTAAACTCTCTAAATCCATCAACATTTTCGTAATTAAAATTCTGTAATAAATGAAATACTTCCTGAAAGGTATCAAAATTTAAATTTTCTTTTAAAAGAAAATGAAATGGTCCGTGAAATCTTTCTGATTTACTAAATTTCAATATGGGGTTTCTTGCAACTCGAATTAAGCTGTCTTTAATCTCTACCATTGAGAATCTCTCTAAAATTTTTTCTTTATATGTATCTATATTCTTTGTTTCTTTACTAAATGATAAGTATGCATTTCCAAGTGAGTCTATTGCGTTTTTTGAAAATTCAATACTTTTTTCATCTTCAAATAATTGATGAATAAATTCCTTATCCTTGCTTAAGCCAAAATAAGCTAACTGCAAATGCAGACCATTTAATATCCAAAGTTTTTTTATAAACTCTTTTTCGTAATCACCGTAGCTAACAACTTCTGAAGGTTCCAACGGCGATTTTCCCTTATCCTCTAATATTATTGATCCATATTCTTCAACTGTTACATCAATTGAATCATGTAATTGCGGAGGTACTATTTTATCTACTACTGCATCAATAACATTTAAATTATCAATCTCAATTTTTGCTTCCTTATAAGAAGAGGAAGAAGCTCTATATTTATTCTCAAAAGCAATAAAATCAACTTTTTTCTCTAATTTAGCTGAAGATATTTTCTCTAAAACATTTACTAGATGATCAGGCCCGACAGATGTTGTTATTAAGTCAGCCTTTTCTAAAGCTGATTTCAATTCATCCCGATTATCAAGTTCAATTGCAGAAAAATTTGAAACTGAAATATGATCTGAAGTCTGTTTTGAAAAGTTTGAAACAATATAGCTATCAATTAAATTTAATTTTGATACTAATTCATTATCTACATCTACAAAAATAATGTTATATTTATTTTCCTCAAGGACGGGAGCAATAAATCCTCGGCCTATATTTCCTGCTCCAAAGTGTACTGCTAGTTTACTCATTAGCTAAAAAGTTCATAGATCTTATCTGCAGAATCTAATTTCCAAATTTTCTTTGCATCTTCAGGGTCTTCTATCAAATCTGCAAGTTTACTTAAAACATCCATGTGTTCATCATCTTTAGCTGCAATACCAACAATTATATATGCTACCTCACCGTTCCATTCAACACCTTTATGGGATTGAATAATTGATATCCCAGTTTCATTGATATACTTTTTACCTTCTTCCATGCCATGAGGAATGGCTACCCCATTGCCTATATAAGTTGCAAAACCTTCTTTTTCTAATTTTTCAAGCATTGAGTCAATATACTCTTCTTGAATATTTCCACTTTTAATTAATAAGCTTCCCGCAAGTTTCGTTGCTTCTTCCTTGCTTGAAAGCTCTTGTGAGACAGCAATTGCTGATTTTTTGAGAATTTCCATTACTTAAGCTGAATGAATATCATTTCCTTTTGATAAATCATCAACTAATTTATTTATTGCTGGATCATTCATAAACATATTAAACGTAACCACAACAGAATTTTCAGCTACCTCTCTTGCTCTGCCAGAAAGACCTTTGTGGGCTACTACAACATCTGCATCTGCTGGTATTAAGTTCACTGGAGAATGCTCAACATCAATCTCTAACCCTGCTTTAGCTAATTTTTTAATTAAGCCATTCTTAACCATTAAGCTTGAACCCATTCCTGCTTCACAAGCTAAAACGATTTTCTTTACTTCGCTTGTAGGTATTGAATCTTTGCTCATAATTTTCTCCTCTTACTGTATATTATATAAAAAGTTTGGGGAGGTAAAACCTCCCCAAACAACATTTTAGCTTAAAGAAACTTAAGCAGTTGGAACGTTGACATCAATTGTGTCTTCGACTCCAGCATCAGTTTCTGTTATTGGTCTTGCTCTTAGGATAATAGTACCTACGACTGCAGCAGCTACTGCTCCAATCAATACACCACCTAATACAGCAAAGTGTCCACCCTTAGGTGTGACAGCTAAGTATGCAAAAATACTTCCTGGTGAAGGTGTTGCCACCAAACCAGCTCCAGTAATCTGGAACCAAAGGTCAGCACAAATTCCACCTGCCCACATACTTAGGATCATAATTGGATGTCCTAATACATATGGGAAGTAAATTTCATGAATTCCTCCGAAGAAGTGAATGATAATGGAACCTGGAGCTGATTGCTTCCACATTCCAGTACCTGCAAACCAATAAGCAAGCAACAAACCTAGACCTGGTCCAGGATTTGTTTCAAGCAAAAACCAGATGGATTGACCAGTTTCAGCAGCTTCAGCTGCACCAAGTGGTCCTAATACACCGTGGTTGATTGCATTATTTAAAAATAGTACTTTGGCAACTTCAATAGGAATGTCTGCAAGAGGTACTAGACCTGCGTCTACTAATGCACCAGCTGCATTTCCTAAGAAATCGGTTATTCCTTGCAGAATTGGACCGATTACGTTCTTGCTTACTACAGCAAGAATTGTTCCAAGGATACCAAGTGAGAAGTTGTCAACCAACATCTCAAAGCCTTCTGGAGTTGCAGGTTGCAAAGCTCCGTCAACTTTCTTTTGTACCCATGCTGCCAAAGGACCCATGGCCATAGCTCCTAAGAATTGAGGAGTAGTTGATCCTACAACAATAGCTGTAGTTACAACTGCACCAATTACACCACCTCTGTGTCCATGAACCATTTTTCCACCTGTATAACCAATAAGTATTGGTAACAAGCTCACGATCATTGGACCTACCATTTCAGACAGACCTTCGTTAGGTACCCATCCTGTTGGTATAAAGAGAGCTGTAATCAAACCCCAAGCGATGAAAGCACCAATGTTAGGAATAACCATTCCTGCCATAGCACCACCAACGCGTTGTATGGATTCTTTCATTTTTCAATCTCCTTTGATTGATTAATTAATCGCCGTAATTTTACGACACACCTATTATATTTATCTACTTTTAAGTTTTCTTTGAAAAAAAACTGAATTTTTGAAATTTATGTAACTAATTTTTAGAAAAAATGGTCATTGTTCAGGTTTTTTTATCGAAGAATCATTGATTAAACTAATGAAATTAATGAATTTTTTAAAAAATGCAATAATTATAGGCTTTCTTGTTACGCTTTTAATAGCGATATCTTTTGGAGCAACAAATTCATTAGTTACTAACGCATCAAAACCCATTACTAATGCTATTACAGGATCTTTTAAGGTTTCCCCATCAGAAGAATTGTTTACTGACGAAACAATTCAAGTAACTATTGAAAGAAAGAAAAAAGAAGGAGCTGAGCAATTAATTAGTGATTGCTTAAATTATTATTCAGAAGAGTATCCGGAATATAAAAATATAACGTGCAACTTGATTATTAAAACAAATCTACTTATCGATAATAGTTGTCAATATATAGTTGGAGTCCTAAAAGAAGAAAATGGAAAAAATACAATTAGCTTAAATATAGATCCTGAGTGTTAACTTTAAGCTAATCAAAGATAGAGCCTAAAAGGCTGTCTTCTTCTGTTTCTATCTCTGCTAAAGTATCTCCAACACTTATAACAGAACCTTCTTCAGCATTTAATTTAATTATTTTCCCTGTAAATGGAGAGTCCAAGTCCATATCAACTTTATCAGTTGATATCTCTGCAACAATATCTCCTTTGCTTACCTCTGAACCTTCCGAAATCTTCCATTTCAATAGCTCAGCTTCTGTCATTTGATCAGACATTGCAGGTAGAATAATTTTTTCCTTACCCATTTTCAACCATTTTAATAATTGAATTAATTATGTCTTCTTTTTGTGGTATAACTTTATTCTCTAGATGTTTTGCTGAAGGCATAGGAGAATGCAAACCAGACAATAATCTTGGTTGAGTATTCAGTTTAGTAAATGCATCTGAAGATACCACTTTTGAAATTACAGTTGTTCCTACTGAACTATCTCCAACCGCCTCCTGGCACACTAATAGTTTTCCAGTTTTTTCAACAGAGCTAATTATTAAATCTACATCAAGAGGAGAGAGGGTAAGGAGGTCTATAAGTTCTACTGAATACTTTTCTAGTTTTTTATCGCTAATTGCCTCTTTTGCGGTGTTTACCATATTTGAATATGAAACAACTGTTATGTCTGAACCTTCCCTAACAATATTTCCTTTCCCTAATAATTCTGAGGTTTTAGGAATGCTATTAAGTTGGACATCTTCTTTGATCTTATATATTAATTTATGTTCCATAAATATTATTGGATTTCTATCAACAAAAGAAGCTAGTAGCAAATCGTAAGCATTCTGTGGGCCTGATGGTGTAACAACTTTTAAACCTGGTACATGACAAAACCAGGACTCCAAAGACTGGCTGTGTTGAGCAGCCGCACCAGTTCCACCTCCGCTAGCTCCTCTTACAACTATTGGAACATCAATCGTGCCTCCATACATAAAATGTAATTTAGCTGCTTGGTTAACAATGGGATCCATTGCATTAGCTATAAAATCACTGAATTGCATTTCAACAATTGGTCTTGTACCTGTTATAGCTGCCCCTACTCCAAGTCCTGCTATAGCATCTTCGGATATAGGTGTGTCCTTTATTCTATCTTCTCCGTATTTTTCCAATAAACCATCGGTTACCCCAAAAGCACCTCCATATATTCCAATATCTTCACCAGCTAAAAAGGCTTCTTCGTAATTGTCCAAACATAAAGAAATAGCCGACTTAATAGCTTGGCCGGTAGTCATTTCAGGCATATGAATCCTCTTCCAAATTTGTTTGAGAGCTTTCTGGAGACTGAAGAGCTTTTTTAACCGAAGATTTAATCTCATCTTTAACCTCAGATTCAATCTTTTCTAAATCAGTTTTTTTAATATTCTCTTCCAGTAATTTACTAGTAAATCTAATCAAAGGATCTTTTTCTTCTTTCCAAAAATTAATTTCATCATCTGTTCTGTATAAATTCCTATCAGATTTTGAGTGACCTCTGTATCTGTAGGTAACACATTCAATAAATCGAGGTTTGGAATTTGATATTATCTCTTTTTTATTAGTTAAAACAGATTGATAAACAGCTTCGACATCATTTCCATCAATAGAGCTGCTTTCAATTCCATATGATTCAGCTCTCTTGACGATCGATCCTCCTGCGATGGCATTTTTAGATGCCATTGACATTCCATATTGATTGTTTTCGCATAAGAACAATACAGGTAGTTGCCATAATGATGCTAAATTTAATGCTTCATGAAAAGACCCTTCATTTACTGCTCCATCTCCAAAAAAACATAGCACTATGTTGTCTTTTTTTTGCATCTTTAGTGACTGAGCTGCTCCTACCGCAATTGTTAAGCTCCCAGCAACAACTCCATTAGCTCCAAGGTTGCCATTAGAAAGATCTGCAATATGCATTGATCCACCTCTTCCTCTGCAATAACCATCTTCTCTACCAAGAAGTTCTGCAAACATCCGGAAAGGTTCTGCTCCTTTTGCTAAGCAGTGACCATGCCCTCTATGGGTTGAGGTTATTAAATCTTCTTTATCTAGAGCTAAGCATGCGCCCGTTGCTGTTGCCTCTTGACCAATAGATAGATGCATTGTTCCATGTAAAATGCCTCTGGAAAACATTTCTTCTAAAGATTCTTCAAATAATCGAATGAGTAGCATCATTCTAAAAAGTTCTAATTTTCTATTTTTATCCAGATCCATATCTTTAGTTTTTTTGCTTTTTTCTTAAATCATTAATTAAATTATCAGGAAGTTCAATACTGTCGATTGATATAGGGTCACCTTCTTTAATTGGTTTTGTAATCTCTCCTCCTTCAAGCAAGCCTAATGGGACTAAACCATCAGCATCAGATAAAGGATACGCTACACCGTAAGATGAAAACCCTCCTATTCCGTCAACAGTTTCTCCTGGTTCTAAATCTTTTTTGGCATGTCCAACTACTTCTGAAATCCAGGTTTTAGGTTGTAATCCAGATTCGTTATTTATAATAGCCATACCCACACTCCTTGGAGCCTCAACGGAAGCAAGGTGATAAGGCCTATATAGTGTGTAGTAAGGGCCTTCTCCCATTGAAAGGTACTCCATTTCTTCAATAACAGTTTGACTATCACTTTTAACAATAGAGAAAACACCCGGTGCAGGCCCAAATGCAAAGTCAACTCTGCCTGATTCACTAAGTACTCCTCCATCTTCTTTTGGGATTAATGTTTTGTTTAAGTCTTGCACTTCACTTACAGGACCATTCATTCCTACTTTATCTAAAGGAAGACCTATTCCGTTCGAAAGGGATGTCATTTCAATCATTGTCTTACTACCATCAACAAAACTTGCTAACATCTTTGGATTCATTTTTTTCTTTTTTGCCTCACTACTTAAAGAATCTGGTGTTGCTTTTTGATCCAAAGGATTATTCTTTCCCTTTCCAACACAAACAACTTCAAAGCCTGTATCAATAGAAAAATCATAGAGCTCTTTACATACAACTGGCTCATCACCATTGGCCACACTATATATAACATTTTTCTCTTTTGATAATTGTGTTAAATATAATCCCACTGTTACGTCTGTTTCAACATTAAGCATCAATACATGCTTGCCAGCTGTTAGACAAGAATATGCAACCTCTGCCCCAACCCAGGGCACTCCTGTAGCCTCATAGACTATATCTATTGGGAGCTCAGCCAAAGCATTGACATCTGATACCACTCCACCATTTCCTTTTTCAATTGAAGAGCTTGCTTCATTGTCGTAACCAATAGAATTCATTCCAGATAAAGTTAGTGCTTTCTCTGCTCTGTTTTTATCAATGTCTGCACAAGCAACCAAATCCATTCCTTGAATTTTTCCTATTTGTGCAGCTAAACCAGTACCCATTTGACCAGCGCCTACTAAACCAACCCTTACAGGTCTACCTAAATCTTTCTCTCTTTCAAGTAATGCTTCTGTTAAATTCATTAGAAAATATTTATTGTGTCGCCCAAAACTATTTCAGGTATTTTTGAATATGAACAACTAACGTCTCCTGGTAAAGCAGCTTCTTGAGCCGAGTCTAGTTTTAACACAAGGTGGCCAAGATTTTTAAAATTTTCATTTGCTACTTCACCAATTGCTGTGACTTTTAAAGTTTCTCCTGATAACTCGATTGTTGTACCAACAACAATCTCACCATTAACAGGATTAAGCTTATGAACAACTGCAACATCCTGTAATTCTTCAGGTGCATTATCTCCAAAAAAAACAACTATACCTTCTGCCAAAAAAAGCCCTGATTGTTCCCCTAATCTAACTATTTTGGAGGAATATATTGACATTTAGGCTTCTGTTATTTGATCCTCAGAAACTCCTGATACGAAATTCTCTTCTTTAATAAATTGTGCAAGAGGGCCAGCAGGTGTGGTGTCATGTATGTCAATTGTTGGAACTCCCTTCATTGGATAAACACCAATTCTTGCAGTTCCTCCACAGTCAATGACTGCGCAAGCCATTGCTTTAAAACTTCCTTCTGGTGATGATTTAAAACCATCAAATGCTTCTGCCCCAGTCATGTCAGCAATTTTTTGTGCTACTGGGTGAATCCCTCCACCAGTAATGCATACAATATATTTTTTTTCAGCATCAGGTGCTACCTCTAAAGGGCCTCCCCAGCCACTTGGGCCGGCTTCTACTTTTACTTTTTTATACTCTGCCATTTTGCTCCTTAAATATTTGTAACGCTCTGATTTTACACAGAGCGTTACAATTTATAAAATTGTTTAACTAAATTTACAAACCTAGTGCAAACAAATAACCAACAACGACTGATATTGGTCCAGTTATCATTCTACTTGTAAGAACTGCTGGAACTCCAACCTCTACAGTCTCAGGTTCGGCTTCACCTAAAGCTAAGCCAACGGGAACGAAATCGCACCCAACCTGGGGGTTAATTGCAAACAATGCAGGTAGTGCCATAGAAACATCAATATTTCCACGACCAATTTCTGTACCAACTAAGACTCCAACAATTTGTGCTATAACAGCACCAGGTCCTAATAGTGGTGACAGAATAGGTATTGCACAAATGATACATACGATCATTAGTCCACCTAAGCTACTTGCAAACCCTTTTATACCATTAGCGATAAGATCGCCAACACCTGTTTCTAATATTAATCCAATAACAAAAGTCACAAATGCCATAAAAGGAATGATTGTCTTAAGACATAGATCAACAGCATCTCGACCTGCTTGAAACAATGTTCCAACAACTCCACCTACTGATCTACCTATACGTTCTATTAAAGCTTGCATTATGCTGCACCTCCTTGGCGTGATTTCCACATCATGCTAAAGATAATGTCTGTCACAATACCTCTGATCAAGATAACAACTAAGCCTGCAAGAAGGTATCTCACTGCTAAAGCTGTCACCATGTCTGGTGCAACCATTTCAACGCCAGCCGCAATTCCAAGCCAGACAAATAATTCACCACCGTTTGCATGTGGGAATATTCCTGTGATTGGATGCACAAAGCTAACAGCTGCATCATAGAACGCTGGTTTGTTTTTTTCTGGTAAGAATGTACCAAATGTATAGCAAACAGGGTTAGTAAGCATAAATACTGCTACAAAAGCTAGCAAGGTATATCGGACTGGAACATACATCCATCCTTCTTGCGATGCCCATTTAGCAAAGCCTTCAACCCTTTCTTCACCTATGAATTTAACGACAGCATTAACTGCTGTTAAAAACACAACTACAATTGGGATAATACCTGTGGTGAACCCTACAAAAACATCTGCAGCGGTTCTAAACACTTGTATAAACGCTTCGGCACCAGCCACTAAAGCATCCATAGTTTATCCTTTCTCTATTTTGCTGAACTACTCTGTTTCTCGCTATTAATCTTTTTAATTAAAGCATCAGCAGCCATTTTTGCTGCTTCATAGAGTGGTTCTTCTTTATCTGAATCTTTTATTTCAGATAAAGTTTTTCCAATAATTGTTGATTCTTTTTTACCTTTAGCAAAGACAGTTGTCCCCTCTAAGGTAACTGCATCAATGATTACGGAATTAAAATTGGCAGATACTGCTACATAAACTTTTTTTCTGCCCCATTTTGGTTGATTTACACCTATAGCAACAATTAATCCAGGACCCTTAAGCTCATTAACAATGTTTAAGAAGCTGGTTGCTTGTGCTTTTGCCATCCGCATTTGAAGCACCCACATAAATGCGAGTCCTAAAAACAAGGCTCCTAAGGCATATGGCGAACTAAATATCTTGTTCTCCCCCCAACAACAAAATGTTATTTAATATAATTCTACAAATTTCAAGTAGCCCAAGTCGAGGTATTCCAGAAAAAATAAATAAGTTAAGTAACTATTTGTTGATATTTTGGTAGAAAATTAATCTTCTAATAGCTTTTCTAACTGAAAAACATCTTCCACAAAGGTAACTTTCATATTTCTTGGATCTCCAGGAATAACCATTGCTTCCATTCCTGAATATTTTGATACACATTCTGTAGTATCAACAGCTTGCCAATTGTCTAGTTTTGCTAACTCATATGATTTCCATAGCTCACTTGCTGGAAAGACTTGTGGGGTTTGTATTTCAACAATTGTTTCAATATCAACACTAGACGACTTCTCTTTTTTACTTAGATTCTTGGAGTTGAAACCAGGAGCAGCTGCACCATACTTATTAGCAACATTTATTAACTCATTAAGAAGATATTCAGGCAGAAGTGGCCTTGCTCCATCATGAATTAAAATCAAATCTTCTTCTTCAACTTTTTTAGAATCTTTTAGATACTTCAAGCCCTCATACTCGCTTTCATGTCTTGAGTTTCCTCCAACAACTACACCTATTAATTTTTTTGGATCAATAAGTTCAATTACGTTATTTGTTTTGTCCCAATCTTCCTCTCTTATTACAAGAATAATTGAATCAACTAATTCTGATTTTTCCAAAGTTTCAAGAGGCCAACATAAAGCTGGTTTTCTACCAATAGGAAAATAAACTTTGTTTTCTTCATCTGAAAATCTGTTACTAGATCCGCCAGCTAATAGGATTGCGTGGGTTTTCATAAATTTATTTTATCTAATTTATCTCTAACTTCACCAGCACTCTGAGAAGATAAGATTTCTTTTCTTAGTTCTTCTATATCCATTGATCTAATTTGATTTACTTTCTGAAATACAAAAGGTGCTGAAGCAGAAGACATACTAAAAACTCTTAATCCTAAAACATATAATACAGCAGCAGATAAAGCATCCGAAGCCATTTCTCCACATACTGAAACCTCAACATTATTTTGATTACTTACATGTATCACATTGTCTATAGCTTTTAATACTGCTGGGTGTAACGGATCTTGATACTTTATTAGTTCTGGATTCCCTCTGTCTGCAGCCATAATGTACTGGGTTAAGTCATTTGTACCTATTGAAAAGAAATCAACATACTTACTAAACTCTTCAACTAATAAAGTAGATGCTGGGGTTTCTATCATAATCCCTACTTCTGGTTTATTAACTTTTAACTTCTTTGCAATTTTTTCTACAATCAAATTTGATTCGGTAAAGTCTTCAATGGTTGATATCATTGGAAACATTATTTTTATCCTCTCAAGGTCTTCTGAAGTTAAAATTGATTCAATTTGGCTTTCCAATAATTCTTTTTTGTCTAGTGAAAGTCTTATGCCTCTTACACCAAGAAAAGGGTTTTCTTCTTGGGGTAAATCTAAGTAAGGAACAATTTTATCACCACCAATGTCTAAAGTTCTATAAACAATCTTTCCTGTAAATTTTTTTTGTATTTTTTCTAGAATTAATTTTTGATCTTCAACTGTTGGCTTATTTTTTCTATCTAAATATATAAATTCTGACCTGAATAATCCTATTGAATCTAGAAACGGGTGCTCAAAGTTTTCTATTTCTTCATTTGATCCTATGTTTACTCTAAACTCTAGATCAGAAGACTCGTATAGCTCTTTTGTGAATTTCTCAATTATCTCTTTTTGAAGCCTCTTAGTCTCATTAATACTACTAATTGTCTCTTTATTTGGGTTTATATTGACTTCTCCAATTTCTCCATCTATTGCAAGGGTATCTTTTTCTTGAATTTCATCTATTTCTTGACCAAGGCCAATTACGCAAGGTATACCTAAATTTTTTGCAACAATAACAGCATGGGAAGTTGGTCCACCATCTTTTAAAATAATTCCTTTCACATAAGACATATTCATTGAAGACGTATCAGCAGGAGTAAGATCTGAAGCAACTAATATTGAATCTCCTTCTAATGTATCTGAATCCTGAATACCTTGCATTGTTTTTATTAAATGCTTACCAACTGATAATATGTCTTCTGCTCTTTGACTAAAATATTCATCATCCATAGCCCCAAGAACTTCTGAATTTGATTTAAATACTTCAAAAACATCCTTTATAGAATTTTCTTTTTTCTCATCTATTGAATCAATAATTTCAGGATCTTGCATGATTAATATATAAGCACCTAATACATCTGCCTCATCATGTCGTTCACTATCTTTAAACTCATCTATCTGTAAAGTAAATTTATCTATAAGCTTTTTTATAGAATCAGTAAACGAATTCTTTGCTGAGATAGATAAATCAACTTCATTTTCATAAATAAACACTGGCCCAATAGCAGTACCTATGGAGACGCCATTTCCCTTAACAGTTTTCATTATTTCATCAAGTTACACAAAAAAAATGTATTTTGCAATGAACGATTATTTCAAAATCTTATTAATTTAAATATGTGAAGTTTTTATTAATTGACTTTAGAAACACTCCAACAATAGGGTACGTGAGGTATTCTCCAGAAACAGATTTGGAGTTTGATGAAAGAACAGAATTTTTAAATATCAATAACATAATTAGAGACTTTAAAGAAGAGGTTTGTATTATTGTTGATGAATATTCTGGAGATGAACCTTTTTTAACAGTTGCTATTAAAAAATTGTTAGATTCTGATTACAAAATAACCACTAAAGATGTAACAAATGCTATTAAAAGAATTGATAACTCAGGAAAGATTAATTCACATTTAGATAGGGAAAAATATGAAAGACTTGCAACCCCGATTAAAGCTGAAGTTAAATGTATTGAAAAATACTTTAACACTAACTCATCTTGGGATTTTGAAAAATATCTAAGATTAAACAATGTCCAATATAAGGATTATCAAAGAGTAGAAGCAGGTTTAATTTTAGAATCAAAGTAGACCTGAAATACTCCGACAATCAAAACTATTGAGAAGCCAATAACTTGTTTAGGTTCTAACATTTCATTTAAGATTATTGCTCCTAAGACAACACCAGTTACCGGTTCAAGGTAAGTTATAGTACTAACAGCTAAAGGTTTTATTACTTTAACAACATACCAATAAGTAGTTAAACCTAAAGCAGTCAAAATTAAACCAAGGAATAAACTAATCAAAATATTTGAAACCATCCAACTCCATCCATCAAATGTGAATTTGATAAGAATTAAGGCAGCTATCAATAATTGAGAAAAAGCAACTTTTAATCCACCAATCTTAGATGAGTATCTTTCTCCTATAGTGATTATAAAAGCCAAACTTATGGCACTTATTATCCCGTACAAAACACCATTCAGTGACTCTATTTTGGAAATATCAAGAAGTAGGTACAAACCAAAGAATCCAAACAGAATTAAAACTATTTGATAATACGTTGGTTTAGTTCCACGGGCAAACTCTATAAATATAACAAATATCGGATAAGAGAAAACTAAACCTATACCAACAGCAACAGAGTTTAGCTCTATAGATTCAAACATAGTTACCCAATGTATAGCAAGCAAAGGGCCTAGAATAAATCCTGGTCTTATTAGCTCTCTAAAATTTCTTTCTTTTCTAAATAAAATAAATCCTAAAAATATAGACCCAATAAACGTTCTGATTCCAACAAGTGAAATGGAACTAATGTCTGATGTTTTAATAATTAAAGGTATTGTTCCCCAAGATATAGCCAATACAGTTATGGCTAGATACGCCCTGAGAACTTGGTTCACTATTCTTCTTGTCTTGAATAGTTACTAAATTGAGTGTATTCCTTACTGAAGTAAAGATCTACCTTGCCAGTTGATCCCGATCTATGTTTTACAATATTAACTTCTGCAACACCAGGTCTTTCTGTTCCTGGGTTATAGTAGTCATCCCTGTAAAGCATCATTACGATATCAGCATCTTGCTCAATAGCTCCTGACTCTCTTAAGTCTCCTAACCTTGGTCTTTTATCTTCTCTAGCTTCAGCAGCTCTGTTCAACTGAGATAATGCAATAATTGGAACCTTCAATTCTCTAGCTAAATTCTTCAAGTTTCTACTTATCTCTGCAATCTCTTGTTGTCTATTATCCCCTGACATGCCCTGCATTAATTGAAGATAGTCAACAACTATTAAATCAAGACCCTTTGAAGCTTTAAGCCTTCTTGATTTGGCTCTTATATCAGTAACTGTTATTACAGAAGCATCATCAAAATATAAGGGCATGTTGTTTACTTTTGAAGCAGCCTCAACAACTCTTGACCATTTTTCCGGACCTAACTGACCTTTCCTGGCATCACCCGATGTTACTTTTGCTTCAGAAAATAAAACTCGCTGAACTAATTCTTCTTTTGTCATTTCAAGAGAGAAGAAGGCAGTTATTTTATTTTCTTTTGCAACATTGGTCGAGATATTTAGTGCTAATGAAGATTTACCCATGCTTGGGCGAGCAGCAATAACAACAAGGTTTCCATCTTGTAATCCAGCTAATGTAGAATCTAAATCTGAAAAGTGTGTTGGAAGCCCAGAAAGTCCTGTTCCTTGGTTTTCTATTTCTTCTATTCTTTCAATAGCTCCATCCAGAACATCGGAAACTCCAATTAATCCTTCTCCTATAGCATCATCTGAAGCACTAAAAATAGATTGTTCTGCTTCATCAATAACATTTGCAATTTCTTTATCAGTTGCATATGCCAACAATTCAATTCTTCCACTTGCTTTTAACAATTTTCTTCTGTTTGAATTCTCCAGAACTATTTCGATGTATCTTTCAAAGTTTGCTGAGCTTGGGACGTTATCTACTAATTGAGCAATTGTTGAGGTTTTAAGATTAGTAGTATTTTTTTTATCTTTAAAAACAACCTCTGATACTGTTACGCTATCTATTGGCTTTCCGGAGTCAAATAGTTCTTTCATTGCATCAAATATTGTTTGATTCGTAGGGCTATAAAAATCCTGAGACTTGATTTCCTCCATTAATCTATTGGAGGCGTCTCTCGACAAAAGAGCACTACCTAATAACGCCTCTTCTGCTTCAATACTATGAGGTGGTGTTTTTTGAACACCAATTGAATCTCTTGAAGAAATTGCCTCTGGTCCTGCCATTATGCTGACTCCGGAATGACTTCAAGAATTACTTCAAAATCAACATCTTCACTTAATTGTATTTTTATATTATGGAGGCCAATTTCTTTTACTTGATTTTCTGCAACAATTTGTTTCTCTTCAAGCCGGAATCCCGAAAATTTTTCAATTACTTCAGCAATTTCTAAGGTGCTAACCGATGCATAAAGGGTCCCTTCATCAGTTGATGTTTGAGGGAGAACTAAATGTGCATCAGCAAGTGCTAACTTTATAGATTCTGCTAATTCTTTATTTTCTTCAATTGCTTCCTCTCTCTTCTCTTGCATTTTTTGAGCAATTGATATATTTGAATCAGTAGCAACAATCGCTAAATTTTTTGGAATTAAATAGTTTCTTGCATAGCCTTTAGCTACATCAACAATGTCACCCTTCCTACCAAGTTTTTGTATATCTTTATTTAATATTAATTTCATCTTCTGTTGTAAGACTGCTTATAAGTACTTGTAGTGACATATGGAAGTAGTGCAAGCTCTCTTGCAATCTTTACTAATCTTGCAACTTTTGCTTGTTCCTGTTTTGTTATACCAGTAATTAAACTAGAACGAATCTTTCCTCTGTCGGAAACAAATTTTTCTAATAACTTAACATCTTTATAGGTTGCTTGTTCTATTTGTTGTTTCGTTATTCTTCTTTGTTTGGGAGCTTCATATTTTGAGCTCTTAAACTTTCCTGATCTACCTTGTTGTGCCATAAAAATTCCTTAAAAAGGTGCTTCGTTTTCTTCAAAGTCATCTCTAGCTTTTGGGGTATCACTACCTCCTGTAGACCCTCCTGAAGTTCTTTCTATATTTGCTCTAGCCCATCGTAAGCTTGGAGCTATTTCGTCTATAGCTATATCAACTACTGATCGATTTTGTCCTTCTTGTGTTTCCCAAGATCTGTAATTAAGTCTCCCTACTACTATTACTCTCATTCCTTTTTGAAGAGATGAAGAAGCATTTTCAGCCATGTCATTCCAAACTGTTCCTTGAAAATACATTGGCTCACCTTCTTCCCACGAACCATCAGAGTTTCTTTTTCTTTTATTTTGAGCAATTCTTATTTCAGCTAAAGTAGCTCCTGAGTCAGTAACTCTAACTTCAGGATCTGCCGTTAAGTTGCCTACTATTGTAACTGTATTATCTACCATTTTTCTATACCTCTAGCTTTCCATCTTTAATACTTTGTGTCTAATCACATCATCAGATATTTTTAGCACTCTATCTAGCTCATTTGGAAGATTTGCTGGTCCCTCAAACGAAGTAATTGTATATATACCTTCATTGAAAGTTTCAATTTGATATGCTAATTTTCTTTTTTGCCAGACACCTTGCTCTTGTACATTACCCCCATTTGATGTAATTACTTCAGTAATGTTTTCATGTATTTCATTAACTACAGAGTCTTCTGCAGTAGGTCTCAAGATTGAGACTAAGTCATATTTTTTCATATCTCTCCTATGGACACTTGTACGTGGCTTCTTTCGAAGCAGGTACTTATTAATTTAATACTAGAAAAGAGTTATGACAGAATTTTCTTAACTTCTTTTTTCCACTCTTTTATGTTGTTTTCTGTGAGCTCTCCTGCATCATATGAGTGATTTTCTGTAGGGAAAGTCTGCTTTTCTATATCATTTTTAAAGCTTTTCATGCTATCTACAACATTCTCATATTGATTTGAGTATCTTTTTACAAACTTTGCATCTATATACTCTTTAGACTTCATACCAATTAAATCATGATAAACAAGCACTTGGCCATCAACTTTTACTCCTGCACCAATACCTATTGTTGGTATTGAAATATTTTCAGTCACTGTTTCTGCAACGATAGAAGGGACTCCCTCTAAAACTATTGCAAAACATCCAAGCGATTCGAGTGTGATTGCATCTTCAAGTAACTGTGTTGCTAACTCTAGAGTTCTACCTTGTATCTTATAGCCACCCATAACATTTTTTGATTGGGGTGTAAGACCTAGGTGCCCCATTACTGGAATTTCTGCATTAACTAACGCCTCTATCATGTTTTTTCTCTTAGAGCCTCCCTCAAGTTTTACACCATCTGCTTTACCTTCCTGAATAAAACGTGAAGCATTATGCAAGGTTTCTTTTGGTGTGCTGTGAAAACTCATATACGGCATATCAGCAACAACTAAGGATACTGGCTTAGCTCTTGTGACTGCTTTTACATGGTGAAGCATTTCATCCATAGTCACAGAAAGTGTATCGTCATGTCCAAGAACTACTTGCGCTAAAGAGTCTCCTACTAAAATAATATCTATCTCAGCTTCAGAAACTGCTTTTGCAGATGGGTAGTCGTAAGCGGTCATCATTGATATGACTCTATCGTTTTTTAAACTAACTATTTTAGGTACTGTTTTTTTCATATTTATCTCTCCGCCTTATTGGTCGAAGGACTTAACACCATTTTAGATTAATAATTTCAATAAACAAAAACTTATAATTATTATCTAGATAGTGTGAAAAATTTAAAATATCTATTTCTATTAGTATTAATTGCATGTACAAGTTCAATTTTTGGTGGCTCTATGTCTAGTGAAAAAGCATACTTTGCTGGAGGGTGTTTTTGGTGTATGGAACCTCCTTTCGAAGCACTAGATGGCGTTATTGAAGCAACCTCAGGATATATGGGTGGAGATGTAGAGAACCCAACTTATGAACAGGTAACTACTGGTCAAACTGGGCATGCAGAGGTTGTTGAAATTGTATTTGATCCAGAGATAGTTTCTTATGAGGAGCTACTAGAAGTATTTTGGAGGAATATTGATCCTACAGCATTAAATTACCAATTTGCTGATGTCGGTTCACAATACAGAACAGAAATATTTACTGTAGGAGAAGAGCAAAATCGTTTAGCTCAAGAATCAAAAGTTAAGTTAGAGGAGTCTGGCAAGTTTGATAAACCAATTGTTACTGCTATTTCACCTGCACCAGTTTTTTATATAGCTGAAGAATATCATCAAGACTACTACAAAAAACAAAGCGTTAGATATCAGTTGTATGCAAGAGCAAGTGGACGAAAAGGTTTCCTTGAAGAAACCTGGGGAGACGAATAAATTCTCTTACTCGAATCTAACTAGAAAAAATAAGTTTACTTCTTTATAATTTTTTCATGAACACAAAAATTTGTGTAATAGGAAGCTCAAATATAGATCAATTTTCATATGTTGCAAATATACCTGCTGATGGAGAGACGGTTTTTGGTGACTCGTACGAAACAGGTTTTGGTGGAAAAGGGGCAAATCAAGCAATTATGGCAGGATTACTTGGTGCTGAAACAACTATGATCACCTGTCTAGGTAGTGATATTTTTGCTGAAAGTACTATTGAAAATTTTAAAAGCAATGGTGTCAATGTAGATCATATTCAAAGAGTTAATGGCTCAAGTGGTGTTGCTCCTATTTGGGTTGATTCAACTGGACAAAATAGAATAATTGTAATTCCTGGTGCAAATAATTTAATAGATGCAGAGAAAGCAATTTCTTCAATAGAAAAGATAGTCGACCTTTCAGTCCTAGTTGGACAGTGTGAAATTCCAATGGAAGTAAATCAAAAAGTTTTTCAATTTGCTAAAAATAAAAATATAACAACTATTTTCAACCCTGCACCAGCTCAAAAATTAGATGAAGAGTTCCTAGAGTATGTTAATTGGTTGATTCCAAATGAAATAGAGTTTGAAGTAATTAGTGGTATGAAAGTAAATGATGAAAATTTAATTAATTTCAAAAAAGAAATACCTTGTAATCTCCTAGTAACTCTTGGTGAAAATGGTGCAGTTTTAGTAAAGGACGACAATGTCTTATACTTCGATGCCCCTAAAGTTAATGTTGTTGATACTACTGGAGCTGGGGATGCATTTATTGGAGCTTTTGCTTTTGGTCTTTCCTCTTCAGAAAGTCTAGATAAATCAATAGAACTAGCTGTTGAGAAAGCAAGCTTATCGGTTACAAAAAAAGGTACTCAGTCTTCGTATTTAAATTAATCTTTTTTTCTAAGATCTTTAGTTTTAATTAACCAAGATATAGTGACACCGATGGCGATAACAAAGATAACTATTCCAAAATACTCATGCTCAACAATCTTAAATTCTGAATTAGAAAAAAAGACTCTATCAACTAAGGAAGAAAGGAATCTTAAAATAATCCCAGTACCAACTAGAGCTATAAAAGATCCTATGAATCTATTCGGTAATTTATCTTCCATTTATATATTTAATTTAATTCTCAACTTTTAAGCTTGATTCCAAAATTATCTTTGTTGCATTACTAACAGATTTTAGGTATTCATCCTTTGATAGAGCTTCTTTTCTGTTTTGATCCCCATAAACAACAAGAAGTGCTCCTGTTCTAATTTTTCTGTAACTACCAACAACAAATAAAGTTGAAACTTCCATTTCTGAACAAAGAACCCCTCCCTTAACCCAGGCTTCCCATTTTTCATGTAGTTCATGAGAAACTGGCATCGAGTCTGGGTCATGTTGTCCATAAAAAGAATCCTTTGATTGCACAACTCCTATATGATAAGTTCCACCATGAGCTTTCGTAGCTTCTTCTAACGCAGTAACCATATCAGCGGATGGAACAGCCGGAAACTCTATTGGCATATATTGAGGTGAGGTTCCTTCTTGTCTGACAGCTCCATTAGCAATAACTAAGTCTCCTATTCTTGTGTGCTCTTGCATTGCCCCAGATGTCCCAAGACGTACCAGTGTCTTAGCTCCTATGTTTGCTAATTCTTCTACTGCTATTGCTGCAGAAGGGCAGCCTATTCCTGTCGATGTAACACTTACAGGCCTACCTTTATAAGTGCCCGTAATTGTTTTATATTCTCTGTTGTATGCAACTTCTTTTGCGTCTTCGAAATGTTCAGCGATAAATTCTACTCTTCCAGGGTCACCAGGGAGAATAACGAAATCAGCAATATCACCTTCTTTTAACTGTATGTGATATTGACGATCACCATCTAACATTGACTTCTTTTCTGACATAAATTTGATGATATCAAAGCAAGAACTAAAGGTCACTAAGTTTTTTAATAAATATGTAGAAATTACTCGGAAAACTGATACTTTATTGATATGGATATTCCAGCAATTGATTTCCCGAACTCAGATAAAGAGTTCATAGATGATCCTTACCCTTACATGAAAGAACTGAGGGAAACCTCACCTATACATTACGACACATTCAGCGGTTTAAATCTGATTACTAAGTTCGAAGATGTAAAAAGCGTACAAACAAGTAAGGCTTTCTCTTCTTCTGACCCTGAGGAAATAAAGGCCTCTGATGAAAAAGTTTCCCAAAGAGAAGAGTATCAATATTTTTGGAGAACAGAAGAGTTCTCGTTATTGAACTTAGAGGGTCAATTACATGGAGATTTAAGAGGGCTTGTTGCAAAAGCTTTTTCAAACCGGCAAGTTCAAGAACTCCGACCGTTTATGGAAAAAAAGTCTAACGAACTTTTATCTTCAGTCAATCCTGATAAGTTTGATTTGTTAAAAGACTATGCACAACCATATTCAATCTCTGTAATTGGTGCGTTGCTTGGAGTCCCGAAAGAACAATATGATAATTTTCTATACTGGTCAAACTGCATTGTGAAAATGTATGATTTAAAAATATCTAAAGAAGATGCTGACGAGGCTGAACAAGCTGCCAAAGATTTTTATTACTACATAACTGGCCTAATTGAAGAAAAAAGCAAAAATCCTCAAAATGATATGATCTCTAGGTTGTCTGTTGTGACGGAAAATGATCAAAAATTAACAGTTGATCAAATAGTCTGTACTGTGATTCTCTTGTTAAATGCAGGTCATGAAGCAACGGTAAATACAATTGGAAACTCTATGGTCGCTTTAAACAATAACAATATAAATACTAAAGGTCTTAATAAAAAATTTGAAATAAAAGACGTAATTGAAGAACTAATTAGGTGGGATAGCCCTCTTCAGTTTTTTCAAAGGTGGGTTACTGAAGATACAGAGCTTGCAGGTTTTAAACTTGAGAAAAATTCAAAAGTTGCAATTTTACTTGGTTCTGCAAATAGAGATGAAGATGCTTTTAACCAAGCAGAAAGTATTAATTTTGAAAGGTCGAATTATGGTCATACAAGTTTTGGTGGTGGTGTGCATTTTTGTTTGGGTGCACATTTAGCAAGACTTGAGCTTGAGGTTTCTTTTTTGAACCTATTTAAACATGAAATTAGATTACTAGAAAAGCCAGAGAGGACTGGTGCGTTCGGCATCAGAGGTTTTAAAGAAGTAATTGTATCAATATAAAAAATAACAATATATTTCTACACATTTTTTAGATTCTATTTAAACTTCAGATATGGCAAAATCTAAAAAGTATGGCATCAACACAAAAGCACTCCATACACAAAAAAGAATCGATCTCCCAACAGGTGATGTTATGCCTCCAATTCATCTATCAACAACATATGAAAATACAGTCCCTGGTGAGTCAGAGTATTTTTATGGAAGAGTAAGTAATCCAACTAGAGAAATCTTTGAAAGAACTATTTCTTCTTTAGAAGGAAATGAAAATTATGAAGAGCTACCTGGGCTAGCAATGGCCTCAGGAATGGCAGCTGTTTCATTGATTGGAGAACTTATAAAACCTGATGAAAATGTAGTAATTACAAAAGATGTGTATGGGGGAACAACTAATTTTTTCGCAACAATTGCTAGAAAAAGAGGTTTGGAAGTGCATTTCTGTGATATGTACGATATTGAAAAACTTGAAACCTTAATTAATAAGAAAACAAAACTTGTTTGGATTGAATCCCCTTCAAATCCAAATATGAATATATATGACTTAAAAAAGATTTCTGAAATAGCACACAAAGAAGAAGCACTTTTAGTTGCCGATAGTACTTTTTGTACTCCATTTATAACTAGGCCTTTCGAACACGGTGTAGACATTATCATGCACTCCACAACAAAATATATTGGTGGACATAGCGATACTTTAGGTGGTGTTGTTGTTACGAACAATCAGGAAGTATATGAAACGCTTTATGAATATCAAAAAACTAGTGGTGGCATTATGGCTCCCTTTGATGCGTACTTATGTCAAAGAGGTCTTTACACTCTTGGACCAAGAATCGAATTACACTCAAAAAACGCCCATCAGTTATCAGAATATTTAGCAAACTCAGAATACATAAAAGAAGTTAAGTATCCAGGTCTTACAGAGAGTCATAACCATGATGTTGCAGTAAAACAAATGGACTATTTTGGAGGGATGCTAAGTTTCTTCCTTGAAGATAGCATTAACGAGTCTAAATTTTGGGAAGAATTGGATCTTTATAAATTAGCAGTTAGTTTAGGCGGTGTTGAAACATTAATTGAAGTCCCTTATTTAATGACACACGAAAAAGTAACTGGTTTAGATGGTGAAATAATCAATAATGCTCCAGACGGCTTAATAAGGATCTCTGTAGGAATAGAAAATATAGAAGATCTTATTGAAGATATGGATTCAGCTCTAAATGCAAGCAGGAAATAACTCACTTTTTTCTTATAAGCCTTTAGGTACAGCCTTGCTTTCCGTTGGAATCACTGCAGGTTTATTTATTATCTTTGGAATGAACGGATGGGGAAACCCCGCTGAAAATGAACAAGCAATTGGAGAAATTTCACGTTGGTGTGAAAGAGTAAGTGGTGGTTTTTTCAGAGAACCAGCAAATACACTCGGAAACCTTGGATTTGTAGTCACAGGACTTTATATGTTTTACAAACTTGCCCAAGATGCTACATCTGGAAAAGGGATTAAAATGTTTGGCTCTTCAGCTATTGCCTTGCTTTATGCTTCAGCCTCAACATTCTTAGGCCCTGGATCAATGGCTATGCATGGAACACATACCTCGTTTGGTGCTTGGCTAGACAATGTTTCTATGATTACATATATTCTGATTCTTTGGTTATATAACCTAAAACGCCTGATGGGATTTTCTTTAAAAACATACTTTACCATTTATGCTGTACTCCTAGGTTGGTTTGCTTATAGTTATTGGTTTATTGATGGAGGCATGGGGATTGGTGTGAACCTATTTGAATTAAGTATTGGTTTATGGATTGCAACCGAAGTCATAGTGAAATTTCCAAATATTTATGGAAGAGTAGGATCAGGTTTTGCAGTATTGATAATCCAACAACTATTTGGAAATCCAGTAATCAATGCTCTTCAAAATTTTCAAGATAATTGGGAAATGCTTCTTTATTTTGCACCTGCTTTGATTCCAAATCTTAAGTCAACAACTACAAAAAAATACACACCTTGGTTTTTCTTAGGTTTTGCTTCTTTCTTTGGAGCCCTTATTATCTGGGGAACTGGAGTACCAGATCATCCCTGGTGTAATCCTGATTCGTGGTTGCAAGCTCATATGGTTTGGCATTTGATGTGTTCTATAGCTACATTGTGCTTTTTTAATTTATATCGTACGGAAACTAAGGCCTAAGATACATTACATCTTTTTGATTTAATTCAACAATCTCCCTTGAATAATATTGTGGAAACATTTCATTTGAAATCCAACTATCAACTTGGTCATCATAATACTTAGATGTAACATGTCCTGACTGTCCTGTAGGTAAAACTGTCTTCGAATTATTAAAGTTACTCAAGTCAACAATCATTCTCATTGAAGGATGACCAAACTTATCTGCTATTGAATAGTCTCCGTCAAAAGACCATCCCGTAGCATTTATTGTATTAGCAGACCCACTTACTCTAAATGGACCTAAATCAACTAAAGCTGTTAAAGGCGGAATTCCGGCTTGACCTAGAAAATTAGTCGAATATGTTATTGTATGGATTTCTCCCCATTCCCACTTGTTTGGATTGTCTCCTAATAAAGTAGTAATTTCCTTGTCAGCTGCCTCTAATACAATTACCAATAAATCAGAAAGGTTTTCTTTATTTGGAGTGCTTTCGTGATCCCAAAGAACATGGTTTGGATCCTTCAACATAGACAAAAGAATCTCTATAGTCGTATCAGAATGTCCAGGAATTAAATTAATTTCCTCACCACTTCCGTCATAAACAATCAATTCTTCAAAGGTTTCATTAACTAGATTCTTTATAAATACTGCCCAAGCTGCTGCCCCTGATGAATCTATGTTCATCTCAAATTGATTTTCACTTTCTGTCCAAGCCTTCATCTCATTTAAAATTAGCGAATCACTATATACTGAATCAAAAATATAAGGAAGTATATAAACAGGTGAGTAATCATAATTATTTATTTGCATAGCCATTACATCTTCAACACTTACCTTTTCTGTTAGGTTGTTTTCTATTACTCTTTTTATAGATTGTGCTCTATAACCTTTATTGTGCGAATCAGACCAAGGCTGATCAGGGTGTATCGATTGGTTTGCAGTTATAATGTAACCACTTTCTGGATTTAAAACATATGGAAGTTCCTCAAATGGAACAAACCCTTTCCAGTCATTTGAAGAATCCCATCCTGCAATTGGGTAATGGCCTGAATGACCTTCTGCTCTTATTGGAATTAAACCCGGGGACTGGTATGCAATATTTCCTTCAATATCAGCATATAGAAGATTCTGTGCAGGGACTTGAAAATTCTTAGTCGCTTCTCTGAATTCTTCATAATTTTTCATATAGTTAAAATCGCGTATTGATTGAAAGGTTTTACCTGGATATAAAGCAGTCCAGCTTAAAGAAATAGCATAATTACTTGGTAGTTCAATACGGGATTGTTCAGAGAATTCAAGGTTATTTATTGGATAATCCCTATCAGAGATTACTGGACCATGATGCGTTTCTCTTACCTCAATAACAAGTGGATCTTGGTTGGGTAAATAAATTATTTCAGTAAAGCGATCCATATCTACCCATTCTCCATCTACTTCATATTGATTTGGGTTAGCTGGATTAATTTTTTCAATATATAAATCTTGAACATCAGGTCCCATATTTGTAAAACCCCAAGCAGTAGAACTGTTATGGCCAATAATTACATAAGGGGAACCAGCAAAAGAGAGTCCTACAACGTCTAAGTTGCAATTAGGACCATATGGAAAACAATGAAGTCCGTTTTCATACCATATAGGTGGTAGTTGGGCTGATAAATGAGGATCGTTAGCTAATATTGGATATCCAGATTCAGTGTGCATTCCAGATATTGCCCAACTATTTGAACCAATTGAGTCTGTAAATCTCAAATCTTTTGTTGCGTATGATATAAATAAAGATTTCAAAATATTTGAGTTGTTATTATGCGTAAAACTTCCCACGCTTTCCCAACCTTCAACAATATATGGATGTTTTTCAGGGAATGGTGGCTTTAGTAAGCTATCTATTGTGTCTGAAAGGGTTCCGTATGTTTTTGCATTTCTTATTTCAGCATCATAATTTCCATTCAAATCATAAGCCATCATCTTTGCCCAAGCTAGTGGGTAGTAAGGAAGATATTCATCGACAACATAATCTGGATTAATAAAAGTTAAGAAAAAATGCTCTAAACTTAATGTCCTCTGTGACCTTGAATTAATATACGCATTTATTCCTTTTGTATATTGGATAAGATCATTCTTCATTTCTGGTGACATTTCTTCATATTCTTTTAGCGCTACTCTGTTGAAGCCATATGTTCTGAAAAGTAAATCCGCTCCAATTCCTGGCTCTCCAATTAATGAGGCTAGACGGCCTGTACTTAAATGACTCCAAAATTCTAGCTGCCAAAATCTATCTTGAGCATGTACATATCCTTGAGCAAATAAAATATCATCAACGTTAGTACCATAAATGTGGGGTACTCCTCTATCGTCTCTAATAATCTCAACAAAATCATTTAAAGGTAAGCCAGATACATCAATCTCATGATCCGGTAAAGGCATTCTAAAAACTATTACACCTGCAATTAAAACAATAAATACAAGTGCTCCGAGTACAATTGATAGCCATTTAATAAATTTTTTCATTTTCACCTTATAGAATTAATGATAGGTATTAGAGCTTTAAATTGTCTATCCACTCTGAAATATCTTGAACTGTTTTTCTGTATATATTTAAGGCATCTTCATCTGACTTATAAGAATCCCTATTAGGGTCAACGAAAGATCTGTGAATTATGTTTTTAGCATTAGTAAAAACTGGACATATTTCATTTGCAGAATCGCAAACGGTAAATACGTAGTCAAATTCTGTATCCTTAAAATCATCTACCAGTTTTGGGTAGTGAGTACTGATATCAATATCTCTCTCTTGCATTGCTCTAACAGCATAAGGATTAACACTTGTTTCTGGGTGAGTTCCTGCTGAAAATACTTCATAATCAGAAAATTTATTTCTCAATAAACCTTCTGCAATTTGTGAACGACAAGAGTTTCCTGTACACACTACCAATAACTTCATAGAGCTATTTTATATCAAATGCTATGATTTCAGTATGAGTTCAAGAGAAAGAAAAGAAGCACAGTTTACCCAAAAAATGGAAAAGGCAATTATGTACTTTATGTACCTTGTCTTTGGAGGAATATTTGCATTAATTGCTTGGACAGGTACCTTTCGAGAAGCGTGGATTATGATTCCTATAGCTGGAGTATCTCTTCCTATGACTAAATTTGCGATAAAGTGGCAAAATGAAAGATACATAAGGTCTGCAAAAAACGTTGATGATATTGAAATTCTCAATAAAAAAGTAACAGAGCTAGAAAAGCGGATAGATCAATTAGAAAGTAAATGATTTCTGTAGAAGTATTACTTAGACAAATGGCTTGGGCTAACCAGGAAATATATAAAGAGGTAGGGAAACTAGACAGTAAAGTTCTTAATTATTATGTTTTCGATCCAGAGTGGACTGTAAAAAATATAATGATTCATATTGTTAAAGCGGCGCATCTATATGGTCAAAGACTTGACGGTGGATCATTTTCTCCTCTAGAGTTAAAACACTCTGACGGGACAGAATTAATAAATGAATTGATCAAAGAATTGGAAAGAATTGATAATAATTTTCTTAAACATGCAAATGCTAAAGATGACGACTTGACTTATATGACAAGCCAAGGAGAACGTACTAGCAAGATTTCGACTATTGTATCTCAAATGATTTTCCATGCTGCAGAGCATAGAGCTCAAATTGTTGCTGCCCTAGATAAACATGGAGAAAGGTCTATTAATTTAGATAATTATGATGTTTGGAGTTATATCTCTGCAACTAGATAGTTGAATCTTTTACCCAGTCTTCATATTCAGGCAATGTATAAAGTGGATGAATTATTGTTATTCTTGGTAATTCGTATGGATGCTTTGCTTTAACATTTTCAATAACTTTAGGAAATAGACTTTCACTAGTATGTAAGGAAACTTCTATCTCTTGATCATTCTCTATCTTTCCTTCCCAGGCATAAGTAGATTCAACATTCTTATATGTTGCACAAGCAATAAGTTTTTCCTCCAAAAGAAAATTTACAGTAGATTCAGCATCTTCTTTCTTATTAAAAGTTGTCTCTACAATAATCATCTATAGTCTTTCCCTGTCAGCTCTACGGAATAATTCCATAATTTTTTTCTCTCTTCTTGATCATAAGCAATTCTATTTCCTTTATAAATTCTCGGTTTCCCATATTGATGAATTACTCCTGGTCCGAATACTTCTTTTCCTTTTATGTTTAGATTTGTTGATGCTTCTAGAATCGGAGCTACCCCTGTTTTTATATTTGTTGATATTAAATCAAAACCCATCGTTGTAAGAGTTCTCTTTCTTCTTTTACGTAACCTTGACTTAGTGATTCCTGGATGTGCTACAACTACTTTTGTGTGGTGGTTCTTTAATTTTTCATCTAGCTCAAAAGCAAACATCGTTCTATAAAGGTTCGAATAATTATACCAAGTCCAAGGGTTGTAATCTGTTTCTTCGTGGAGGGCTTCTAACCGAACGTCTCTTGCTAAATACATTGCGATACTAGATATCTGAACAATCCTAGAGTCTTCTCTATACTTCATCAACTCTAAGAGTTCTAGGGTTGAATAAAATGCACCTAGATAATTTGTAGCTATCGTTGATTCAAAACCTTCCTCTGTAGTTTTAAAAGGAACATACATAATTCCAGCATTGTTATATAAAAGATCTATACCTTCGTAGTTGTTTTTAACTTCATGAAGAAAAAATTCTATGCTTGAAAAACTTGTCATATCAAGTTTTCGAAAAAGGGCATTTGGACCTAATTCTTTTTGAGCTGCTCTTCCTTTTTCCCTGTTTCTACAAGCTAAAACTACATGATAATCTCTTTCAACCAGGCCTTTTGCAGCAGCAAATCCTAAGCCAGTATTTGCTCCTGTTACTATTGCTGTTTTCTTCATAATCTTTAATGATAGTTAAATCGAATATACTTAGATTATGTATTACATTATTGCAGTTGCGATTATTATTTTGATATTAAGAACATTCAATTTAATTCCTCAGCTTTCTAATAAGTTCTGGCGATCTGTAGATTATGCAATTGTTGGTATTGCTTTCTTAATCTTTTCGTTAAGGAAGAATTTCTACCAATACATCTACTGGCTGACTAGCCCAAGCATTAAATTCTTCTATCATTGCATCTGCTGATTTACCAAAATGCTTCTCGAAAGCAGCTTCAAAACCTAGTTCTTCAAGTTCGCTGTAAAAATCAATTCTAAATGTTTCTTCACTAGTTTGGTTGATTATATAAGCTACAAACCAAGTGCCGACATCATAGATATTCCAGCCATCATTATCATAACCAATTTCTCTCATGCTTCTACCATCACTTAGATAACCTGGTAGAGATTCTGCTTTCCATCTCATCCTCTCCTCAAGGTATCCTTCACTTACCCCAGATTGTTTAGAGTACCAATAAGTAGCCATGTACTCAGCCCCACCTTCTTTTATCCAAGGTCTTTGTACGTAATCTGCGTACTCTATATAATTTCTATTGCTAGTGCTATTATTTCCATCTCCATCATCAATGTTTGGTGTAGAAATTTGTGCACCTTGATAAATATGGAAATACTCATGAAGTATAACTTTTTTATAATCTTCTTCTTCAGGGCCTGGGTATTTCGTTGACATAGTTATTGAGCTAAAATAATATCCTAAATCTTCTTTATTGTATGAAGAAACAAAAGAACATCCCTGGTCAGGGCATGTATGAAACTGGGACCACCCATCTCCTGAACCGTAAGGATCTCCATTTAAACAATCCCATTCCGTATCCCATGTTGGGTCTTTTTCTACTCTTACATCACACCATATATCATCTAAAGCTCTTGCACCATCATTACTTTTTCCAACTATCCATAACTCCGCTGGACCATAATTTCCCCATAATTCAATACCTTTATTCATCCATTCAACAGATACGTCTATGTGTTGTTGTGTTACGTCTGGTGCAGCATAGACCTCAAAACATGAAGTAACTTTACCCCAAATTATATTATTACTTGAATTTGAATCAGACGTAGATGATTCTGTACACGTAGTTGTGTCTTGAACTGTAGTGGTTGTTGTGTCTTGAACTGTAGTAGTAGTTGTGTCTTGAACT
>LUML01000022.1_pt1 | contig 44962 bp, 44 predicted proteins | sample 729661 | NCBI WGS metagenome assembly LUML01 (sample SAMN03860264, study PRJNA289734) | marine metagenome | biome: seawater column; feature: ocean; material: water; isolation source: Red Sea water column Station 22 - depth 10m | place: Saudi Arabia: Red Sea | collected 2011-10-15 | depth 100 m | reverse complement strand
AGACCAATAGATCTGCTTTGTTTTGGTTCCATAAATTCTCCTTGATTATTGTTAAACCTATTCTAGCTTAAACCGATGAGTGCTTTCCTTACAAGGAAGAAGTCACAGGTTCAAATCATGTAGCGCCCACAAGGGTTTTTCAGAATATACAGACATATCTATAATTTGATAATGGAAATTTTTAATAACCCACTAATAAAGATTCTTGAAATTGCAGTTTATGTTTTTTTTGCATTAGCTTTTATAAAACAAATAAATTGGAAAGATCCAAAAACATATAAAGTGTCAGTACTGACATTAGCTGCAATAGCTTTATTGTATGGTTTAATGTCAATTATATTAAGTTAATTTCACAAGAACTTTTTATCTAAAATTAAATAGATTTTAATGATATATGAACCGGAATGGGATTTTTAAATGAGCTATGATAATCTTACTTAAAATGGTTGGTTTTATAAGAAACATAAAAAATAAAAGCTTGGTTTATTTTGCTTTAGCTTATATTTCCTATCCCTTGATGTACTTTTTTGAAGACTCAAATTTATTTGTTAATTATATATTTTTAATTTTATTTTTAACTTGTTCTGTTTTGGGTTTTTATTCGCTGATAAGAAAATAATTTATAATTTACTTATGAAGAATGATTTTTTGAAAATTCGTAAGACACATAAAGATGACTGGGAATCAATTAAAAAGATTTACACACTTGGATTAAACACTGGAGTTGCAAGCTTTGAAACAGAAGTATCTAAGACCTATGAGGATTGGTTTAAAAAATTTGATAAAGAAAATGTCTTTGTAGGTGAAATAGAAAAAGAGATAGTTGGCTGGATAACATTAAGCAAAGTATCCTCTCGATGCTGTTATGAAGGAGTAGGAGAAGTTTCAATTTATATGCACCCAATGCATCAAAGAAATGGCTTTGCAACCTTACTATATAATCATTTAGAAAAGAATGCATCGTCCTCAGGCTATTGGACTATACAAGCTCAGCTGTTTACAGAAAATACAGCATCAAAGAGTTTATTTGAGTCTTTGCAGTTCAGACAGGTAGGCATTAGAGAAAAAATAGGGAAGTATAAAGATAAATGGGTTGATAACTATCTATATGAAAAAAACATTTAAGACTTGTTTTCTTCTAATTTTAGTTGAAGATGGCAGATTGATAAGATGAATCAATGATAAGAGAGGCAGAAGAATCTGATTTAGATGAAATCTATGATTTAATTAATTCATCTTTTGCCAATGAAGCAGAATCCGATTTAGTTAGGCAGCTAATTCTTGATAAAGATATATTGATTAATCTTGTTTTTCAATCATTAGACATCATTGTTGGCAATATAGTAGTTTCTAAAGTTACCTTTAAGCCTAATGTAGATTTATTCTGTGGAGCAGTTGCTCCTCTTTCAGTATTGTCTGAACATCAATCAACTGGTATTGGCTCTCAACTAATGAACAGCATTATAAAAAAAAGCGAGCAAATGAAAATGGATGCTTTATTTGTTTTGGGAGATCCAGATTATTATAAAAGATTTGGTTTCAATGTTTCAAACATACAAAGTGATTATGAAGCTAAGCATTTTCAAGAATTAGAGCTAACAAATGATTGTTTGGTTAATGTAAATTCAAAAGTACTTTATGCAAATGCATTTTCAAACCTATTATGAGAAATACTAAAAACCCCACAAATTATTCAAAACTGTAGATACTCTCTGATGCAACCTAGTATTTAATATCTATCTGTTTTACCTTGAAAGATTCTTGATAATATACCCTGTTTGTATCTTACAGGATTACTGTTAACCATTTTCTCAGTTCTAGAGATAGTTTCCTCTTCCGATTCTACATCTTCAAGTGACACATCGTACTCTTCAAGCAGTTCTTCCATATCAACATCATCCTCAAGTTCTTCAATTTCAGTATTCTCAATATCTACATCGCTATTTGTACGATTTTTTCTAGGTGAGCGGGCAAGATAATATATTATTATCAAACTAACAAACACACCTGGGATTATGTCATCATTAAATGAATTTGTTTCAATTGCATCAACCACTCCTGAGATTGTCGAAAAGAGTATAAAAACTGCAATAATTCTTCTAATTATGAGACCAATAGATCTGCTTTTTTTTGGTTCCATAAATTCTCCTTAATTGTTAATAAACCTATTCTAGCTTAAACCGATGAGCACTCCTGTATACCAGTGACGTGGTGATTAACTGAAAAACCTAAATTATTTGATTATCTTTAGAATATGGGTTCAAATAAAATACCAATAATATCGACTACTAAACTTGAAAAAGTTAAAAACTGCAATGCCTCAAACGCTAAACCAGAGCCACGTGTTAACTCAGGAACATTAACAAGGTGGGGTATTCTCAACGATGCAATAGGAGATTGGTTGAATAATGATGCTCCTGAAGAAACTGCAGTAAAAAAAGCAGAGAATGAACACTTTGTAAACTTTGATGATCTTCAGAAGAGAATATTGTCAGATATGTTTGCTGACTTCAGAGTTCTTTATCCAAAAAGGAAAGCTGAAATAGATATAGACTTTCCAAGCAAAACGGTATTTAAAGAGATTAATGGTGAAGAACATGGCATATCTGCTTATTTTCAATATCAAGTTAGTGATAAAAATACAGTTGAAAATATAAAACTAAAAATTGGAAGGCCAGATGTTAGTGAAATTGATAGAGCAATCTATTCGTCAGAAAAATTAGAAAATGAAACATTTTATGCAGGGGCAGTTGCTGATACAGAATTAATTGAGATTGAGGATGTAGAAAATCATCAAAATATTATTGATCAGTACTTTGAAATTTATGAAGATTTTTTAAATAATCCAAATAAAACAACTCCAGGGTCACATTGTTTAAGTAAATGTGGTCGACCTGCTGTATGTGGTGAGTTTCCTGTAATCGGAGATGAAAAAATTAATACACGTTACAGAGGTCTAACTGTATCAAAAACAAACATCAGAGATCTGGAGAAGTGTGAAAGAAAAGCAGCATGGAATTTTCAGTACTCAATACCAAGAGATAAAGAGGATTCATTCAGTGGTGATTTTGGAATAACATTTCATAATGTAGCCCAAAAAATGTTAGTCAATAATAATAATCGTAATGATGAGGGAGAAAAAGAGAGATTGGAGTCATTGATAGTTGATCAAGATGAAGAAACTAAAGTAAAGATATTTAAAAAATATGAAGAATTATTAGAAAAGTTAAAAGGGTATGAAAATTTGGAGATTACATTATCTGAATATCCGGTTGGTTTTACAACAATAACAGATGGTCTTATTTCAAATAAAGACCTAACGGTTAAAGAAGGAAGAGTTGCTTCCTCATTTATAGGTAAAGCAGATTTACTTGGACGCTTAGATGGTGTACCAATTGTAATTGAATTAAAAACTGGTAAAAAACATCCAGGAGATTTAACAGAGGCTGAGCTCTATGCATTAGGTGTATCTAAACGTTTAGAAGCAAAAGAAGTTATTGTTTTACACGTGTATGTTAATGAAGATAAAGATGAAGCTAATGAGCGTAGATTTGGAGAAGATGAGTTCAGCTCTATAGAAAAGAAGTTTGAATCATTTGCTGAAAAAATATCTTCTTGGAATCCAAATGACGCATTATCTCCAAGTTACCTTTTAGGAGATTGGTGTAATTATTGCGAATTTAAAGAAACATGTGCTGAATTTAGATAAGGTTATCTTTACAGTTTTTTTCTTAATATAATTATCTTGATGGATTTATCAAGAACACCAATAGAGCTAGTTGAATCAGTATATAAAACGTTAACTGAGAATATTGCAACGTTAAGAGAGAGAAAAGGGACTCCTTTAACTCTTGCAGAAAAAATTTTGTTTGGTCATGCTAAAGATCCTTCATCAATTTCATTAGAGAAGGGTGAAGATTATGGAGATTTTGCACCTGATAGAGTAGCGATGCAAGACGCAACAGCTCAGATGGCACTTTTACAATTCATGCAGGCTGGAATGGAGAAAACAGCTGTACCTTCAACTGTGCACTGTGACCATTTGATTCAAGCATATGAAGGAGCGAGTAGTGACCTAGCGGTTGCAAACAAAACACATAAGGAGGTTTTTGATTTCTTACGTTCTGCATCTCAGAAATTTGGAATAGGGTTTTGGGGACCAGGAGCAGGAATCATACATCAAGTTGTTCTTGAACAATATGCATTTCCAGGTGGAATGATGATTGGTACTGATAGTCATACACCTAATGCTGGAGGTCTTGGGATGATAGCTATTGGTGTTGGCGGAGCCGATGCAGTAGATGTTATGGCTGGAATGCCATTTAATACAAAAATTCCAAAATTAATTGGAGTAAAACTAACCGGATCGTTAAATGGTTGGACCTCACCTAAAGATATAATTCTTAAAGTAGCTGAAATTTTAACTGTTAAGGGTGGAACAAATGCAATAGTTGAGTATTTTGGAGAAGGAACTGCTTCAATCTCAACTACTGGTAAATCAACTATCACGAATATGGGTGCAGAAATTGGAGCTACATGCTCAATTTTTCCTTTTGATAGCAAAGGACAAGAATATTTAGTTTCAACTGGAAGAGCAGATATTGCAGAGCTTGCAGAGACAAGAATGGACTTATTAACTGCTGATCAAGAAGTGTTAGATGAGCCAGAAAAGTACTTTGATCAGATAATTGAGATTGATCTCAATACACTTGAGCCACACATTGTTGGGCCTCATAGTCCTGATTTAGCTAGGTCAATTACAGATCTTAAAGAAGATGTTGAAGAAAACGAATATCCAGTCAAAATTTCAAGTGCACTAATTGGTTCATGTACAAATTCTTCTTATGAAGATATTGGTAGAGCAGCGTTCATTGCACGAGAAGCTGCAAAACATGGTCTGAAAGCTAAAGTCCCATTGATGGTTACTCCGGGTTCAGAACAAACAAGAGCAACTATTGAGAGAGATGGTTATTTGAAAGATTTAGAGGATATAGGAGCAGTAGTTTTAGCAAATGCATGTGGCCCATGCATTGGTCAATGGAAAAGAGATGATATTAAAGAGGGCGAGAGCAACTCAATAGTTTCATCATTTAATAGAAACTTTCCTGCACGTAACGACGGAAATGCTGAAACACTATCTTTTATAGGTTCTCCAGAATCAGTGATAGGGCTAGCCCTTGGAGGAAGATTAGACTTTAATTTCTTGAGTGACACAATAACTGATGAAGAAGGGAATGAAATCTCATTGAGTCCACCGGTTGCAGAAGAGTTGCCTGAATCTGGCTTTGAAACAACACTTGAAGGATTTATCCAACCAGAAGAAGGAGAAGTAGAGATAATAATTGACCCTGAATCAAATAGATTGCAAGCGCTTGTTCCTTTCAGTCCTTTTGAGGAAAAAAACTATAACTCAATGACAGTATTAATGAAAGCAAGTGGTAAATGTACAACTGACCACATTTCTCCTGCAGGTAAATGGTTGCAGTACAGAGGTCACCTAGAAAATATTTCTCAGAACCTTTTTATAGGGGTTAATAATGCATTTACAGAGAAGGCAGGAGAGGGAAATAATATGTTAGATGGCTCAGTAATGTCATTACCTGATATTGCAAAAGCGTATCATGAAGAGAATTTAAATTGGGTTGCAGTTGGAGACGAGAATTATGGAGAAGGATCTTCAAGGGAACATGCAGCAATGGAGCCTAGGTTTAGAGGATGTAAGGTAGTTTTGGTTAAAAGTTTTGCAAGAATACATGAAGCAAATTTAAAAAAGCAAGGGGTTCTTCCATTAACATTTCAAAATAAGAGTGACTATGATCTAATTGATCAAGAGGACAAAATCACTATAAAAAATGTTGAAAATATAGCTCCAGAAACTGAAATAAATATAACAATCGAAAAAGCTGATGGAGAGACTAAGGAGATTAAAGCCAACCATTCTCTATCAGAAGAACAAATAGAATGGTTCAAAGCAGGGTCAGCTTTAAATTCAATTTAAATGGATAATACTTCAGATAAATTACAAAAGATTCGTTCCGAATATGGAGATAAAGCACTAGAGGAAGATGCACTTAATAGTGATCCAGTAAAGCAGTTTGAATTGTGGTTAGGGGAAGCTATGGAAGCTGATGCTGAAGAGCCAAACGCTATGGTTCTTTCTACAGTTGATTCAGAAAATAACCCTAGATCAAGGTATGTTTTGTTTAAAAATATAGTAAATAATTCACTTGTTTTCCATACTCACTATGAAAGTGATAAGGCAAAAGAGATTAGTAATAATCCAAATGTTTCCGGAATATTTTTCTGGCCTGAAATATATAGACAAATAAGATTTGAAGGAACGGCAACTGTTGCAGACAAGGAAGTTTCAGATGAATATTTTAAATCCCGACCAAGGGGAGCACAAATAAGTGCTTGGGCTTCCGAACAAAGTGTTGAAATTGAAAATAGAGAGATATTAGATAAAAAAGTAAAAGAGTTGGAAGAACAGTATGAAGGAAAAGAGATTCCAAGACCTGAATTTTGGGGCGGTTATTTAATTGATTTAAATTATTGGGAGTTTTGGCAGGGGAGAAAAAATAGAACACACGATAGGTTTTCTTACTCTAAAGTAGATAAAGGATGGAAAATAAAAAGGCTTTCACCATAATATGAGAGAAATAAAAATCACAAAAGACTTTATTAATTCAAAGAACACCTCTGTTCTTTATGAGTCAGGCAATACAAAGGTATTAATTACTGTATCTATTTCTGACAGGCTACCTGGATGGCTTGAGAATTCTGATTCAGGGTGGGTAACGGCTGAATACAATATGCTTCCTGGTTCATCAGATAGCAGAATTTCAAGAAAGTCTTATGAAGGTGGTAGATCAAAAGAAATATCAAGATTAATTGGAAGATCCCTGAGGTCTGTATGTAATCTAAAAATTCTTAATGGCTATATGATTACTGTTGACTGTGACGTTTTAGAAGCTGATGGCGGAACAAGAACAGCTTCTATAAATGGTTCATGGATTGCATTAAATGACACTTTTAATAAGTTAGTAGAGAATGGTGAGTTGGTACAGAACCCCTTGATGAATCAGATAGCAGCATTATCTGTGGGTATTGTTGATGGGAAATATATTGTTGATTTGGACTATGAACACGATTCTCAAGCAGAAGTTGATTTAAATTTAGTGCTAAATGACAAATATGAAATTTTAGAAATACAGGGAACTGCAGAAAAAAAACCATTTACAAAAGAAGATCTGGATCAATTATTTGAAGAAACTAAAAAAGCAGTTAATGAGATATTTGAAGTTCAAAAAAATTAATGGAAATTATATTAGCTACTAAAAACAAAAATAAATTTATAGAAATTAAAGCTATCTTTGATAAATCAGATTCAAAACATGAAATCATTTACTATCCAGACCTTATTGATGTCATTGAGGACAAGGAGACTATTTTAGAGAATGCTAAAAAGAAAGCATTGGAAGTATTTGATAAATATCAAAGACCAGTCATTGCTGATGATTCCGGCTTATTTGTTAAAGCTTTAAATGGACATCCAGGTGTTAAATCTGCACGTTACGCAGGAGAAGAAGCAAACGATCAAGACAATATTAATAAATTACTAAAAGAGCTAGAAAATGAGGATAATAGATCAGCATCATTTAAAACTATTTTGTTCTTTTATGATGGTAAAAATGAAATTACAGCAGAAGGTGATTTAAATGGAGATATTACTTTAAAATCTAGGGGAGATAATGGTTTTGGTTATGATCCAGTTTTTCAAGTTCAAGATGGAAGAACTTTAGCAGAACTTACTTTAGATGAAAAAAGTGAAATCAGCCACAGAAGGGTTGCATGTATTAAGATGATTGAGTTATTAAATGAAGAAATATAAGAAATTATCGATATTGTTTTTGTGCATATTTTTTGCTTCTTGTGAAGCTGAGTGGATTATGGAACTTGAAATGAATGAAGATGAATCAGGAAAGTATTCAATTTCAATTTTGTTAGATCAAGAAGCTCAGGTTTTTGCTATTGAAACAGGTCAGACAGAGATAGGTGGCTTAGAGTCGATTGTAGTGTCATTACCTGAAGGCTTTGGATCAACTGTTTACGAAAAAGATAAAATGTTTGGAATAAAGATTAGAAATTCTTTTAATAGTATTGGTGAATTCGAAGAACAGATAGAGATTCTTCTAAGTGATGAGAATACTGCTTTGTTATTACTACCAATTGATGAAATAAAACTTCAAAAAAATGAAGAAGACTACAGTGTTACAGGAAAATTTTCTGCATTGTTAAATGATGAGAATATAACACCTGAAGCTGCTGAGAATTTATACTCTGGGAATTTATCAATAAAGTTACCTGGGAAAATAACAGAACCTAAATTAAGTGAAATAAATAATAATACAATAATATTTTCTCATTCAGGATTGTTAGACCAATCTTTTGAAGTTCAATCGACTACATCAAATGCAAATATTGTACGTGTATTAATTTTTAGTGTTCTTGCAGTGCTAATCTATTTTTTTGGTAGACAAGTAATAAAAAGTAAGTAATATTAACGCATGATTAATATCATAATTATTATTTAAGAACAACGAAGAAGTCGTTGTTTCCCTTGCGTTGCAGGGGTTTTTTTTTGGAAGAGTAAAAATGAAGATAGATATATTTGATACAACATTGAGAGATGGGTTCCAGCAGGAAGGAATATCCCCATCTGTTAAAGATAAAATAGCTATTGCAAAATTACTTGATGATCTCGGTGTACATTTTATTGAAGGAGGTTGGCCTGGTGCATCTCCAAAAGAAGAAGAATTTTTTCATAGAGCTAAAAAGGAATTAAAACTTAAAAATGCAAAATTAGTAAGTTTTGGATCAACAAGAAAATTAAATACCACTGCCGAAGAAGACCCCCAAGTTAAGGCTTTAGTAGAAGCTGGAACAGAATATGTCTGCATAGTTGGTAAATCTTCTAATCTGCACATTACAAAAGCTATAGAAACTGATGTAGAAAATGCCATCAAAATGGCAGTAGATACTATTAAATATTTAAAATCTAATGACAAAAAAGTGTTTTTTGATGCCGAACACTTTTTTGATGGATTTAAGGAAAATTCGGAAGTTAGTTATAAAATTCTTGATGCAGTCTTAGAAGAAGGGGTCGATTGTTTTATCTTTTGTGATACTAATGGTGGAACCTTACCTCATGAAGTTACTGAGATTTTGCAAGAAATAACTACTAAATATAAGAAGCAAAAATTTGGTGTACATTTTCAAAATGATAATGGTTGCGCTGTTCCTAACTCAATGGCTGCTGTAAATCTCGGAGTAGATCATGTTCAAGGAACAATGAATGGTTATGGTGAAAGAACAGGCAATGCTGATCTCTGTACATTAATTCCAAACTTAACACTAAAAATGGAACACGAAACTGTACCATTAAAATCTCTTGAGAAATTAACACCAATAGCTAATCACATTGCAGAATTAGTAAATGTTTCAATAGATTCCAGACACCCCTATGTTGGTTCTTCTGCTTTTACGCATAAGGCAGGACTCCATGCTTCAGGTATGGCAAAAGACAGTTCATTATATGAGCATATTGATTCAAGTAAAGTTGGTAACTACACAAGAACTACAGTCTCCGAATTAGCTGGAAGAGCCAGTGTAATTACAAAAGCAAAAGAATTTGGCATTGAATTTTCAGATGAAGATGCTAAAAAATTGATTCAAGAGGTACAGAATCTTGAACATCAAGGCTTCCAATTTGAAGCTGCAGACGGATCCCTGTATTTATTAATGAATAAAATTAAAGGATTAAATCCAAGTTATTTTGACTTTGAAAGCTTCAGAGTTTATTCAGAAAGACGAAATTCAGAAAATGTAGTTTCTGAAGCAGTTTGTAAAGTAATTGTTAAGGAAGAAAGGTATGTTACTACAGGAGAAGGTGTAGGTCCTGTTGATGCATTGAGTAAAGCTTTAGTGGCAGCATTGAAAAATAACTATGAAGATATAGAAGCTGTAAAGTTAGTTGACTATAAGGTCAGAATTATTGATTCCACAGACGGAACAGAGGCAACAACTAGGGTCTTAATTGAATTTACTGATGGTAAAAAAAGATGGAACACAATTGGTGTCCATCAAAATATTATTAATGCTTCTTGGAATGCTTTGTGTGATGGTTATAACTTTTATTTTATGTCTTCATAAATAGATTTTTTTAAAACAATTTATTTATACTATTTAGTGAAAAGAAAATATCATGAATGAAAAAATAGAGAACTTATTAAATGAAGATCGTTTATTTGAACCAAGTGAAGAATTAAAAAATAATGCAAATGCAACATCTGAATGGTTTAAGAAGGCCGAAGAAGATAGATTAGAGTACTGGAAACAACAAGCATTAAATAGAATAACTTGGTTTAAAGAACCTACTAAAGTCTTAGATGATTCAAATGCACCATTTTTTAAATGGTTTAGTGATGGGGAGTTGAACCTTTCATACAATTGTCTCGATAGACATTTAGAAACTGATGGAGATAGAATCGCATATTACTGGGAAGGAGAACCTGGGGACACTCAAGAGATTACCTATAGGGATCTCTATGAAAGAGTATGTAAATTATCAAATGCACTTAAAAGTTTAGGAGTCCAAAAAGGAGATAGGATAGCTATTTACCTTGGTATGACCCCTGAGATAGTAGTTTCTATGCTTGCTTGTGCACGAATTGGAGCAGTGCACTCTGTAGTTTTTGGTGGATTCTCAGCTGAAGCACTAGCTGATCGTATAAATGATGCTGAAGCAAAGGTTGTTATAACAGCTGATGGTGCATGGAGGAGAGGGGATATTGTTCCTCTAAAGGAGAACGTCGACAACTCATTAGAACTAACTGAATTTATAGAAAGTGTGGTTGTAGTTAAAAGAACCGAACAAGAAGTAAATATGAAAGATGGAAGAGATTATTGGTATGAGGAGATTGTTGGAGAGCAATCTGCAGAGTGTGAGCCTGAAGTAATGAATGCAGAAGACTTACTCTACATACTTTATACTTCAGGGACCACAGCAAAGCCAAAAGGTATTGTTCATACACAGGCAGGTTATTTAACTGGTGTAACTACTACTCATAGTGCAGTATTTGATGTTAAAGATGATGATATTTATTGGTGTGCTGCTGATTGTGGATGGGTTACTGGACACAGTTATATTGTCTACGGACCTTTAGCAAATAAAACAACAAGTGTTATGTATGAAGGAGCACCAAATGCTCCAGATGAAAAAAGGTTATGGAGCATAGTTGAGAAATATAAAGTAAATATTTTTTATACAGCACCAACGGCCATTAGAGCATTTATGAAGTGGGGAGTTGAACATCCAAAAGCTCACGATTTAAGTTCACTAAGACTACTTGGATCTGTTGGAGAACCAATAAATCCTGAAGCTTGGATGTGGTATCACGAAAATATTGGTAATGAGCAATGCGCCATTGTTGATACGTGGTGGCAGACAGAAACAGGATCAATTATGATTTCACCTTTACCTGGAATAACTAGTACAAAACCGGGTTCAGCATGCGGACCATTGCCTGGGATTGAGTCCGTGGTTATAGATGAAAAGGGGAATGAAGTTGGAAAAGGTGAAGGGGGTTATCTTGCTATTAAATCTCCTTGGCCATCTATGTTAAGAACTGTATATGGAGACGATAAAAGATATATAGATACATATTGGTCTCAGCATGAAGGTCTCTACTTTGCAGGTGATGGAGCCAAATATGATGATGATGGTTATGTCTGGCTACTAGGAAGAGTAGATGATGTAATGAACATCTCAGGTCATAGAATCTCTACTGCTGAAGTAGAAAGTGCATTAGTTGCTCATGAATCTGTGGCTGAAGCTGCTGTAATTGGCAGGTCAGATGAAATAAGTGGTGAAGCAATTGCTGCATTTGTTACTTTGATTGGAACAGATGTAGGAGACGAAAATTTAATATCAGAATTAAGACAACATGTAAGTGACAAGATTGGTCCTATAGCAAAACCAAAAAGCATTGTCATTACAGCTGATCTTCCTAAAACAAGAAGTGGAAAAATTATGAGAAGATTACTTAAAGACATTTCAGAGGAAAGAAAATTGGGTGACGTAACAACCTTAGCTAATGCAGATATAGTCTCTGAACTACAAACCCGCTCCCAAGATTCAGACGAGGATTAATTCTTGGGCGAAAAAACTTTTACTTGGACAAATCCAAAGGATTTATCAGAAACTTACCTGAGTCTAGATAGCGATGAGAGGAAGAAATTTGTTGTAGATCGCACCATGAAACCTCCGATAGGAGAGTTGATGAATTTTAAAGGTGTTGAGATTGACAAAGAAGGATCCGTTACTTTTATTGCTGCTCCAGAAGAATGTCATTACAATCCGCTTGGGAATGTTCATGGAGGTTTTGCTGCAACCCTATTAGATTCCTGTAATAGTATTACTGCCAATTGCTCTTTAGACAAAGGTTATGCAACTATGACTGCTGAAATAAAAGTAAGTTATTTAAGAGGAATATCCTTAGATACAGGAGATATGTTTGCCAAAGGCAAAATAGAGAAACTCGGCAGAAGAGTCATTTTTGTAAGTGGTAAGTTGACTGATAGTGAAGGTACTTTATATGCAACTGCTACATCTACAGAATTAGTAGTAGAAGTTAAATAAATTCAGTGCGGATGAGAGGACTCGAACCTCCACGAGCAAAGCTCACTAGATCCTAAATCTAGCGCGTCTACCAGTTCCGCCACATCCGCTAAAATGTCGCGTGGGTCGCCGGGGACTTGAACCCCGAACCTGCGGATTAAGAGTCCGATGCTCTGCCAGTTGAGCTAGCGACCCTTTAATACAGAGTAACCTATGTAATAATAGTTAACTATAATTTTTTTGATTTATTGTTTCCATAAAACCGGTATCATGGAACAATAATTAGACACGCGGGCTGTGGCTCAGTTTGGCTAGAGCGCCTGGTTTGGGACCAGGAGGTCGTGAGTTCGAATCTCACCAGCCCGACACACGCGGGTGTAGCTTAGTGGTAAAGCTCCAGCCTTCCAAGCTGGCTACGAGGGTTCGATTCCCTTCACCCGCTCAAGGCTCTCGTAGCTCAAATGGATAGAGCAACAGACTTCTAATCTGTAGGTTATAGGTTCGAGTCCTATCGAGAGCGCAGACGTGGTGATCGTAGCTCAGTCTGGTTAGAGCGCCTGGTTGTGGTCCAGGAGGTCGCGGGTTCGAATCCCGTCGGTCACCCTTATTTAAGGAGAAATGTGAAATATAAAGTAAAAAATAGTTCGGATTTTGAAAAGACGTTAGAAATCCAAATTGATCTTAAAGATCTAGAAGAATTTAAAGAAGATGCTATTAAAAAAATTGGAAGTCAATTAAAAGTAAAAGGATTTAGACCTGGGAAAATTCCGTCAAATATTGTAGAGAGAGAAGTAGGGGAAGAGTACATAAATGAAGAAGCTGTAGAAATGTACTTACCTGAAAATCTATTTCAAATTTTAAAAGATGAAGAAATTTCTCCAGCAACTAGACCAGCAATCAAAGATATTAAAAAGAAAAAGAGTTCATTTGATGTAGAGGTTCTTATAACGCTATGGCCGAAAATTTCAAAATTACCAAAACTTGATCAATCTATTGAGGTTGAGTCCATCAAACCTACACCTGAAGAGATCGATCAACAAATAGAAAGAGTAAAATCACAATTTGCTGAAGTATCAAATACTGATAGACCCGCAAAATCTGGTGACTATGTATTGATTAATTTAACCACATCAAAAAACAATAATGAAATTAAAGACTTTACTTATAGTGACTATTTATATGAAGTTGGATCAGGTACGTTGATTAGTAATCTTGATAGTAAGCTTGAAGGAGTTTCTTCAGGAGCAATAATTAAATTTACAGACAACATTCCACAAATTAATGAAGAGAATGTTGATGTTACAGTACTAGTAAAAGAGGTAAGGGAAAAGATACTCCCAGAATTAACTGATGAATGGGTTTCTGAAACAACTGAATTTACCGATATTAAAGAATTGAAATCAGAGCTAGAAAAAAATATTGAAAATATTAAGAAACAACAAGTTGCATCACAATATCAAGCAGGGTTAACCACAAAATTAATTGAGGAAGCTGACATTAAATTACCTGAACAATTGGTGATCGCAGAAATGGATAGTATTTTACAAAATTTTATGAGTGAGTTAGACCAAAATAATATTAAATTGGAAGACTATTTTAAAATAACCGGCTTAACGGAGGAAGCTTTAAGAGATGATCTTAATAAACAAGCCTCAAGAAATTTAAGTATGGTATTGATACTAGATAAAGTTATTGAAGACTTTGAAATTAAATTAGATGACAATGATAAGTCATTAATTGAACAACATATGGAATCTCATGATAAGGATAAAGATGAAGTTGAAAATGCCACACATAGATTGAATTTAGAAGCAGAATCCTTAAGAAATAAGGCCATGTTACATGTTTTAAAGAATGGTATCTCAGTTGATAAAAATGGTGAAAAAGTATACCTACAAGATGTATACAATCAAGATAGTGAAACAGGAGAGGAAGAATAATATGAAAAAAGAACCTTCAAATTATGTAGTGCCTACTGTTATTGAAAATACTAATAGAGGCGAGAGAGCTTTTGATATTTATTCAAGATTATTAAAAGATAGAATTATTTTCTTAGGAACCCCAATAGATGATGGTGTTGCAAACTTGATTATGGCTCAATTATTACATTTAGAATCAGAAGATCCTGAGAAAGATATTTATGTGTACATTAACTCTCCAGGAGGTTCAATAACTTCTTTATTTGCAATATATGACACCATGAAATACATAAAACCAGATGTAGCAACAGTTTGTATGGGCTTAGCAGCCTCAGCTGGTGCTGTTATTTTAGCTGGTGGAACACCTGGTAAAAGGTATTCATTACCTCATGCCAGAGTTATGTTACATCAACCAGCTGGAGGTGCAGAAGGTACATCAAAAGACATTGAGATTCAAGCAAAACTAATTACCGATATGAGGCATCAAATCAATGGTTTGCTGGCAGAATTTACCAAGAAAGATATTGATCAAATTACCCTTGATACTGATAGAGATTTTTGGATGACTGCGCAAGAAGCTTTAGAATACGGTATAGTAGATGAAGTACTAACTCAAAGGGAGTTAGTAGACAAAAAGTAACAACAGGGTAATTATATGGCTAATAAAGAATCGTCATCAGAACCTTTAAAATGTAGCTTTTGTGGTAAATCTCAAAAGCAAGTAATAAAACTAATAGCTGGACCTGGTGTTTATATATGTGATGAATGTATTGAGCTATGTGTTGAGATTATTGAAGAAGAGAAAGTAGAAAACCTAGAATCTCAACCTGAAAACTATCTTCCGTTACCAAAAGAAATTAACCAATCCTTAAATGAATATGTAATTGGACAAACCGAATCAAAAAAGACGTTATCTGTAGCAGTTTATAATCACTACAAAAGAATTTACAAAGGCGACAAAATCAATGATGATTTGGAGATACAAAAATCTAATGTTTTAATATTAGGACCAACTGGTAGCGGTAAGACTTTACTAGCGCAAACTTTAGCAAAAATTTTACAGGTACCTTTTGCAATAGCCGATGCAACAACTCTTACGGAAGCCGGTTATGTAGGTGAGGATGTAGAAAATATATTACTTACTTTAATTCAGGCTGCAGACTTTGATATAAAGAAAGCAGAAAAAGGAATAATTTATATCGATGAAATTGACAAGATAACAAGAAAATCAGACAACCCATCAATAACTAGAGACGTATCAGGTGAGGGCGTTCAACAAGCATTATTAAAAATACTTGAAGGAACAGTTGCACAAGTTCCACCTCAAGGAGGAAGGAAACATCCTCAACAAGAATATTTACAAATAGATACAACTAATATTTTATTCATTGTTGGAGGAGCCTTTGATGGGCTTGAAGAGATTATAAATAGAAGATTGGGAGAAAACACAGTTGGATTCAATACAAACATGAAAAATACTGAAGAGATTAATGCAAATGAAATATTTAAAAATGTAGAGCCAAAAGATTTAATTAAATATGGTTTAATACCAGAGTTTATTGGAAGATTGCCAGTTGTAACAAGTGTTGATGAATTAGATAAAGAAGCTTTAGTGAAGATATTAACAGAGCCGAAAAACGCAATAACAAAACAATTTCAAAAAATCTTTGCTTTAGATGAAATTGAATTAAAGTTTACAAAAGAATCTTTGGATGCAATGGCTGAACTTGCATTGAAAAGAAAAACAGGAGCACGAGGTCTAAGATCAATAATAGAAAAGCTACTTCTTAATGAAATGTATGAATCTCCTTCAAGGGAAGATATTGAACAGATAATAATTGATAAAGAGAATGTCATGGATGACATACAGCCAAAAATGGTTTTAAAACAGAAAAAAGAATCTAAAGATTCAAAACCAGCATAATTCTATGCTGGATGAATCTTATGAGCCATTAGCTATTGAAAAAAAATGGCAAGAAAACTGGGAATTAAGTAACAAATTTCTCCCTGTATCTTCTGATAATAAGTTTTCAATTGTTATACCACCTCCTAATGTCACTGGTTCTCTACACATGGGTCACGCACTTGAGCATTCAATAATTGATGTCATAACTCGCGTAAAAAGATTAAAAGGATATGAAGCATTATGGGTTCCTGGTACTGATCATGCTGGAATAATCACACAACTATTGGTAGAAAATGAATTGTCAGAAAACGGCATAACCAAAGAAGATATAGGAAGAGAGAATTTTATAGAGAAAGTATGGGAATGGAAAGAAAAATCTGGTGAAAATATATCAAATCAAATGAGAAAGCTAGGTATGAGCTGTGACTGGTCAAGAGAAAGATTCACTATGGATGAGGGGCTTTCATTGGCTGTAAAGGAAGTCTTTATTAAATTATATGAGGAAGGTTTAGTTTATAAAGGTACAAGGATGGTCAATTGGGATACTGCACTTATGTCAGCAGTATCAGACCTAGAAGTAACTTTAAGTTCTGAAAAAGGTAAATTGTGGAATATCCAATATAAGACAGATGATTCTTATTTGACTATTTCCACAACAAGACCTGAAACACTTTTAGGAGACTCAGCAGTTGCAGTTAATCCAAACGATGAAAGATATGCTAACTTAATTGGCAAAACAGCCGTTATACCTTTAGTAAATCGTGAGGTGCCAATAATTGGTGATGAGTATGTTGATCCTGAATTTGGTGCAGGTTGTGTAAAAATAACACCTTCACATGATTTCAATGATTATGAGATTGGTAAGAAACATGATTTAGATTTCATCCAGTGTATAAATCTTGATGGGACAATAATGGATGAAGATTTTATTCCAAAAAAAATAAGAAATAAAGACAGATTCGAAGCTAGAAAATTAATAATTGAGGAATTAAAGGCTATTAACCAATTAGAAAGCGAAGAAGAGTATGAAATTCAACTACCAAAAGGTGATAGATCAAAAAGTATTTTAGAACCAATGATTACAAATCAATGGTTTGTCGCAACTGAGGAACTAGCAAAAAAGGCAATAAGTGCTGTTGAGACTGAAGAGATTAAATTCATTCCAAAGAATTGGGAGAAAACTTATTTTGAGTGGATGTACAATATTCAAGATTGGTGTATCTCCCGACAAATATGGTGGGGACACAGAATACCAGCATGGTACGATGAAGATTCAAATATTTATGTAGGAAATTCTGAAAAAGAAATTAGAGAGAAACACAAAATTCCTGATGATACAAAATTAAATCAAGATGAAGATGTATTAGATACTTGGTTTTCTTCGGCTTTATGGCCTTTTTCAACGCTAGGTTGGCCAGATGATACTGAAGATTTAAACTCTTATTACCCAACAACTTTATTAGTAACTGGTTTTGATATTATATTTTTCTGGGTAGCTCGCATGATTATGATGGGAATTCACTTTCAGGAGGAGGTACCTTTTAAAGATGTTTTAGTTCATGGCCTAGTCAGAGATTCTAAAGGCAGAAAAATGTCAAAAAGTTTAAACAATACAGTTGATCCATTAGAGCTATCTGAAAAACATGGAGCTGATGCACTAAGATTTTCATTGATTGAAAAAGCTTCTCCAGGCCAAGACGTTCCCTTTGATGAAGAATGGACAATAGCAGCAAAAAAATTTGGCAACAAGATATGGAATGCTGCAAAGTTTGTACATTTATATACCGAAGATAAAGAGACAACTGATTTAAATTCAATTAAATCTCCAGAAAATAAATGGATTATTAGTAAATACAACGATGTTTTAGATGAATTTAATAATTTATTTGATAAATATAAAATTTCTGATGCTTATAAATTACTATATAATTTTCTATGGTCTGATTTATTTGATTGGTATTTTGAATTTTCTAAAAACCTTATAAAGGATGAACAGCATAAATTAGAGACTATGTCTGTTCTTGAATCAGTTTTTCTTAATTCAGTTAAAATCCTGAATCCAGCTATGCCGCACATTACCGAAGAAGTTTGGTCAACTTTTAATGATGAATTGTTAATTAGTAATTCATGGCCAGAAAAATATGAATTAGAAAATGAAAATTTAGATAATGTTGAAAATTTAAGAGTCATTATTTCTCAAATAAGAAATTTTAAAGCTACTTACCAAATAAAAAATAATACCGTTTTAAAAGTTTATTCCAACAATGAAGTTGATGACTGGATTAAGAACCAGTTAGAAGTTTTAGCGAAAGTAGAGATACAGGAAGAAAAATTAACCGATATAGCTGAATCTACTTTTTTACATTTTAATTCAGGAGATTACGATTTTAGTATTTTAGCTGAAGAATATATTGATATTGAAGTTGAAGTAAATAAATTAAATAATAAGAGTAAAGAGATTGAAAAATCAGTAGAAATTTCAAACAAAAGATTAAATAACACTAAATTTATGGAAAATGCAAAAACAGAACTTATTGATGAAGAAAAAAAGAAAAAGGAAGAGTTAGAGTTAGAGCTCAAACTTATACATAAGACTCTTAAAGAACTAGGTAATTGAAAGATATTGAAATATTTCTTAATGAAAGAATTAATAGCAATAAGAATTTAGATTTACTAAAAATATTTTTCACTAAAGAAGAACTATCCTACTTATCAAAGAAATCAATTTCTATAGTTGGCACTAATGGTAAGTCTTCAACAGCAAATTTTATTTACAAATTGCTCTCTAAACAAGATATTTCATCTCTAATTTTTACTTCTCCTCATTTAGTTTCATATCAAGAAAGAATTAGATCTAATAAAAAGGAAATTAAATATATTGATTACATCGAATCTATAGAGGATTTTGAAAAAAAGAATAATATAAAACTTGGTTATTTTGAAACACTTTTTTTAATAGCTTGCAGAAATTTTATAGATCTAGATTTAGATGTTTTTGTAATAGAAGCTGGAATAGGTGGGCGATTGGATACAACTTCTATCATAAATTCTTCTGGAGTTGTATTAACAAATGTCGGTTATGACCATCAAGATATTTTAGGTGATACTCTTGAAGAAATTTTGTATGAGAAAATACATATCTCTAACAATATTAAAACTCTAGTTTGTGGTGAAATCTCTGATAATCATAAGAAATATATCTCTAATGAATTAAATAATATTTCTATTTCATTTTTAGATGAACATAAAGATTTTCCATTAGAAAATAATGATTTTAGGGTCATGAACATTTATTTGTCTGCTATTGCAATAGAGGAAATATTAGGCAAGAAAATTAATGAAGTAGATTTTAAAAGTGTTCATGATGAACAATTAGAAGGCAGATTTGAAATAATTGACAATAATCCAGTCAAAATAATTGATGGTGCGCATAATATTTCTGGAATTAAAACTTTTTATAAAACTCTAATAAATCTAAATAAGGATTTAAATTTCGATTTTTATCTAGGTTTTAAAAAAGGAAAAAACTTTGAAGAAATTTTAGTTTTCTTATCTAGTAAAGAAAATGTATCTTTAAAACTAATTGAAAATAATAGTTTTTATGATCAAATTGACATTCAAAAATTAACTGACTTCCTTAATGAAAAACAAGTAAACTACGAAATTTCATCCATTAAAGAATTTGCTGCTTCAAAAAAGCATTCTATTTTGCTAGGGAGTTTATATTTAATTGGAGAGTATAAAAAGGAATATAAATGAAAACGTTTTTTATGATTAAGCCCGATGGCGTAAAGAGGAATCTTATTGGTGACGTAGTTTCAAGAGTTGAGAAAGAAGGGTTTGTAATTACAAAAATGAAGATGATGAGTATCTCAGATGATCTAGCAAAGAGACATTATGCAGAACATTCTGAAAAACCTTTCTTTAATGATTTAGTAGATTTTATAACTAGTGGCCCAGTTGTTGCTATGGAGGTTGATGGTGAAGATGCTGTTTCAGAGATTAGGAGAATAATGGGAGCTACGAATCCTTCGGACGCAGAACCAGGAACAATAAGGGCAGATTTAGCTACAAAACTTGAAGAAAATGTTGTTCATGGGTCCGATTCAGAAGAAAGTGCAGAAAGAGAGCTCTCACTTTTCTTTGAATAATTTTATTTTCTTTGCCAATTCATTCTATTAATCTGAATATACATGGCAGGAATAAATTTAAGAAGAACATTATTTGGTGGTAATGATATTGCAATAGACCTTGGTACAGCCAATACATTAATCTATGTAAAAGGTGTTGGGGTAGTTGTTGACGAACCAACTCTTTTGGCAATTAATAAAACTGATAAATCAATTTTTACCTATGGAGAAGAAGCTAAGAAGTTGGTTGGAAGGGTTCCTGATTCAATTGAATTAGTAAAACCTCTAAGGGATGGAGTTATCTCAGAAATTGAATATGCGGAAGAACTTGTTAAAACTTTATTGACTAAAGCAATAGGGAGAGCTTATTCAAGACCAAAAATAATTATTTGTGTACCTAATGGTGTTACAAGCGTTGAGCAGAGATCTATTGAGACAGCTGCTCATGCAACGGGTGCTTCTGAAGTATTTACTATAGAAGAGCCAATGGCTGCTTCAATAGGAGCTGGTTTACAGATATTTGAACCATTTGGAAACATGATAATTGATATTGGTGGTGGTACTACAGAAATAGCAGTTATTTCTATGGGTGATGTTGTTACAGCAAACTCTGTAAGAGTTGGTGGTGAAGACATGACAGATAAGTTAATTGAATGGCTTAGAAGTGAACACGCTATGTTAGTTGATGAAGGTATTGCAGAATCATTGAAGCATGCAGTTGGTTCAGCTTATCAATATGATAAAGAGCCTCAGGTAACTGTTACAGGAAGAGATATTGTTAAAGGAATTCCAAAACAGGTTCTTCTAGAAGCAGCTGATGTTAGAAATGCACTAGCACCAGTTGTAAATGAAATAATTGAAGCAGTAAGAATTTCCCTTTCACAAACGCCACCTGCATTAGTATCAGATATTGACAAATATGGAGCTTGGCTTACTGGTGGTGGGTCAATGCTTAAACAATTAGATAGAAAAATAGCTGAAGAATTGGGAATACCAATAAATATGACTGAAGACCCACTAAGCACTGTTGTAGTTGGTTCAGGAATTTGTCTTGAGAGATTTGAAGATATTCTTAATAGGGTAGAGTTCTTATTTCCTATTAATGAAAACGCTGCAAATACTCTTGTTTCATTAGATTTTGATTTTTTTGAAAGTAGAAGCGATTTAATAAATGAAAACGCAAGATTAAAAAATGAAGTCATTGAACTAAGAAAGCTTAAATTAGTAAATGAAGAGTTAATAAATGAAATCATTTCAAATGATGAGCTAATTAAAAATGTTCAGATAGAAGACTATGTCTATCTTAAATCTTCATTATTAATTAAAAACACAACTAATGAGTATATTATTTCTGGAGGTAGAAATCTTAATTTAAATATAAATGATTTAGTTTTAAATGAAGAAGGCTTTGTAATAGGTTATTTAACTAAAATATTTGATGACCATTCTCTAATTAGTACTGTATTAAATTCTAACTTTTCTATTCCTGGAATTGATAAACATGGTAATGAATATCTAATAACTTCAAATAATAATGAACTATTAGTTAACTCTATTTCAATTAAAGAAAAAAATGTGAATGTCGATTATATATTTACTGATATTGCTTTTGATCATCCAGGAAAGTTTCCAATAGTTGATTTGAGTCAAGAGGAAGTTTCTGAATTAAATAATAAAATTTCTTCTACTGTAAAAGTGAATTATAGATTTAGTTTTGATTCAAATATCTACATAGTAAAGAAAAAATGAAACAATTAAGATATTTAAGTTTTGTTTTAATATTTATTTCTTTATTAATATTTGAACTCTTCATTGGTATTATTACTGACTTTTCTGAAGTAAAGATATTACCTTTTTATATTTTAATTTTTTATATATCAACAAAATATTTTTCTAATTCTTTTGTTATTGCTTTTTTTCTATCTGGTATTTATTACGATGCATTTTATACTTCTAATTATTTTGGCACAACGAGCGCAAAATTTATTTTGATCAGTATTTTAATAAATTTTATTACCAGCAGGTTAAGAGTTAATTTATATAGTGAATTTATTTTATTTACTTTTTCCTTAGCTCTATATAAGTTAGAGACTATATTTACATCATTTTCAATTAACTATTTTTCTATTATCTTGTTAATTAGTGGAGTCAATTACTTTTTATTTAAATTAATCAACATTACTCTTAAAGAGGATGTTTTTAAGAAATCGTTTTAATTACTTAGCTGTATTTATTTTATTTATATTTTCCTTTATTCTATATAATATTTACTTTCTTCAAATTATTCGTTCTGATGAATCAATCAAAATAATTAATAGCCAAACATTTGATATAGTTTATCTTTCTGCTCCAAGAGGTGAAATTTATGATGTTAATAATGAGACACTAGCTACTTCTTCTTTAGAGCCACATCTTTTTATTAATTTAAGAAAAATAAATGAAAATAACATAATTCAATATAAGCAATATTTAACTTATAATTTTCAAGAAATAAGTTCTATAGAATTAAATGAAATTTTTCAGAGTAAAGAAATTCTTTATTTAATAAAAAATATTAAAGATTTAAATTTTACGGAAAGACAAGCACTTTTAGAATTAGATGCATTTGAAATTTTTGATTTCCCAATTAGAAAATATGAATTTAATAATATTGCCTCTCATGTTATTGGTTATATTGGTAAGCCAACACAAGAAGAATATGAATTATACCCAGACACAATAAAAAATGGACTAGTTGGAAAAAGTGGTGTTGAGAAGTTTTATGAAGATGAGCTTTCTGGAGAAGCTGGAGAAATAAAATTTAAGGGTTCTGAAATAGTGCAATTTACTCCACCTATTCCAGGTGAAAACTTGTATTTATCATTAGATATAAATACTCAAATTGTGAGTACTGAATCATTAGAGCAAGGCATCATACTTGCTAATGAAAATTTTGAATTAGAAGACACTATTGAAAAAGGCGCTGTAGTAGTTATTGAAATTGAAACAGGAAATGTTGTTTCGATGGTATCGTTACCTGATTTTGATCCAAATAAATTTGTTCAAGGCATATCATCTTTTGATTTCAATCAACTAAATAGAGTTCAAGCATTTAATAATTTTGCAATTCAAGGACTTTATCCACCAGGCTCAATTTTTAAAGTAGTTGCTTATTGGCTTGCTGAAAACGAAGGACTTTTTCCAGAAGGTCTTGAAAATAGAAGTAATAAAATTGATTGTGATGGTAATTTGTCATTTAGTTTTACTGACGGCTCACAACAGGTATACAATGACTGGAAAAAAGATGGTCATGGGAATGTAAATTTGAGTTCAGCTATTCAGCAATCTTGCAATGTTTATTTTTGGGATATAGCACTTAAAATTTGGAGATCTTATGAAGGGAATCCCAGGGAGTCAATTTTACAAGAGTATGCTTCTAATTTAGGTTTTGGAAGTTTAACAAATATAGATTTACCTTATGAAAAAGCAGGAGTCCTACCTGATAGAGAGTTGTTTGAAGAATGGAGAATTACTAGGCCAGAACTTGTTAGACCAGAAGGATGGCTCGGCGGTGATCTTATGAATTTAATTATTGGTCAGGGTGCTATTACAACTACACCCATTCAAGTAGCTAATGCCTATAAAACATTATTAACTGGTATTAATTCTTCGCCATATTTAAATAAAGAGCTAGATAAAACTATAAAAATTAATAATTTAGATATTGATGAAGAATTTATTAATTTTTTACTTAATGATTTGAATTTAGTAACTAAACAAGGAGGAACAGCTTATCAGGCATTTGAGGTGTTGGGCAATCGTTCTAATGAAATAGGAGGTAAAACTGGGACAGCTCAGAATCCAGGAGGTAAAAATAGTACATCCTGGTTTGTTGGAATTGATTCAATTTCTAATCCGAGATATATAGTTGTTACTGTAGTAGAAGAAGGTGGTTCTGGGAGTGCTGTTGCAGCGCCTATTTCAAGAAGGGTGATACAGCATCTAATAGGTGTAGAATTAACTCCTGTTAAATTTGGAGAAATAACAGAATGAGAAATAGAAAAATTACTTTACTTGGACCAGAGGGAACAAACATATCTGTCTTTTTTTTGTTTTTAGTTTTCAATTTTATTTCTTGGTTTACCTTATTTACTTTGTCCAATGATATTAATTTAGATTTTTCTAATATTTTAATTAGGCAGATCATATTTTCATTGATATCAATAAGTGTTTTCTTTCTGCTTACTTATATTTCAGTTGAAACTTTTTTAAGATTCATTGATATTTTTTTTGTATTCACAGTTCTAGCTTTATTATTATTATTCACAACTGAACCAAGATTAGGTGTAAGGAGATGGTTTGATTTAGGCCTAATAGATTTACAGCCATCAGAGTTTGCAAAAGTTATAATAATTTTATTTGTTGCTAAATATTTATCTGAGAAAAAATTTAACTTTCTTATCCTTGCTGGATTGATTCTTACTGTAATGTTAATAATTAATCAGCCTGATCTTGGTACCGGTATAATTATTACTTCTGTTGTAGTTTCTATGCTTTTTGTTACAAATATAAGATTGAGATATTTTTTATTAATTTTTCTAATTTTAATTCTCTTATTTTTTGTATTTTTAGAAGTTGGTATTATTAACGAGAATCAACTGGATAGAGTTAATAATTTTTTTCAAGAGGAAGAGGTTGATTTTCAACAATCTCAAAGTAGGTTATCAATTTCAAGCGGTGGTTTCTTTGGCCAATATTTTCAGGAAAACCGAGTTAATAAAGTTTTTGTTCCAGTTGAAACTACAGATTTTATTTTTTCGGCCTATGCTTACAATTTTGGATTTATAGGAGTATTTTTTCTTTTACTTTTGTGGGTTATCTTTTTTATAAGGTTAACTCAAATTTTAAATATCTCTTCATCGGAATTTGATAAATATGTAATCACTGGTTTTATTGTTCTTCTCGCAATACAAATAATCATAAATATTTCAACAGTAATTGGATTAGTTCCCAACACTGGATTACCTTTTCCTCTATTAAGCCTTGGTGGATCTTCAATGGTCTCTATAGCACTTGTATTTGGAATAACTAATCGTATATTTATAGAAAATAACTTAGTTATTTAATATTTAAAGCCTATTATCCTTGTCTTATGAGTTTTTTAATATATTTTTCACATCGATTATTTGGAGGTTTAAATGTTTGGTATATTCAAGAGATCTACTGTAGTACGTAAAAGCGAAGACAATTTTGTAAAATCAGAAACTAAATGGTTTAAAGGTCAAAAAGTAAAAATTAAATCTGGTACGACTAGTACTAGGTCTTTTCACAAAAAAAACCAAAGAAAAGCATCTAGACAAACCTGGTTTAGAGAAAAACCTTTGCCAGTTCCAGAAGTGGAAAAAAAGCAAATGTTGATCAGCTATAAAGGTGGCTCTTCTAAGATTGCAATACTAGAAGGAGCAACTCTAGTTGAATATTATTCAGCAGAGTCTAAAACCAAATCTTTAGTAGGAAATATTTATTTAGGGAAAGTAAAAAATGTGTTACCAGGAATGGAGGCAGCTTTTGTCTCTTTTGGAGAAGAAAAAAATGGTGTTCTATACGTTGCGGATGTATCCAATTCTAGAAGAAATTCAAAAATAGAACATTTATTAAATAAAGATCAAGAAATTTTAGTACAGGTAGTTAAAGATGCAATGGGAGAAAAAGGAGCAAGATTAACTGGTCAAATTTCTTTTCCTGGGAGGTATATGGTATTAATTCCAAATTCAAATACAAAAGGAATTTCAAGAAGGCTACCTGATGAAGAGAGAAGCAGGCTTGATAAAATAATTAGAAAAATAAAACCCCAAGGTTTCGGGGTAATAGTTAGAACAGCTGCGGAAGGTGTTAATGAATCTTCTCTTAAAAGTGATATTGATAAATTAATAATTGAATGGGAGAAAGTATCTAAAAACAATCAAGGATCTGCTCCAATATTAATTCATGAAGAGCCAGATATTTCCGTAAAAGCAATAAGAGAACATTTAGGTACAAATTTTAAAAAATTACTCATTGAGGGTGGAAAACATTTTGAAGAAATTAAAGAATATATTAATGACACATCTCCTGAGTTGAATGAAATTTTAGAAGCTTACAATGATGAGTTAGGTTTATTTGAAAGATATCATATTGAAGATCAAATCAAAAAAGCACTTGATAGGAAAGTTTGGTTACCATCTGGCGGCCATTTAATAATTGATAGAACGGAAGCCCTTACTGTGATTGATGTTAATACTGGTAAGTTTGTTGGTAAGGATAGCTTGGAGCAAACTGTTTATGAAAACAATTTAGAAGCCTCAGAAGAAATTGCAAGACAATTAAGACTTAGAGATATTGGGGGAATAATTGTAATTGATTTTATTGATATGGAATCTGTTAAAAGACAAGAGGAACTTTTGAATAAATTTAAACAAGAATTAGCGAAGGATAAAACAAGAACACAGGTTTTTAATATTTCAAGGCTTGGTTTAGTTGAAATGACTAGAAAAAATGTATCAGCTGGATTAATAGAAAGCTTCTCAGAAGAATGTGAAGAATGCAATGGTAGAGGTTTAATAATTAATGATATTTTTTCAAATAATTCTATAGAAGATAATTTACTTGAATCTGATGACGTAGTAAAGTAGTTGAGTTATGAGTAAATATGCAGTAATCAATGTAGGCGCTAAACAGGAGAAGGTAGTGGTTGGCGATATTTTAGAGGTACCAAAAAGTTTTTCTGCTGAACCTATAAACCCAATATTATTAAGCCCAAGAAAAGGGTCAATTGTTACAGATAAGAAAAAACTATCTAGTTGTTTTATTAATTTTGAATTAATCGATGAAAAAAAATTGAAAAAAATAGATATTTTTCAATATAAAAATAAAACAGGAAACAGGAGAAGAGTAGGGTACAGAGAACAAGTAAAAGTTGTAAAAGTAAAATCAATTTCAGATAAAGAAACAGGAGAGGAAGAGTAATAGATGTCTAAAACTAAAGCTGGCGGTTCAACGAGAAATGGAAGAGATTCAGAGTCCAAAAGACTAGGAACAAAGGTTTATGATGGACAAGATATTTCTGCAGGCTCTATTGTAATTAGGCAAAGAGGAACCAAAATTCATCCTGGAGAAAATGTATCGAAGGGTGGAGATGATACATTATTTGCAAAAGTTGATGGGGTTGTAAAATTTTCATCTAGGAATGGTAGAAAATTAGTAAACATTATTCCCAAATGAAATGTTTGTCGATAGTGTTGAGTTAAGTTTGCTTTCTGGAGCAGGTGGCTCTGGATCAATAAGTTTTAAATCAAAAAGCACAAAAAGCTCTCCTAATGGTGGAAGCGGTGGAGACGGTGGTTCAATATACTTTAAACCAGATGTAAGTATTTACGACTTTAGTTCAATTTATTCAAGTAGCTCGTTTAAAGCTGAAAATGGTGAAGATGCGGGCAAAGATCTTCAAGATGGCAAGAATGGAAATGATTTATTTATTAATGTCCCATTAGGAACATCCGTATTTATCAATGAAGAAAAGGTTGCTGAACTGTTAGATCATAATGCCACTTTTTTGATTTGTAGGGGAGGTAAAGGGGGTAGAGGAAACCGAGAGCTAATTTCAAAAAGAAATCCAAATCCTAAAATTTCAGAAGCAGGAGAAAAAAGAAAATCAGTTAAGGTAAATCTGGAGCTTAGCTTAATTACTGATATTTCAATATTAGGTATACCTAATTCAGGCAAAAGCACTTTAATTAAATCACTGACAAATTCTAATGCAAAGACAGCTTCGTACCCATTTACAACAATTTCTCCTAATTTAGGAGTCCTTGAAAGTTCAGGAAAAAATATGATAATTTGTGATTTACCAGGACTTATAGAAGGAGCTTCACAGGGTGTTGGTTTAGGTAGGTCAATATTAAAACACCTTAAAAATACTAAAGTCTTAATTTTAGTTTTAGATCCAATAAATTCTGATTATACGATTGAAGAACAAATTAAATTAATTGAGACCGAAGTAAATAAATATGATGATAATTTAAAAAATCTTCCAATTATTAAAGTGGTAAACAAATCAGATCTTGACAAAAAAAATGATAATTATTTAAATATCTCAGCATTAAAGGATGAAGGGATTGATAAATTAATACAAGAGATAAATCTCTATGACTTTACTAATTTAGATTCAATAAATAAAAGTTTTGAAAAAATAAGTTTACATGATGAGCAGTTTTCTGTAGAAGAAGAAAATGGTACTTGGTTAGTAACTGGAGATATGGTTGACAGGATATCGAATTTGAATGGAAATGAGTATGACGTATTTAACGAAATTTCATACCGTTTTGAAAGATCTGAAATTCCAGCTAAATTAGAGGATCTTGGAATTGAAAAAGGCGATTATATAAAATTAAATAATTATGAGTTTGAATATGAGAAATAAAAAAAATATAGTACGAATAAGAGTTTCAATAGGATTAGAATCTTTTACAAATGAAAGTTCTTTTCTTTAAGTTTTAGGGGATATAGGAAAATGAAAATAAATGAAATAACTACTGATAATTTAGAGAGTGAAGGTTATTTTGCAACCCAAGATTTAATAGATGTAGTTAATGCTGCAATATTTTTGGACAAACCTTTATTGGTTGAAGGTCCAGCGGGTACAGGAAAAACTTTTTTAGCTAAGACCCTTTCTTCTTTACTTAATTTAGATTTAATTAGGTTGCAGTGTCATGAAGGAATTGACGAAGATAAAGCAGTCTATGAATGGAATTATAAAAAGCAACTTCTTTCTATACAAAGCAACGAAAAGAATGAAAACTTATTTGATGACAAGTATTTAATTAAGAGACCTATTTTAAAAGCATTAACTTCTAAAGAAAATTCTCTTTTCCTAATAGATGAGATAGACAGATCAGATGAAGAGTTTGAAGCTTTGTTATTAGAAATACTTGCTGAAAATCAAGTCACAATTCCAGAGTTTGGAACAATTGCTGGAAATGAAAATAGAATTACCATACTTACTTCGAATAGTACTAGGGAATTGTCAGATGCACTTAGGCGAAGATGTATATATTATTATCTTGATTTTCCATCTATAGAAATAGAAACAAAAGTATTGATGAATAATGTAGAAAATCTAGATAAAGATGTAGCAAACAAATATGCTTCTCTTATCTCATTTATAAGAAGTATAAATTTAAATAAGATTCCTTCCCTAATCGAATCAGTTGAGTGGGTTAAATATAATAATTCGAAGAATGAAGAATCAGTAAGAACGAATTTAGGTATTCTCTTAAAAGATAAGTCTGACCAGAAAAAATACATTGAAAGACTAGAAGAATCTAATGAGCTTAACGAAGAATGAAATATTAAATTTTTCTGAATTTTGTAAAAAAAATAATTACTTCATCTCGATTGAACAACTTAAAGTATTTTTTGAATATAAAAATTTAAAAAATTTAAAAAACTTTGAAAAGGAATTATTGTATTTATATTTCTTAATTCCTAAAAGCAGACAAGAACAAATACTATTTAAAAATTTAATAAATCAATATTTCAAATATTCAGTCGCTACGCATGATTCGTCAGATTATTCCTTACTAGAGGAGTATATAAATGAAGACAATGATTTATATGAGATATTTTCAGACTTAAATAATAATGACTTTGAAAGCTTAAATAAACTTGTAAGGCACACCATTGAAAATTTTGGCGATATAGATTTTACTAGACCTGTATCAGATCAATATTGGTTAAACCAAATAAAAAAAAGTTTAAAATATCAAGAAATAATGGAAGTATTTAGCAGTTATCAATTTGATGATTTGTCAAAAATTACTAACTTAATAAATAAAAATAAATTTAATAATCTACTTGATTTGAAAATATTAGAGATACTAAATGAGGAAAGAAATAAAACAAAAGACTCTTATCAACCATCAGAACTTGAACCTAAGACACAATTAGGAGAATTAGATTTTTTATATACCGACCAAGAAGAGAGAAGACTTTTACTGGAACAAACTAATCAATTAGGAAATAAATTAGCAATAAAATTTAAAAGACATATTAAACAATCAAGTAAGGGAAAGTTACATTTTAGAAAAACCATTAGAAAATCTATGCAAACAGGTGGATTTTTTCAAAAAATAATAATGAGACCAAAGATACTAAAAAAACCAAATTTAGTAATTCTATGTGACATTAGTGGATCTATGGCACTTTATTCTCTTTTTGGCATCACTTTATTGTATGGAATGGTAAGTAGGTTTAGTTCAATTAAAGCTTATGTATTTATAGATGGACTAACTGAAGTGACTAAAACATTAAAAAGAATGAGAAAAAATGAAATTGATACACTATTGCACAATTGGAACAACTTTGTTAAGAATGATGGACATTCAGATTATGAGAAATCATTCCAGGACCTAATAGATGTTAATAAAAAATTACAATCTAAGGTAAAAAGTTTAATAGTCATTGGAGATGGAAGGAATAATTATAGAAACATTCCTGAAGAACTAATTAATAGTTTAAATAATCAGTTTGAAAGAATTTATTGGATGAATCCTGAAAAGAAAAAATATTGGAATACCGGAGATAGTCAAATAAGAAAGTTTGAAAAAATATCATACATGACAAGTGAGGTTAGAAACTATAATCAGTTGAGAGATTTTGTGAATAATATAGACTTTAGAAAGATTCTAAAATGAAGGCAATAGGAGTACTTGGTGGAACGTTTGATCCTCCTCATAATGCACATTATGAAATTGCAGAAAGAGCAATAGAACAATATAACCTTGAGAAGGTTGTATTCATTCCAAGTGGAACTCCTTGGCAAAAAGATACTACAACTTCCTTTGAAGATAGATATAAAATGACAAATTTATTAATTCAAGACAACAATTTATTCGAATTAAGTGACATAGAGAAGTCAGAGGAAGACCCATCTTATACTTTTGAGACACTTAGAAAATTAGGTCACCCTAAAGAAAGATTGTATTTCATACTTGGCTCAGATATAGCAATGAACATCAAAACCTGGAAAAATTATGAACAACTCTCAGATCTTACAAATTTTTTAATTGCATTAAGGAGGGAAGATAAAACTGAAATGCTTAATGAGGATTTTCCATTTGATTATGAATTAATTCATGGTGAAAAATTGGATTTAAGTTCTAGTGGATTACGAAAAAAATTAAAAGAGAATGAATTAAATGAAAACGATTTACCTGATAAAATTTTAAATTATATAAATGAAAATAATCTTTATTGAATTTTTTTCTTTAATTCATCTAAATCTTTTTGCATCTCATCAAGTTTTTCTAATACATCGTCATTAGTATGATGATCAACAAAATTCTGAATAAATTTCACTGATATGATAGCTGTGAGAGAAGCAATTAATCCCATCCCTAGAAGCATTAAAGCACTTGCGACAAATCTTCCAAGAGTTGTATAAAGTTCAATGTCACCATAACCTACAGTTGTTACAGTAACCAAAGCCAACCACATACCGTCACCAAAAGATTTAATTTGAGGTTCTGATACATAAAATAAAAATCCAAAGAAAGTTACGGAAGCAATTATTGTAGCAAGAATTGTTCTTAGACGTTTACTATTGAAAGCTCTTAAAAATAATGTAAAAACTCTTAAAAATATATTCAATTCTCTCCTCACTATTAAGGATAGTGTCTTTATTTTTTACATGGTAACATATTTAATAGTGACTGAAAGAAAAACGAAAAATATAGAAAACTTTTTCTTTGATAATATCTTTGACATCCTACTCGTTCAAAAATGTACAAATATTAAAGCTTTTGAAGTTGAGGATAATAGTTACTTTGACATAATTATTTTATGCACTGTTAATTCAAATACCCAAATGGTTTCATCAGTTAAAAAGCTCAAGGAATTAGTTAAATCTCAAAACAAAAACTTTTTTTCAGAAGGTTTGGATTCATCATGGGGGTTGGTTGAATTTGAAGGGGTAGGGATTCACTTCTTTAGTGATGAAGCAAGAGAGTACTATAATCTTGAGGATTTATTATTTGATAGCAATCTAGTCCATCAATATGGCTAATGTTTATTATTATGGGGCTGTAGCTCAGTTGGCAGAGCACGTGCATGGCATGCACGGGGTCAGGGGTTCAAATCCCCTCAGCTCCACAGCGATTGGTGCAATATTTGTATATTAAAGAGATATATTCACAAACTAAAGAGCTAGTAGGCTCTCAATTTTTCATAGCCGTCATTTCCGTTTTACAAGTTGCTTTTGTTGTAAAAGAATTAGGAGTTGAAAAATATGGAATAGTAACTTTAATAATCACTCTACCGAGCTTGATTTTTAGAGCTACTCATTCAAGAAATAGTGATGTTACATTACTTGCATTAAATAAAAGTAAGAATATTTTTGCTGAATCTTTATTATTTGATTTTTTAATAGGAATGCTCTCTTTAGTTATTTGCTATTTAAGTTTTTCTAGTCAATTAGGTACTTATTTTGGAATAGAGAGTATGAGCTATATAATTTTGGTTTATTTATTTTCAAGGGTGATACAAACTTTTTCTGAGACTTCAAAAGCAGTATTAATTTTTGAAGGAAAAATGAAAAAATACTCTTTACTAGAGCTTATAACAGTTTTAATTAGGTTTTTATCAATCTTAATTTTACTATCTATCAATCCAACTATAGAAAGCTATCTCACAGCACAGATAATTTACTCAACAACCTATGGTTTATTTGGAATATTCTTAGCAAGAAAATATGCAAAAATTAAATTAATACATTTCACTAATTTAAAACTTTACTTTAAAGAGATTAAAGATTCATATAGTAAGTTAAGACTCGATCAAATATTAGGATTAATTCCACAACACTTGGATGTTATTTTATTAGCAATTGTAAGTGATTTGTCTTCAGTTGGTGTCTATAAGTTTGCAAAAAAATTAGTAGAGCCAATAAATTACATAGTTGTTACTTTTAACCCCTGGCTTCAAAATAAATTAAAAAATTCTAAAGATAATTTTCAAATAAATGTTTTCTTTAGAAAAGTTCTACTGCCTATAGGTCTTATATTGACTGTATTGTATGTCAATCTAGGGGAGAGTTTGATTCTATTAATTGGCACAGAAGAATTTTTAGAATCATATATTCCAATGTTGATATTACTAATTGGTTTTATTTTCTATCTCTATACATTCTGGATAAGGCAATATTTATTGTTTAATGACTTGATTTCATATCATGCTTTTGGAAGGATGATTTATTCTGTAGTATTTTTAGTATCTTCTGTACCATTGTCACAAATTTATTCATCAAGAGGCATTGCTATTGCACTATCCCTTGCAATGATTGTGCAAAAATTATACGAATACACCATATATAAGAAAAAATTAAAATCATAATTTATTCACATTAACATGCTTAGTATGAGAGAAAATAAAGAAAAAATATACTCAAGCGGGATCCTTCTTTCAATAGTTTTAATATTTTTTGATGCATATGAAATTTTTTCTATCCCTATTTCATGGATTGGAATGGCTTTGTTAGCTTTGCTAACTCTTTTTGAATTTAAAACGATGTTTAGTAAAAACCAAAAACAAATCTTATTTTATATTTTGCTTATAATCTTAATTCCTCAGTTATTTTTCTTATATTTTTTTCAAGCAGATAATTCAGAAATTATTTATTTGATCTTAAGAATATTTAATATTGTATCTTTTGCTCTAGTTCTTATGTTTAGTGTTAATTATTTTAAAGGAGTAAATATTACAAGTTTTATTAAAACTGTATATCTTTGCTGCACAAATATATGATTTATTTGAGCCTTACAGGAATAGATCAAATACTAATTATTTTCATCATTCAGAACAATCAATTTTCTGGCTTTCTGAACCTCATAGAGCAATGGGTACTTTTCGTGAACCAGTCCTCTTAATCACATTTCTACTACCTTTAGTATTAATTTATCTGTACAAAAATAATGAGAAAATATATTTCATAAGCTTTTTCTCAGGTATAGCTTTAGGCCTTTCAAGGAGTAACTATTTAAAAATCTTCTGCTTGGTAATACTTATTTATACATTAATTAATTATTTTTTAACCAAGGAAATTAAAAAACAACTTTTTGTTTTTGTTTTGACTGCTCTTGCTTTTTCTACTTTCGGAGTATTGGAATGTAATTTAAACCAAGACAGTGTTGAATGTCTTGAATATGAAGAGGATATTAACAAAATAATAAATAGAGATAGTGTAATTGATTCTAATGATTTAGATGAATCAGTAGTTGATATTGGAAATGATCGCTTAAATGTATTGAGGTATTTCTTAACTTCTTTAAATGACGTAAGACCAACCAGCTTTCTTGAAATAAATACTGACTTACAAAAGTATTCATCAGTTGAAATTAATGAAGAAATGTATTTCTCTAATCGAACGTTACCTAAGTATTTACTTGAAAGATACAGTACAAAGAATTTTGGAACAGGAAACTACTCACTTACAGAATATGGTATAAATTTTCAGAATTTATTTGTTTTTTACACTAAAGCATTGGGTATCTTATTTCCACTTTTATTATTCCTTTTTTCAATGCATTTTCTCACGAAACAAAAAATTAATTTAGAAACTTCGTTCTTTTTATTGTTTATCCTTTTTTTCTTTATTGGCCCTGTAGAAGAAGTTAATTCGTACTATGGATTAATTATTGGCCTTACTTATAATTTGTTTATAAATAAAGAGTTTGTTAATGAAAAAATATAATTTTTCGGCTGGACCATCTAAATTAGATAAAACTGTAATTGAAAAAGCTAATCAGTCAATTATTGAATATGAGGATAAAGGTTTATCAATTCTTGAAATTTCCCATAGAAGTCAAGAGTATTCAGATATTATGGAAAAACTTAAATCTAATTTAAGAAATTTACTTAGTATTCCAGAAAACTATTTTATTCTGCTCTTGCAGGGTGGAGCTACATATCAAAATTCTTTAATTCCTCATAATTTTGGTAAAAAATCAAACATAGGTTGTTTGGTTACTGGAGAGTGGAGTAAGAAAACTTTACAAGACTTTGAATTAATAAACAAAACTGAATCGACCTCTGTAAGTCACGAAGAAATTGAAAAATTTTTAATGAGTGATAATTCCGATGCTTTTAAAGATCTTGACCATTTACATATAACATCAAACGAGACTATAAATGGAATACAAATTAGAGATTTCAATAATATAAATCACCCTTCTTTATTTATTGATATGTCTTCAGATTTTGGTTCATACAATTTTGAATGGGAAAATATATCATACATCTACTCTGGCGCACAAAAGAATATGGGAATACCGGGTGTTACTATTTGTGTTGGTAAAAATGAAGTACTAAATAATACAGAAAATCCATCTTATTTAGATTTAAAAAAACTAGTTGAAAATGATTCTGTATACAACACACCACCTACATTCTCTGTGTATGTTTTATATTTAGTTACTGAATGGATGCTAAATTGCGGAGGAATTAAATATTTTGAAGAGAAATCAATTAGTAGCTCTGAATTAATATATAGACAACTTGAGGAGCATGGGAAACACATAATCCTCCCTGTTTCCGAATATGCAAGAAGTAGATCAAATGTAGTTTTCAATTTTAATGACCCCTCTTTAGAAGAAGACTTTTTTAAGAAAGCTGAAGAGGAAAATATATTAGGTATTAAAGGCCACAGGAGCGTAGGTGGTGTAAGAATTAGTTTATATAATGCCATTAATGAGGAAATGATTGACTATTTGAATAAATTTATTTCAAGATTTTTTGAAAAAATATGAGAATAGATAATTATAAAAAATATAAATTTAAAGATTATCCTGTTTTAGGAATTTTGACTGAACTTGATTTTACTGATACATCCAATATGAAAATTATTCCACATGAAGAGATTGAAAATCAAATAGAAGGAAATGATTTAAACTTAGTAAATTCTTTTGAACCACTTCTTTTTTGCACAGACATTCCAGATTTGAACTTTACTGACAATCAAGGGATAGAAATAGATTACTTAACTTTGCTTGACGGTCATCATCGATATGATTTCATAAAAAGAAATAATATCAATACTCTATTAAAAGCTGTAATAGTTTCAAAAGAAGATGTTAAGGTCTCTTCTCATTTATCAAAATTAAAGGTGTCTGAAGAGGAATTTTATAACTTTTTAAATGATAATAATTTTAAAATTAATAACGATTCGAAACTTTATTTGAATTTAGATGATATTAAATATTCTTCTGATGATGTAACTGATATTTACAAACTATATGATTTTAAGAGGAAATGTTTTGAAAATGGATTAATAACTTCATTTCCTAATGACATTAATAATAATCAGAAAAGTTTAGTTACATTTAGTCCTATTAATTTAGATGAGTTTTATGAAGATGGATACCTTTTTCCACCAAAATCCACATGGATAACACCTAGACTTTAAAGTAATTATGAATATTTGTCACATAATAAATTCATTAAACAGAGGTGGTGCAGAATCCCACCTTCTAGATTTAGTTAGTGCTCAAATAAGGAATGATTATGATGTAAAAATTGTTGTTATCGGTAAAGATACCAAAACAACAAGTTCCATAGAGAATGAAATAGACAAGCTAGGGATTGAAATAAAAAGACTAAGTGGCCCTAGAATGTATAATTTGTTTTCATATTTTTCTTTAGGTTTTTATTTAATTAATAAAGAGCTAGATATTATTCATTCCCATCAACCAAGAAGTGATTTTATGATTTATATTTTAAGAAAAGTTTCAAAAAAAATCTCATCAATATCATGGGTAGTTAGTGTTCATGGAAAATATGATACATATTTAGAAGGAAACAAACTAGGAGACTATTTAAGAAAAATTTTCATGAAAAGACTATCTAAATTTTGGTTAAACGCTACTACAGTAATTGCAATCTCAGATGAAGTTAAAGAGTGGATTTCAAAATTGAATTCTTCCATAGAAGCTAGAGTTATTCCTTATTGGGTTAAAAGGAATAATATAAAAAAAGTAAATAATGATAAATTAACGATTGGGTTCCTGGGAAGATTAAATAAAAATAAGGGAATTGAAGACCTTCTTCACGCACTGAATAAATTAAATTATAAAGAAAACAATTTAGATGTAATTATTGGTGGTCATGGAGATGAAAAATACATTAAAAAATTAAAAAGTATTCTTAATGAAGAAGTAAATAAGTATGTTGATTTTCTAGGATTTGTTGATGACAGGGATGATTATTTTAATAAAGTTGATATATTTGTATTCCCCTCATATTCAGAAGGCTTAGGCTTAGTACTACTTGAAGCAATGAGTTATTCAAAGGTGTGCATTACAAGAAACATTATGCCAATGAAGAAATATATAAATAATGAAAATGGTTATTTATTTGATGATTTAGAATCATTAATCACAAATTTAAATTCTGCTATAAATGATTTAAGTATTAATTATTCTGTAATTGAAAAAAAATTGTCTAACATTGATAAGACGTTAGAAAAATCTAGAGAAGAAAAAATATTTCCAATGTTTCAGGAAGCATATAAAAATGAGTGAATTTAATTTTTCAGCAATTGAAAAAAAGTGGCAAAGCTACTGGACTGAAAAAGAGATTGTTAAATGTAATTTAGAATCTGATAAACCTAAATTTTACAATTTATGCATGTATCCATATCCTTCAGGGGATCTTCACATGGGTCATATAAGAAATTATACAATTGGTGATGTAATTACTAGATATAAATTACTCAAAGGATTTAATGTTCTTTCTCCAATGGGTTGGGATTCTTTTGGTCTTCCAGCTGAAAATGCTGCAATTAAAACAGGAATTCATCCTCGAAAGTTTACTGAGGAAAGAATTGAAAATATGAAAGATCAAATAATTCGACTTGGTTCATTATATGATTGGGATAGAGAAGTCGCCGCACATTCAGAAGACTATTACAGGTGGACACAGTATTTATTTATAAAATTATTTGAAAATAATCTTGCTTATAAAAGTGATGCACCAGTGAATTGGTGTGAATCTTGCAAAACAGTACTAGCTAATGAACAAGTAATAGAAGGAAATTGTGAAAGATGTGATTCTGTAGTTTCACAGAAAAACTTGAATCAGTGGTTTTTAAAAATTTCACAATATTCTGAAGAATTGCTCCAAGGTCTTGATGAAATAGGGGATTGGCCAGAGAATGTAAAGTTAATGCAAAAAAACTGGATAGGGAAATCTGAAGGAGCACAATTTAATATAAAATTTGCTGAACACGACCTAAGCTTTGAAGTATTTACAACTCGCGCAGATACATTATTTGGTATGACTTTTGCAGTTATCTCACCTGAGCATGAATTAATTGATGAAATTCAAAAATTATCAAAAAATAAAGATGAGATTAAAGAATATATTAAAAAAGCAAAATCTAAATCTGAATTTGAAAGAATGTCAATAACTAAAGAGAAGACAGGTATTGATACTTATTTGAAGGTTATTAATCCAATTAATAATGAAGAAGTACCACTATGGATTGCTGATTATGTATTAATAAACTACGGTACTGGAGCTATTATGGCAGTTCCAGCACACGACCAAAGGGATTATGATTTTGCAAAAAAATATAATCTTGAAATTAGACAAGTCATACAAAATCCTGAAACGATGATAGGGGTTGATCAAGAAGCGTATACAGAAGAAGGTGAGTTAATAAATTCTAAAGAATTTGATGGTATAAAATCTCATAGTGAAGGTAATAAAAAAGTTATAGAATACCTGAAGAGTAACAAGTTGGGTAGTAGTAAAACTACCTATAGATTAAGAGATTGGTTAATAAGTAGACAAAGATACTGGGGTTGCCCTATTCCATTAATTAACTGTAAAGATTGTGGATTAGTTCCAGAGAGCTTTGAAAATCTTCCAGTAATACTTCCGAACATTGAAAACTACCTCAACAATGAAGGATCTCCTCTTGCTCAAAGTCAAGAGTTTATAAATACAGTTTGTCCAAAATGCGGAAAAAATGGCATAAGGGAGACTGATACAATGGATACTTTTGTTGATTCATCATGGTATTACTTAAGATTTTTAGATCCAAAAAATGAGAAAGAACCTTTTAATTCAGAGAATGTTAACACTTGGCTACCTGTTGATCAATATATAGGAGGAGTGGAGCATGCAATACTTCACCTTTTATATTCAAGATTTTTTGTAAAAGCTCTTAGAGATTTAAATTTAGTTAAAATAAACGAGCCCTTTAATAATTTATTTTCTCAAGGGATGATTAATTTTGGAGGTTCGAAGATGTCAAAATCTAAAGGTAATATTGTTGATCCAGAAAAATATTACAAAACACATGGCGCCGATGCTTTAAGGCTGTATATATTATTTATGGCTCCACCAAGTGATGGTGTTGACTGGAATGACGGGGGAATAGAGGGTACAAAAAGATTTTTGAATAAATTATGGGAGAATTTGCATGTCATTATTGAATTAGAAAGCAATGAGCAAAAATTTACCGAATTTGATGATTTGATTGAGAGAAAAATTAATCAAACTATTGATTCAATATCTAACCATTTAGAGAAGTTTGAATTTAATACAGTGGTTTCTGATTTAATGAAATTAAATAATGAATTAACAAATTATTTAAAAGAAGTAAATGAGATACCTCTTAAATTAAAAGAATTAATTATATCTAATCTCACTTTATTGGTTTATCCACTGGCTCCACATTTTGCAGCTGAGGTCTTCAATAAATATTTTGATAAAGAAATAACTGATCAAATATGGCCAAAGTCAAATAAAGATAAATTAAATAATCCAACTTACGAATTAGTTATTCAGATAAATGGAAAGAAGAAACATGCTATAGAACTAAACACAGGAAGCAGTCAAGAAGAAGTGGAAAAGATTTGCATCGAAAAATTTGATATAAACACTAAAGAAGCCAAAAAAGTAATTTTTTTGGAAGATAAGTTAATAAATATAGTTATTTAAGTGACTAAATTAATTGTAACTCAAAACCTCATATCGGATGTTTCATTATTAAATGAAGAATTAAAACTAAATATAAATATTGAAAAAATTACTTTTGAAGAATTTCAAAAAGAAAAAAATATTTCATTGTTTAAAAGTAATGATTATAAATATATTTTTGATAAATTTGTAACATACAGTCAGTTAAATAAAGAAAAATATGATTTCGAGGAAAACTATATTTTCCAAATCAAAAAACAGAATTTAAGTAAATTTTCAGACGAATCTAAAGAGGTTGATGTTCACTATATAGAAGTTGAACCACAAAAAGAAATTTTTCCTTGGGACTTTACCAATATGATATTTTCATCTAAATCAAAATTAGCTCCTGATGTAGTTGATTATTTTTGTAATAATGAAAATACATTTAGACAATTTTTAAATTATTTTCTTAAAGAATTGATAAGGTTAAAGCTAGCTTATAGTCATGAAGACGATGAGATTGCTGAAGTACTAAAAGAAAAAGTTGATTATAAATATAAGTTAGTAAGAGAAAGAAAAAAGTTTCATTCATTAGATGAAATTAACAAATCTATAGAAAATATATATAAAATTGAAAAATTAATTATTGAAACAGGATATAACCCTGAGAATTCAAAAAGATTTATTATCTCTTCTAAAGCTTTACTTCAGTTTTGAAATTTTGGACTTATTTCTATCTCTATAATTTTTAGAAATAATTCCATCAGAGTAAGCTTTATCTAATTTTTTAATTACTTCTGTTTTATTTTCTAATATTAAATTATTTTCATCATCGTAAATTGAATTTAAAGATGATTTAAGTGAAGTTTTTGTTGATTTATTTCTAATATTTCTTTTTTTATCTTGTCTAATTCTTTTCTTTTGTGATTTAATATTCGCCATCTAAAACCTCTTAGTATATAAGATAATAACTTATTAAAGATGTTAAATAATAAAAATATAAGAAATATTTCAATTATTGCTCATGTTGATCATGGAAAATCAACCTTGGCAGATAGATTTATGGAATTTTCTGGATTGATAAAACCTGGTGATCATGAAGATCAGATTCTTGACAATATGGATCTTGAACGAGAAAGAGGAATAACAATTAAATCTCGACCAATTAGATTACAATTTGATGATTTAACAATTAACTTAATTGATACTCCAGGACATGTTGATTTTTCCTATGAGGTTTCGAGAGCTTTAATTGCATGTGATGGGGCTATATTGCTCGTTGATGGTACCCAGGGAGTACAAGCTCAAACTTTTGCACATTCTTATGCGGCTATAGATTCTGGTTTAGATTTGATACCAGTAATTAATAAAATAGATTCAGTTGATGTTGATGTAAAAAATGTATCAAATCAAATTCATAACCTAATAGGCTCTACAGATGATGAGATATTTAAGATTTCCTCTAAGACAGGAGAAGGTGTTAAGGAGCTGATTCAGGCATTACCGTCACTTATAAATCCACCAAAAGAAGAAACCGAAAAAGTAAATGCATTAATATTTGACTCTTATTTTGATTCTTATAGGGGAGTTGTAGCTTCAATTAGGGTTTTTGGAGGAAAAATTGAAAAAAATACAAAATTGAAATTAGTTAATTCAAATTTTACATTTGATGCATCTGAAATTGGATATTTTGACTTAGAGTTAGCTGAATCTAAGGAACTAAATTTTGGTGAAGTTGGATATGTTGTGACAGGGGCGAAAGACTTATCTCAGATTAGGGTTGGAGACACATTAGTACTTGGAGAAGATGAGGAACCAGTAATATTATCAGGATATAAAGAGCCTCAACCAACTGTTTTTTCTAGTATTTATCCTTCAGATTCTGATGATTACACCAAGTTAAGAGATTCATTAGATAAGTATGTATTAAATGATGCAAGTTTTTTTTACGAACCTGAAACTTCATCAGCTTTTGGCTTTGGTTTTAGGTGCGGTTTTTTAGGTTTACTTCATTTAGAAATTGTAATTGAAAGACTAGAAAGAGAATTTGATTTATCTTTAATAGTAACTCCACCTTCTGTTGAATTTAAATTAATAAGGAACAACGATGAAGAATTAATCATTAGGAATCCTTCGATAATTGATAAATTTACTGACATTAAAGCAATTAAGGAAAGAGTATGTGAGTTAGATCTTTTATTTCCTAAAGAATATTTAGGACCAATTATAAAGTTGTTAAATGAAAAAAGGGCAACTCAGATTGATTTAGTTTACTTAAGTAGCTCAATGGTAAAGCTAAAGTATCAAATACCACTTCTAGAACTTGTTTCAGGTTTTTATGATTCTTTAAAATCTATTTCTCAGGGTTTTGCATCATTGGATTATAAAATTCTTGATTTTGAAAATGGAGATTTAGTAAAACTTGATATATTAGTTAATGGTGTTGTAGTAGATTCATTTAGTTCAATTCTATCTAAAGAAAATTCTGAATATATAGGCAGAAACAGAGTTAAAAAATTATCTAAATTAATACCAAGACAACAGTTTGATATACCTATACAGGCAGCTATTGGATCAAGAATTATTGCTAGAGAGACAATAAAAGCATTAAGAAAGGATGTAACTGCAAAACTTTATGGTGGCGATGTAACAAGGAAAAGAAAACTTTTAGAAAAACAAAAAGAAGGAAAAAAGAAGATGAGAAATATAGGTCAAGTTGAAGTACCAAAAGAAGCTTTCAAGGAATTTTTAAAGGAATAATGCATATACCTACCATATATAAGGAAAATATTGAGAGTCATCTGGAATATGTAGATTTAAGTGATGATAAATTACATCATCTTATAAAAGTCCTAAGAATTGCAAACAACTCACCAGTAAAAATATCTAATGGAGAAGGGACTCTATATATAGGAACAATGGAAAAAAATAAAATTAAAATTACCTCAAAGGAAACACATGAACGAAATAATAAAGTGAATATCTTTATTCCAGTAATGAAAAATAAAGATAGATTCAGATTTATGATTGAAAAGCTAACCGAACTCAATACTAATTCAATAACTATTGGCAAAACTGAATATTCACAAAAAGTAAATATTAAGAAAGAAAAAATTAATAGCTGGGTTATTTCTTCTGTAGAGCAATCAGGAACCCCGTTTATTCCAAAAATTGATATAGTTGAAAGATTAGATTTTAACTTCTTTAATCACGCTTTAGATATAAAAGGGAAAGAAATATCTACAAATATTAATCAAAAGAACATAGCTATTGGGCCAGAAGGGGGATGGTCTGAGGCTGAATTAAGTAAATTTAGTTATACTTCTAATATAAATGAATTTACTTTTAGAACTGAGACAGCAGCGATAGTTGCAGTATCCTTGATGGTATAAATTAGGTTATGGTTGATAAATCTATATTTGAAATGATTCTTGATAAAGAGATAGAGTCTGAGATTATTTATGAAGATGAAGATATTTTTTCTATTGAGGACATAAATCCTGCTGCAAAAGTGCATTTACTAATTATTCCAAAAAAAAGAATTAATACAATAAATGATTTAGAGGAAAGAGACGGAGATTTGATTGGAAAGATGGTATTAGTTGCAAAAAAATTAGCAAAAGAATATGGTGTTGAAGAAAGTGGCTATAGGTTAATTTGGAATACTAATAAAGATGCAGGTCAAACAATATTCCATATACACTTGCATTTATTAGGAGGAGAAGAGTTGAGAACATTCTGATGAGTATGGAAAAGATAATACCGACTGATATCGAACTTGTGAATATATTTGGAGTTAATGATAATAATCTAAAATATATTAAGTCCATGTTCCCCTTACTAAAGATCAATGTAAGAGGGAATATTATTTATATAGATGGAAATGATAAAGAGGCTAATGAAGTAATAAGGATTTTAGATGAAATGTTAAAAATGAATATATTGATCAGGGGTAAGTACGGTGACTTTAATCAATGGTCAAGAATTAGCATGGGTAAATTAGAAGATATACAATCTTATATCGATGCCATTCCAGTTGCCCTAGAACAACTCAGAGCCTAATTATTTAAACATGTCTTCAGCGTCAGGAAAACTATCTAAGAGTTGAGTTTGTAGGCTTTGCATCCCTTCGATCCATCGATCATAATCTTGGGCTTTCATCTTAATATAATCGAGCACCTTTTCATGTGGGGCAATTAAAAACTGATCACTTTCAATAGCATTAATAACGTCACTAGCAACATCTGCTGGTTCCATAATCCCATCAATTCCAACTAGTGCGCTTACAATGCCCGGAGCATCTTCTACCATTGAGGTCCTTACTCCTTGAGGACACAGACATGACACACCAATT